>OJMK01002313.1_pt1 | contig 13346 bp, 10 predicted proteins | sample 1597201 | NCBI WGS metagenome assembly OJMK01 (sample SAMEA2452125, study PRJEB22498) | human gut metagenome | reverse complement strand
AATTAGGTATGGGAAAAAGAGAGAGCTAAAGAGAAAAACATATCAGAAGGAAAGAAAGACAGGAAGATACTTAGAGTATGTTTAAGTTTGCCTCTTAAAAGTTTTATCAGCTTCTTTTGGACAATATTTAAACTGGCTCTTAATATATAAGAGAAAGAAATTTGATGGAAAGGAAACAATAGGGATACAAAGCCGAAAGGCTTGATGCTAAAACATTTATTATTACATAAAATAAAGAGAGAAAGGAATATCAAAAAAAGAAGATGTCACACATTAGAAACACAAGAAGAAAGACTCTACGAAAAAGCATCAGAACCTCGTAGAGAAATCTATAGAATCTCGTAGAGAAACGAACCGATTCTCTACGAGGAAAAAGGGCAAAATACAGCATGTTGATATTCAGCAAATTAAGAAAGGAAACAAATGTATTCATTTTTCAGTATAAAAATGACAATTTTCTCTGAAAAAAGCGGCAGATACAACAATCAATAATAGAAAAAAAGCAAACATCTTCTTAAACATGGATGAACAATAGATAATGAGAAATACACTTTTACCAGAAACATAGACAAAAGAACAAGCATAATAAATATCAAATTATTGAATTAACAAGTAAAGATCAAAAAACTTAAAAAAGAAAAGGAGACCGAAGAATTTTACAAAGAACAAAGAGTAGGGAATAAGTATTATATATCAAACACATATTTCACCCCAAAGGGTGGCAAGCAAAAGAGTACTTTGCTTCATAAAAGCACCGATTACCAAAAACAATCAAAACAAATTTCATACAATACTTTGTCCTCATCATAGCAACGATAACGACTTCATCTTACTTAATTCAAAAAAGCATCAATAAATGCAGGCAATATTCCCCCCAAGATGTAATATCTCTCCATTTTTTTCGTATTTTTGTCCCAATATGCACGTTTTCGAACGGAAATAAAAAATTGCAAGAAATAAATGAGAGTTATAGACCTGATACATAGCAACGAGAAAACAGCTTTCTCTTTCGAAATTCTTCCCCCACTAAAGGGTACAGGAATTGAAAAACTATGCCGAGACATCGATACCCTGCGCGAGTTCGATCCCAAATATATCAACATTACCACGCATCGAAGCGAATACGTATACAAAGATTTGGGCAACGGACTGTTTCAACGCAACAGGTTAAGAAGACGACCGGGAACCGTAGCCGTAGCGGCCGCCATTCAGAATAAATACAATATCACGGTTGTGCCGCATATCTTATGCAGCGGCTTCACCCGGGAAGAGACAGAGTATGTATTGCTCGACTTGCAGTTTCTGGGAATCACCGATTTACTGGTTCTTCGTGGAGACAAAGCTAAGCATGAGTCGATATTTACTCCCGAAGGAGACGGATATCACCACGCCATCGAGTTGCAAGAACAGATTAATAACTTCAACAAAGGAATATTCGTGGACGGCTCGGAAATGAAGGTTACCAATACCCCGTTTTCTTACGGTGTGGCCTGCTACCCCGAAAAACATGAGGAAGCCCCCAACATAGACTCGGACATCTATTGGCTAAAGAAGAAAGTAGAAGCCGGAGCGGAATATGCAGTAACCCAACTCTTTTATGACAATCAGAGATATTTCGAATTTGTGGAAAGAGTCAGAAAAGAAGGCATCGATATCCCCATCATCCCGGGCATCAAGCCTTTCAAAAAAGCTTCTCAGCTAAGCATGATACCGAAAACATTCAAAGTAGACCTACCGGATGATCTGGTGAAAGAAACACTGAAGTGCAAAAATGATGCCGAAGTACAGCAAGTAGGTGTAGAATGGTGTATCAAACAGTGCCGTGAACTGATGGCACACGGCGTACCGAGCATCCATTTCTACTCTATTGGTGCCGTAGACAGTATTAAAGAAGTGGCAAAAGAGATTTATTGATTTATAAATGATGATTTATGAGTTATAATCTATGGATGATGGTTAATGAATAATGATTGATAAATAATTAATGGAAACCAATAAAATTAGAATATAGAATCGTGTTTTTTAAAGATGTAATCGGACAAGAAGAGACTAAGCAGCGACTTATTCAAGAAGTGAATGAAGGACGTATTCCGCATGCGCAGCTTATCTGTGGCCCTGAGGGAGTAGGAAAATTTCCTTTGGCCTTGGCCTATGCACGTTACATCAGTTGCACCAATCGCGGCACAACCGATGCTTGCGGTGTTTGTCCATCATGCGTAAAATTTAATAAGTTAGTACACCCGGATGTACATTTCGTATTTCCTGTTATAAAAACGGCACGAAGTGACGATTATATAGCCGAATGGCGCCGATTGGTACTGAATAACCCATATTTCAATCTCAATCATTGGCTGAACGAGATTCATGCAGAAAATTCACAAGCAGTAATCTACACCAAAGAAAGTGATGAAATCATGAAGAAGCTCAGCTTAAAATCAAGTGAGGGCGGATTCAAAATCACCATCATCTGGCTGCCTGAAAAAATGCAATTGCCCTGTGCCAATAAACTACTGAAGCTTCTGGAAGAACCACCCGAGAAAACTATTTTTCTACTGGTTTCCGAAGCTCCCGACATGATTCTTCCTACCATACTGAGTCGTACACAGCGTTTTAACATCCGCAAAATAGATGAAACGAGCATAGCAAACGCTCTTCAGGAAAAATATGGAGTACAACAAAGCAGTAGCATGACTATCGCCCATCTGGCCAACGGAAACTTTATCAAAGCATTTGAAACCATTCATCTCAATGAAGAGAATCAACTGTTTTTTGAGCTCTTTGTCAGTTTGATGCGGCTTTCTTATCAACGGAAAATCCGTGAAATGAAGCAGTGGAGCGAGCAAGTGGCAGGCATGGGGCGCGAACGCCAGAAAAACCTGCTCTCCTACTGTCAACGGATGATAAGGGAAAACTTTATCTACAACTTGCATCAGAAAGACCTGATTTATATGACACCGGATGAACAGAACTTTGCAACCCGATTTGCCCCGTTTGTCAATGAACGAAATGTAATGGGAATCATGGATGAACTAAGTGAAGCGCAACAGCACATCGAACAAAACGTAAATGCGAAAATGGTATTTTTCGATTTCTCATTGAAAATGATAGTGCTGCTGAAAAGCTAAAAGAAAAGGAAGAATGGAGATGGGAGAAAGAAAAAAAAAGAGAAATAAAGACGAGGGAAAGGAAATTTCAATCGTTAAATTGTAAATCGTTAAATCGTAAATATATAGATGGACTTTAAATTACATAATGGGAGCGGCGGCCTTTGCTGCAAAAGTTGTTCCCGACAAGATAACAAATTAAATACTTACGATTGGCTGGCAGATATACCAGGCAATGCGGAAGAGAGTGATATGGTGGAGGTTCAATTCAAGAACACCCGCAAAGGATACTATCGTAACAGTAACAAAATAAAATTGGAAAAAGGAGATGTTGTGGCAGTTGAAGCGACACCGGGACACGATATCGGTGTGGTAACACTGACCGGACGCCTTGTTCCGCTGCAAATGCGGAAAGCGAACATCAAACCGGATGTGGAAATAAAACGTATCTACCGTAAAGCCAAACCCGTAGATATGGAGAAGTTCGACGAGGCGAAGGCCAAAGAACACGCCACAATGATACGTTCACGCCAGATTGCCGCCAATCTAAACTTGAACATGAAAATCGGAGATGTGGAATACCAGGGAGACGGTAACAAAGCTATTTTCTATTATATCGCAGACGAACGGGTGGATTTTCGCCAATTAATCAAAGTTCTGGCGGAGGCATTTCGGGTACGTATCGAGATGAAACAGATCGGTGCACGTCAGGAAGCCGGACGCATTGGTGGTATAGGCCCTTGTGGGCGGGAACTTTGTTGTGCCACTTGGATGACAAGCTTCGTATCTGTATCTACAAGTGCCGCCCGCTATCAGGATATATCGTTAAATCCTCAAAAGCTCGCCGGACAATGTGCAAAACTGAAATGTTGCTTAAACTACGAAGTAGACTGCTATGTAGAAGCACAGAAACGTCTGCCATCAAAAGAAATCGAACTGGAGACGAAAGACGGAACATTCTACTTCTTTAAAGCAGACATCCTAAGTAATCAAGTTTCCTACTCTACAGATAAAACATTTGCAGCCAATCTGGTTACCATCAGTGGTAAAAGGGCCTTTGAAGTAATCGGCTTAAACAAAAGAGGAATCAAACCGGATAGTTTATTGGAAGAAGAACATAAACAAGAACCCAAGAAACCGGTTGACCTCGTAGAGCAGGAAAGTCTGACCCGTTTTGACCGTGACCGCCGCCGAAAAGAGGGCAAAGAAGGAGGTGAAGGTGGAAACCGTAACAAGAAAAAGAAGAAAAACAACCGACCACAACAGGAAGGAGAAGGAAGAGTAAACCGACCGCAACAGGAGAATGGCAATCGCTCGCAACAAGAGAATGGAAACCGTCCACAACGGGAAGGTGGAAACCGTCCCGAACGTCCGCAACGAGAAAACGGCAATCGTCCGAATCGTCCGCAGCCCAATTCAGAAGGACAGCAATCTTCACAACCCGGTAACGGCAACGAACAACAACGTCCACGTAACGACCGTCCGAGAAACAATAACCGGCCGCCGCGGAACAACAATGACCGTCGCGGAGACAGGCAAAAAAATGAAGAAAGGTCTCAAAATAGCGAGAGACCACAAAACAATGAAAAGCCGGCTAAAGAAAGAAATGAAACCCCTGCACAGGAATAACATATGGCTTTTGTTTTTAACAGTAGTTTTTCTAACAACAGCCTGCGATAAGAAAACCGTGTATCACTCTTACCATGCCATCCCCACCGAAGGATGGAAAAAGAGTGATACACTCTTTTTCGATATCCCGGTTAAAGATTCACTCACTCAGTTCAATCTCGCCGCAGAAATACGTAATAAAAGCAACTATGTTTATCGTAATCTGTATCTTGTAATCAGTCACAATTTAGAAGATAGCACAGTCTGGAAAACAGACACACTATTACTGATTCTGGCAGATAAAGAAGGGAAATGGAACGGTACAGGTTGGGGTAGTTTATTCCAATCCGAACTTCCCATCGGTACCATAGCCATACAGCATCCGGGAAACTATACCCTTAAAATTATCCATGGAATGCAGGACGAAATACTGAAAGGCATCAATGACATAGGGATAAAAATAGATGGAAGAAGGGAGAATTGAAATGGGAGAGGTAGCTGCGCTATTATGCTGTATAGTACCTCTCCCTTCTCCATTCTCCCATTTCCCATTAAAGCCTTCTTCCGCGTCCCGCGTCAATTCTCAGGAAGATAAACAGTAAAATCGTAAAGCCCCACAAAGAAGATCCCCCATAACTAAAAAACGGTAGGGGGATACCAATGACAGGCGTCAATCCGAGCACCATACCGATATTAATAAAGACGTGGAACAGAAAGATACTAAGCACGGAATATCCATATACCCGCCCAAATGCCGACGGTTGACGTTCGGATACTACGATAAGCCGGAGAATCAATGCCAAAAACAACAACAAGACAATAGAAGAACCGACAAAGCCTTGCTCTTCACCTACCGTACAAAAAATGAAATCCGTATCCTGTTCCGGTACATATTTCAGTTTCGTCTGAGTACCATTCAAAAAGCCCTTCCCTGTAAGGCCACCAGAACCTACGGCTATTTTAGACTGATTTACATTATATCCGGCACCCGTCAAATCTTCTTCCAACCCCAATACCACTTTGATACGAATCTGTTGGTGTGGCTCGAGAATATTATCGAATACATAATCACTGGAATAAAGAAAACCGACAGAACCTACTAAAAAAAGTCCGATCAGCATATAAGACTTTTGACGCTCACTCAAAGAGAGAAATAACAAATAACCTACCACAACAACACATATCCCCCACTGTACCCACACCAAATTGAACGGGACAATAAATTCCGAGACAAGGAAAGCAATCAACATAATCAATAAGCTTCCGCCAAGAATATTCCGAACGGGTTCCCACTTTTTCCGGTATACCCATACCATTCCCCCGGCAAACAGCAGTATCATGGACAGAACCGAGAACTCTCCAATGGGAGTAGGTGTGTCGGCTATAAACACCTGATCGAAACGAATACCGACAACAAAATAGACAACCGCACAAACACCGGAAAAAAGCACTACTCCCGGCATCCCTTCACGATAAAGCACCAGGAAGAAAGCCAGATACACCAATGCCGATCCTGTTTCTCTCTGCAAAATGATAAGCCCCATAGGGAGCAGGATAAAAGCAAGCAGAGCCAGAAAACATTTGCCTTTCTTTATATTAAAAGAATAAGAATTTATATATTTAGCCAAGACTAATGCCGTAGCAAATTTGGCGAATTCTGCCGGTTGTAAATTGACAGGCCCTAACTTTATCCACGAATTAGACCCCTTGATATCACTTCCTATAAATATAGTAGCAATCAGCAACAACATCATTCCTATATATATAATATAAGAAAACATATCGTACATCCTGTCCTCGAGCATCAACAGGATAAAACCCAGCCCAAACGAGCAGATAATCCACATAAATTGCTTACCGGCACGGGTAGAGAAATCCAGAAAATCCCGTTCCCCATAATCATAGCTGGCTCCGCAAACACTAAACCATCCGGCTATGATAAGGAGCAGGTAAATGGCAATTGTTACCCAATCCAGTGTCTTCCACAAACTATCGTTCCTCGTTACCATACATTATTATTCTATCACTAAACTCGGCTGCCTTTACTTCACTGGCAGGAGAAAGTTTCCCATTTAAATACTGTTCCATCATCAAAGCACCGATCGGTACTCCGTAAGTCGCACCGAATCCTCCATTTTCCACATAGACGGCAATCGCTATTTTGGGATTGTTCATCGGAGCAAAGCCCATAAAAACAGAGTGGTCGTGCCCACGATTTTGAGCTGTTCCGGTTTTACCACAGATTTCACCGTCCGGGAAAATATAGCCGGCCGTTCTACAAGTCCCTCCTGTCACAGCAGCACGCATTCCTTTCACAACCTCTTCATAATGAATCCGGTCGATAGTCGGTACACGTGGAGTACGATAAAGGCTGTCGATTTCATTATCCTGAATTTCTTTCACAATATGCGGAGTGATGAAATGTCCCCGATTGGCAATCGTTGCGCTCAGATTGGCAATCTGCAAAGGAGTAGCCAGAATTTCTCCTTGTCCGATAGCAATACTGATAACCGTCAATCCGTTCCATCGCCCTTTATAGGGTTTATCGTAGAAAGCAGCATTAGGGATAAGTCCCCGGCCCTCACCAGGCAGATCCACTCCCAACCTGTAACCGAAACCTTGGGAAACCATGTGGTCTTTCCACACCGTTATTGCATTCTGCGGAGAACCGTATTTACGATCACCAAACATCCGGTACAAGCCCCAACAGAAATAAGAGTTACATGAAGTAGCCAATGCCGGAACCAATGGCAATGGAGAAGCATGACCATGACATCCCACTTTTAAACTTCCATGTATAAAGCCGTGATAGCACGGAAACATCGGAGTATTTTCCTGAATAATTCCTTCTTGCAGAAAAGTCAGTGCCTGGGCAGCCTTAAAAGTAGATCCCGGAGGATAAGCACCCATCAATGCCCGATTCAGCAAAGGTTTTTGCTTATCACGTTGAAGCATCAGATGATTCTTACCGCGTTGGCGGCCAATCATCAGATGAGGATCAAAATCCGGAGAAGAGACCAGACACAATATCTCTCCTGTCGCCGGTTCAATAGCAACAATGCTACCGATTTTATTCTTTAGCAGTCGCTCCCCTAACATTTGTAAGTCGATATCCAATCCCAAAGTCAGATTTTTGCCGGGAACGGAAGGACGATCGAATTGCCCATCCATATAATGCCCCTGAATACGTCCATGCGCATCCCGAAGCAATATCTCAACACCTTTCTCACCACGGAGATACTTCTCGTAGGATTTCTCAACCCCCTGCTTTCCTATATAGTCGCCACGGATATAATAGTCATCATTTTCAATATCCCGCATCGAAACTTCTCCAATATCCCCCAAAGCATGAGCAGCCGAGTTATAGGTATACTGCCGGATCGTGCGTCTCTGAATATAAAAACCGGGGAACTTAAACAACTTTTCCTGAAATACGCCACACTCTTCTGCCGACAGTTGCGACATAAACAACTGATTGGTATATCTCGAGTATCCCGGATTCCTCCGACGGTCTTTCATATCAGCCATGATTTTCAAAAACTGCTCCCGAGTGATATTCAATGCCTGGCATAAATCGAGTGTATCCAACTCCTCCACTTCTTTAGGTACAACCGTTATGTCGTATGCCGGCTGATTAAACACAAGCAGTTTCCCATTACGGTCGTACATTGCACCACGTGAAGGGTATTGTATCTTATTCAAAAAAGCGTTACTATCGGCATTTTTTTTATAATCATCCGTAGATATCTGCAAAAAGAAAAGCCGCATCATGTAGATAAGAACAATGCAGACAGCTACTCCTCCAATGACAAATTTTCGTTTCTCTAATACATAATCTTTTGCCATGTCTATCTCCTTATTCCTTCAATAGCCATAATACAGGTTACGGTCAGCAAAGTACATGCAACTACTCTTAACAACAACAGCGGTATGTTGGAAAATGAAAAGAACTCGATACCGAGCAAAACCAAATGATGCACAAAAACGCTTGTCACCGCAAATTTCAGAAAAGAGGAAATCCCCATCGTCCGGATAGAAGGGATGATACTATCCAATGTGTCACGAGGTGTAAACAAACGCAGAAAAGTGGGACGCACAAAAGCTAAAAACACAGTCGCCGCCGCATTCATCCCCGGAGTATCAGAAAATATATCGACCGTAAGTCCCAGAAAGAAAGCCCAAAGCATCAATTCGTTACGAGAAGTGCCGGAAGCGAATTTTAAGATGAAATAGACATATAGAAAGGGAGTAGCATATCCTGCTATATGAACATTATTCAGGATCAGCACTTGCAAAAGAACCAATCCCACAAACCATCCCATTCTATGTATATAGCTTGTCATCATTATTTTGTACTCATATTTTCAAGTTCCCTCTGTTCTCCCTGCCCATTTCGGGAAATCACTCTGACATTACCTAATTTACCAAAATCAGTAGCTAATTTTATTTTCAGCAAATAAGAAAGTCCATCATTAGAATCGGACATATCGTCTACCGTGCCTACCATCACCCCTGCTGGAAAAACAGTAGAATACCCGCTTGTTACCACTGTATCCCCAAGATTGAACTCCGCATGACGGGGCAGATCTTTTAAATAAGCATACCGAGAATCACCATATTCCCACTTCAAATAACCGAAATATTCACTGCCGATAATTTTACAACTGATACTCGACTTACTGTTTAAAACCGAAATAACCAGTGAATAAGAAGGGGATGTCTTATAAACAATACCAACCACACCGTTGCCATCTATCACTCCCATTTCCGGACGGATACCGGCCGAAGAGCCCTTATCCAGTGTGATATAATTATCGGCTTGATTCAAACTATTCCGAATGACATGCGCCTTGAATATCTTATAATCGGCCTGCTCCAAATATCGAATACTATTCATGGTTATAGAATCTATCCGATAATCTTTCAATCTGTTTTCCAAATTAGTTATTTGCTGTTCGAGAGCCATATTACGATCCAGCAAATCCTCATTTACCGATTTTAGATGGAAATAAGAAGAAATACCGCCTGAAACCTCATAAACCTTTCCGGCAACGACATTAGCGGATGTAAAAAAAACACTCTGCTGATAATTATTAAAACGAAATAACAGCACAAAACAGATCACCTCCAATAATATGAAGAGAAGCCAGTAATTGTACTTAAGAAGAAAATTCAGTAAATTCCGCATGATTAATAATTATTCAATGTGCCAATTAAGAGAATGCAACAATTAAGGAATGTGTTAATGTAAACAATATGCCAATGTGCCAATTATAGCACCCATATACTAATTACTCTTCAGCATAACAGCGCAGCCAATTGGCATATTGGCACATTGGCATATTAGCACATTATTTATCTCATCAAGAATGAGAAGCGATCTATGTTCTTTAATGCCACACCTGTTCCCTTTGCTACAGCATGAAGCGGATCTTCCGCAATGTGGAAAGGTATATTAATCTTATCCGTCAGACGTTTATCGAGTCCACGAAGCAAGGCACCACCGCCCGCCAGATAAATGCCATTATGAACTATATCGGCATACAACTCAGGAGGTGTATTTTCCAATGCACTCAATACGGCCGTTTCAATCTTGGAAATTGACTTTTCCAGACAATGAGCCACTTCCTGATAACATACGGGAACTTCCATCGGAAGCGCAGTGATACGATTCGGACCGTGAACAATATAATCTTCAGGGGCATCATCGCCCAACTCGGTAAGCGCAGCACCTACATTGATCTTAATACGCTCCGCCATACGCTCGCTGACTTTCACATTGTGCTGACGACTCATATACTCCTGAATATCGGCAGTAAGATCGTCACCAGCAATACGGATAGAATTATTAGAAACAATACCACCCAATGAAATAACAGCAATTTCGGTAGAACCACCACCTATATCGACAATCATATTGCCTTCCGGCGCCTCTACATCGATACCGATGCCGATAGCAGCAGCCATAGGTTCAAATACCAAATATACATCACGACCACCGGCATGCTCGGCAGAGTCTCGCACGGCACGTATCTCTACCTCCGTACTACCAGAAGGGATACCAATCACCATACGTAAGGATGGAGCGAACCAGCGCTTCCTTCCGCTCGCCATCTTGATAAAGCCGCGAATCATTTGCTCGGCAGCGTAGAAATCCGCGATAACTCCCTCACGAAGCGGTCGTACGGTACGAATATTCGGGTGCGTCTTCTCGTACATCTCACGGGCCACCTTACCGACAGCCAGCACCTTGTCCGAGCGAGCATCCAAAGCAATCACCGAAGGTTCGTCTACCACCATCTTATCATTACACGTGATAATGGTATTGGCGGTACCCAAATCTATGGCAACTTCTTGTGTGAAAGAAAACAATCCCATTAGTCTTATTATTAATGTTTAAAATGACGAACACCTGTCTTCACCATAGCCAAACCATGTTGGTTACAGTACTCGACAGACAACTTATCATTGATAGAGCCTCCCGGCTGGATTACGGCCGTGATACCTGCTTGGTCTGCGATCTCAACGCAATCGGGGAACGGGAAGAAAGCGTCGGAAGCCATCACGGCGCCATTCAAGTCGAAGCCGAATGATTTAGCCTTCTCTATGGCTTGTCTCAAAGAGTCCACACGAGAGGTCTGCCCGATACCGCTGGCGCAAAGCTGCTTGTTCTTCACCAAGGTGATCGCGTTGGACTTGCTGTTCTTCACGATTTTGTTGGCGAACAACAGGTCCTCAACCTCCGAGGCTGTCGGCTGCTTATCCGTCATAGGCTCCAAATCAGCCTTACCTTGGATGCTCAAGTCCTTCTCCTGCATCAAGACACCATTCAATAAAGAACGGAACTGCATCGGGCAAGTCTTGCAATCCTTACGGATCAAGATGATACGGTTCTTCTTCTGTTGAAGTACCTCCAGCGCGTCAGCGTCGTAAGCCGGAGCGATAATCACCTCGAAGAAAATCTTGTTGATTTCCTCGGCCACTTCCTTGTTAATCGTAGTATTCGTGATCAAGATGCCACCGAAAGCGGAAACCGGGTCACCGGCCAAAGCCTCTTTCCAAGCCTCAACCACATTACCGCGGGAAGCGATACCGCAAGCGTTATTATGTTTTAAGATAGCGAACGTCAGCTCGTCGAACTCATCGATCAAGTTCACGGCAGCGTCGATATCCAATAAGTTGTTGTAAGAAATCTCTTTTCCATGGATTTGATCGAACATATCGTTAAACTTACCATAGAACTTAGCGGCTTGATGAGGATTCTCGCCATAACGCAAATGCATCGGACTATCTACCGTTGCACGGAAATGGGAACCTTCGCGGCCATCAAAATAATTGAAGATAGCGGAGTCGTAACCCGAGGAAACGGCGAACGCCTCTTTGGCGAACCATCTACGATCCTCGATGCTTGTCTCAGCGCCCTTCTCGTTCAAAAGATCCATCAACGGCTGGTATTGAGCCTTGGAAGCTACGATTACCACATCCTTGAAGTTCTTCGCGGCGGCACGTATCAAAGAGATACCGCCTATATCTATTTTCTCAATAATCGCTTGTTCCTCAGCGCCGGAAGCGACAGTCTCCTCGAAAGGATATAGGTCAACGATAACCAAGTCGATCTCCGGGATCTCATATTCGGCTAATTGTTTCTGGTCATTCTCGTTCTCGCGGCGAGCCAAGATACCACCGAACACCTTCGGATGAAGCGTCTTCACACGACCGCCCAAAATAGACGGATAAGAAGTCAAGTCCTCTACCGCATCACAAGGCAAACCCAATGACTCGATAAATGATTGAGTACCACCTGTTGATACAAAGCTCACACCCTCGCTATGCAATTTCTTTAGGATTTCGTCCAGCCCGTCTTTGTGAAACACAGAGACCAAGGCACGTTTCATTCGTTTCGTTGCAGCCATCTTTCTATTTTCGTTTACTTTAATGTTTTAGAGCACAAAAGTAGATATTTATTTCCAATCCAGCCTTATTATTCAGATAAAAACAAGGCAACCATACCAAATTTCATCCATAGCCAAAGAAACATGAATCCATCGCACATGATACGGGAGACGGGGCACGCCCCGTCTCTACAACATATGACATTGCCCTAAGATAATGAGATTTCCTTTGTTAATAATAGAAGATCGCCCAATTTGACATTCTGACATTTTGTATTCTAAAGCTCCAGAGAATCGAATATTTCGCCCCAGAGTACAGTCGGTTTCCATATTTGAGAATAAAAATCCGCAATTAGTTATCTTCCAAGGATATATCGTTTTTGGAGCTTTTATTCTAGCGAGGATTCCCGTCTCTTATCACCCTCAAACATACAAACAATAGACTTCTTATTCGAAAACAATAGACTTTTCACTCGAAAACAATAGCATTCGTAGTCGAAAGCAACTAACAACGCCGCCGTAAACACCCTACAACTGGATCGTAACAACCTTACAATGCCTATCCGCAGCATGAAAAGACAACCAAATCCTCTCTTTTCTCCCCTCTATTCCCGCTATTTCAGTCTATTCAAAGGAATGGCTTGTCAGCGAAAAGCGCCCATCCCAAGCAAAAAGCCACGAATAAGCGAATTACGCAGACAAGCCATTTTAGTGATGAGAACTATCGTCCACCAGTAATCAG
>OJMK01002301.1_pt1 | contig 13404 bp, 8 predicted proteins | sample 1597201 | NCBI WGS metagenome assembly OJMK01 (sample SAMEA2452125, study PRJEB22498) | human gut metagenome | reverse complement strand
TAGATTTAAGGTTAACAAAGTTTGGTTAGGGCTTGTCGTGAGACAGGCTTTAATTATTTATAGGGGTTTCATTCGTTTATAGATGCTTCCCGGCATCGATTTTATCTTTCCATCCAATTCCAACTCAAAGAGCAGAGAAGATAATTGATGTACCGGAAGATTCAAGGCTACGGACAATTCATTGATATGAGATTCCTTTCGCATTTCCAAGAACGACAAGATCCGTTCACTCTCCTCGTTCTCAGGAAATAATAATTGGGTTTGGACCGGTAACGCATCTGTCTTTTGAGCGACATCCCAACGCATCGCCATGATTAAATCGTCAGCGCAAGTGATCAAGCCTCCTTTATTCTGCCGGATTAAGCCATTACATCCTTTAGAGTTGATATCCGTTACCCGGCCCGGAAAGGCATAGACATCCCGGCCATACGAGAAAGCGATATCCGCCGTGATCAAAGAGCCTCCTTTCTCCGCCGATTCAATAACGATCGTGGCATCCGCCAGACCGGCTACGATCCGGTTTCGCCGGATAAAGTTCTGCCGATCCGGATTCGTCCCGCTAGGAAAGTCGGTCAATAAACCTCCCCGCTCCAACATCTCGACCGCCGTAGAGCGATGCACGGGAGGATAGATACGATCCAAACCATGCGCCAATACGCCCACCGTGGGCAATTGGTTCTTCAACGCATTCCGATGAGCGCAAATATCGATGCCATATGCGAGTCCGCTAACGACCAATAGATCCGGGAAAATCACGGACAAATCCCGCAATAAACGCTCGGTCACTTCCTGCCCATAAGCGGAGGCCCTACGAGTACCCACAACGCTGATGATATGGGCGGCGTTTAAATCCGCGTTCCCCTTGAAATAAAATAAAACCGGAGCGTCCGGGCATTCCCGCAGACGTTCCGGATAATTCATATCTTTCAAGAAATAGATAGAGATACCGTTCTTTTGGGCAAAAGCCAATTCTTTCTCTGCCCGTAAAAGCACATCCGCCCGCTTAATCTCGGCGATAATCGAATCGCCGATACCCGATATCTTCTCTAGCGACTGGCGCTTTTCCGTAAACACGGCCTCCGCATCTCCCAACGCTTCCAGAAGATGGCGGGCTAGGATATCTCCCACCCCATTAATCATAGTAAGGCCAATTTGGTAAATCTGTTTGTCTGTCATTTATGCTTGTTTTGATTCTATTCGCTTTAGCATCTCATCGAAATATTCTCCTCTGGTTAATTTGCCATTCTCTACGACAACGGATTCCACGACTCCTTTAGTAGCCAGCGCCCCATCGGATTCCCGGTAAATATCTTGCTCGAACACCAGTTTCACCCCTTTCTTATATACATTCAGGCAAGAAGTATACCGATCGCCGCTCCGCAAGGAGTTCTTGAACTGGATATCCACACGGGCCACAAAAGCATCGATGCCCTTCTCATGCATGGCGCCGAAGTTCTCACCCAACGACTCTAGAAACTCATGCCGGGTATGCTCCATATAATGCTGGTAATTGGAGTTATTCACCACGCCTTGCAAATCGCACTCGTAATCGCGAACCTTGTCTGTCAGTTTAAAAATATATTCCTTCATTATCGTAGTTCTTTTTCGATTTGTACTTTCTCCATTTTATAAAGACGATCGGACGGGCGGATCTTCTCGGACATCTTTATCGAGAAGCGTTCCCCTTTCACGGTCTCCTCCACCGGTTTCAGGTCTACCCGGATCTCATCGACGGTCTGCATAACGGCTCCGGTCGTGGGACCCGTTACCAAGATCTCATCGCCTACTCTCAAGGAACCGGACTCCATCTCAAACTCGGCGACACCGATTCCGCTGAAGTATTTGATACCCCGTGCCACGTACACTTTCTTACGGGTAGCACCGGAGCCATATTTACTGCTCCATTCACCCAACCGTTGTCCCAGATAGTAGCCATCCCAGAAACCGCGATTAAAGACCCTGCGCAGACGCTCGTCCCAAACCGCTATCTTTTCCTCATCGAAGGTACCTTCGCAATAAGCCTTGACCGCCTCTTTATAACATTCGGTCACGAGACGCACATACTCCGGCCCGCGGGCACGCCCCTCCAGCTTGAACACACGTACGCCGGCATCCATCATCTTATTCATGAAATGAATCGTCTTCAAGTCCTTTGGCGACATGATATACTGATTCTCCACATCCAGCTCGATCTGGCTATCCTTATCATGCACCGTATAGGCACGACGACAAATTTGCATGCAAGCCCCCCGGTTGGCGGAAGCGTTCATCTCATGCAAACTCAAATAGCATTTACCGGACACGGCCATGCACAAAGCCCCGTGAGCGAACATCTCTATGCGGATCAATTCCCCTTTCGGGCCCTTGATCTGCTGCTTCACGATCTCCTGATAAATCTCATGCACCTGCTTTAAGTTCAATTCGCGAGCCAATACGACCACATCGGCGAAGCGGGCGTAAAACTTCAACGCCTCCACGTTCGAGATATTCAATTGCGTGGATAAGTGCACCTCTTGCCCGATGCTATTCGCGTAACTCATAGCGGCTACATCGGCGGCGATAATGGCGGAGACACCCGCATCCTTAGCGGCGTCTATGATCTCCCTCATCAACGGAAGATCCTCACCATAAATAACCGTATTAACCGTGAGATAACTCTTGATACCATGTTCCCCGCAAATAGCGACGATCTTGCGCAAATCCTCCGTCGTGAAATTATTCGACGAGCGAGAACGCATATTCAATCCTTCGATACCGAAATAAATGGAGTCGGCCCCTCCTTGTATAGCAGCCATCAACGATTCATAGGAACCGACAGGCGCCATTATTTCAAAATCCTTCTCTTTCAAGGTTATATATTTTAATATTACGGTAGCAAAGGTACGAATAATATTTGAGAAGATTTCTTATAAGCACAAACTCTCCATCCCATCATGAAAGAATAGTTCCAGTTGGAGAAGCACAAGATCCTAAATAAAGCGGGGCAATCCGAACTCTATCAATATATCATAAATGATCCGGATTATTAAAAACACCTGTTCCATCCACCGATCATCTTACGAGATGTAAAAATTATTCCCCAAAAAGAAGTACTTTTGTAATCTCTATTTAGTTAGCAAACAGAAGGTATGAAGATTGGTTCAATAGATTTAGGGGAGCGTCCGGTATTCTTGGCGCCTATGGAGGACGTGACGGATATCTCGTTTCGTTTGATGTGCAAACGCTTCGGGGCGGACATGGTATATACGGAGTTCGTATCGAGCGACGCGTTGATCCGCAGTGTGAACAAAACACAGCAAAAACTAAATGTCTCCGATGATGAGCGTCCGGTCGCTATCCAGATTTACGGTAAGGACGTAGCCTCGATGGTAGAGGCCGCACGTATTTGCGAGGAAGCTCATCCGGATATTTTAGATATAAACTTTGGTTGCCCCGTAAAGAAAGTAGCAGGCAAGGGAGCCGGGGCCGGCATGCTACGCAATATCCCGTTGATGCTGGAGATCACGAGAGAGGTGGTGAAAGCCGTGAACATCCCCGTCACCGTGAAAACCCGTTTGGGATGGGATGCCGACAACCGCGTTATCGTGGATCTGGCCGAGCAACTACAGGACTGCGGTATCGCCGCCCTCTCCATCCACGGACGTACACGGGCGCAAATGTACACGGGCGAGGCGGATTGGACCTTGATCGGTGCCGTAAAAAATAACCCTCGCATGCAAATCCCTATCATCGGGAATGGCGACGTGACTTCCGCCGAGATATGCAAGCAGCGTTTCGAGGACTATGGCGTAGACGCCGTAATGATCGGTAGGGCTAGCATAGGCCGCCCTTGGATCTTCCGGGAGATAAAACACTATCTTACGACCGGGAAATTATTGCCACAAGAGCCTTTCTCTTGGTATCTGGATATCCTAAAAAAACAAGTGGAGCAAAGCGTGGAACGATTGGACGAGCGTAGGGGAATCTTACATATTCGCCGTCATCTGGCAGCTACTCCGCTCTTCAAAGGTATTACCGATTTCAAGCAAACACGGATCGCCATGCTACGTGCGGAGACTGTTAACGAATTATTCGAAATTATGAATAATATTCCTAAAAAGTACGGAATTCTAGAATAACAAGCTTGATATATATCAAATTGAAACCTATTTGCGATATTTTTACAATAAAATGTTACAAATACTATTGACGCATATTATAAAACCCCTTATATTTGCATCGAGTTTTTTTCATAGTATTTTAGATCTAAGGTTAACAAGTCTTTGCAAGGGGGGAATCGTGAGATTGTTTCATTGAGGAGCAAAAAAAGCCGCATCCATATTGGGACTAGCGGCTTTTTTGTTTTTCCGGACTCTATATCCTAAATCAAGAAACTTATCGTATCTTTGTCAATAGGTCACATTAAATACTTGGCACTATGAACCAGACTATTTATCCCATCGGTATACAGAACTTCGAGAAGATTCGATCAAGGATTATGATTCTCGCTTTGGTATCTATAAAGTAGGATTTCCCAATTTAGAGGTAGAAGAAGGCTTTGTCAAATACCTGCTTCTTTTCTACACCAGTGTTAGCGCCCCAAAGACTCCTTTCGAAATCAGGCGTTTTGTCCGGGAGGTGGAATAAAAAAGCCTATGTTTTCGCACACACGCTATACATTATTCGAAATAAACCCTTACATTTGCGAAAAACATAATACTATACCACCATGAGTAAGAAAGTCATAACTTTCGGAGAGATCATGCTTAGGCTGGCTACTCCGGACTATTTACGCTTTTGCCAAGCCAATCAGTTCAACGCTACTTTCGGCGGAGGGGAAGCGAATGTCGCCGCCTCACTCGCCAACTATGGCATAGAGACTGAGTTTGTAACCCGTTTACCCCAAAATGACATCGCCCGTGCCTGCGTTATGGAATTACGCAAACAGGGTATCGGAACTTCCAAGATCATTTACGGAGGGGAACGGTTAGGCATTTATTTTCTGGAGACCGGAGCGGTCGCTCGTGCCAGCAAGGTGGTATATGACCGGGCTCATTCTTCCATCGCCGAGATCCGACCGGGGATGATCGATTGGGACGAGGTATTCAAGGATGCCTCTTGGTTTCACTGGACAGGTATCACGCCAGCCATATCCGAAGGTGCCGCCAACGTATGCTTGGAAGCGATACAGGCGGCAAACCGATTGGGCATCACGGTATCCTGCGACCTCAACTACCGGAAAAATCTCTGGAAATACGGTAAGACAGCCCATGAGGTCATGCCGGAACTAGTAGCCGGATGCGATATCATCCTAGGAAACGAGGAAGATGCCGAGAAAGTCTTCGGTATCAAGCCCGAAGGTTTCGACGCCGCCGCCACGGAAGGCGAGGTACACGCCGCTTCTTTCCAGTCGGTATGTACCCAATTAATGGCTCACTTCCCACGTGCCCGGAAAGTTATCATCACGCTAAGAGGCTCCATCAATGCCAATCATAACACATGGGGCGGAGTGCTATACGCCGACAACCGGTTGTACGAATCCCGCCGGTATGACATCACCCATATCGTAGATCGTGTAGGTGGAGGCGATTCTTTTATGGGAGGTCTTATTTACGGTTTGCTCTCCTACCCCGGTGACGACCAGAAAGCCTTGGACTTCGCGGTAGCGGCTTCCTGCCTGAAACACACGATCTACGGAGACTTCAACCAAGTAACCGTAGAGGAAGTAGAAAAACTCATGTCCGGCGACACCTCCGGCCGTGTCTCCCGCTAATTTTCAATTCTCAATTTTCAATTTTTAATTCCCAATATGGCTCGATTCAATAAAATACAAACATTACAGGCTATCATCCAAACCGGAATGGTGCCCGTCTATTATAATAAAGAGGTAGAGATCGCAAAACAAGTTGTAAAAGCCTGTTACGAGGGAGGCGTCAGAGCCTTCGAGTTTACTAACCGGGGAGATTTCGCCCACGAGGTATTTGGCGAGCTGGTAAAATACGCCGCCAAGGAATGTCCGGAATTAGTATTGGGCGTAGGTTCTATCGTAGACCCGGCCACAGCCGCCTTATTCATACAGCTAGGGGCAAACTTCGTAGTCGGCCCGCTGTTTAACCCGGAGATAGCGAAGATATGTAACCGTCGCCTCATCCCTTATACGCCCGGCTGCGGTTCCGTATCCGAGATCGGCTTTGCCCAAGAAACAGGTTGCGACCTTTGCAAGATATTCCCCGCCGGAAATGTAGGAGGTCCCTCATTTGTCAAGAACATAAAGGCCCCCATGCCATGGACCCTAATCATGGCTACCGGTGCCGTGGAGCCGACAGAGGAGAATCTATCCGCTTGGTTCAAGGCCGGCGTGACCTGCGTAGGAATGGGATCCAAACTCTTCCCCAAAGAAGCGATAGCGGGAAACGATTGGCAATCCATTACAGATTTATGCCGCGACGCCTTATCTATCATTCAAAAGTATCGCCAAGTATGAAAAACTTTTTAGATCAAGATTTCTTGCTCCAAACCGACACGGCCCGTGAGTTATATCACGAGCATGCGGCGAAGATGCCCATCATTGATTACCATTGCCATCTGGATCCCCGGCAAATAGCGGAGAATCATCAATTCGAGGATCTTACGGAGATATGGCTGGGCGGAGACCATTACAAATGGCGGGCGATGAGAGCGAACGGTATTCCCGAAGAATATATCACCGGAGATAAGCCCCCTTACGAGAAATTCCTTAAATGGGCAGAGACGATGCCTTACACGATGCGAAACCCGCTTTATCATTGGACACATCTGGAACTTAGCCGTATATTCGGAATCCATAAAGTCTTGAATCCGGCTTCCGCCGAGGAAATCTACGCAACTTGTACGGATAAACTGCGTACTCCCGAATATCGTGCGCAAGCCATCATGAAACGGATGAACGTAGAGGTTGTTTGTACGACCGACGATCCTATAGACTCATTGGAATTCCATCAAAAAATACGTTCAAGCGGATGCCACACCCGTGTATATCCGGCATGGCGACCGGACAAGGTACTCGCTATCGATAATTTCAAGGCGCTAAATGACTATTTGTCCAAGCTGGAGGCCGCCGCCGATAAGACCATCCTCACCTACAAGCATTTATTGGAGGCATTACAAAAGCGGCATGATTTCTTCGCCGCCCAAGGGTGCCGGTTATCGGACCACGGGTTGGATACTTTCTATGCCGAACCTTATACCGAGCAGGAGATTGAGGTGATTTTCCTCAAGGCTCGTATGGGTAAATCGCTCACGGAGCAGGAAGTTCGCAAATACCGTTCGGCATTGCTATACGAATTGGCGGCGATGGATGCCCGGAGTGGATGGGTACAACAATTCCATATCGGCGCTAACCGAAATAATAACAAACGGATGTTCAAGTTATTAGGACCGGACACGGGTTTCGACGCTATCGACGATCAGCCGATCTCCGTATCCATGAACCGCTTTTTCAGTCGTTTAGATCAAGAAGGGCTGTTAGCGAAAACGATCGTTTACAACCTGAACCCCCCGCGACACCGAGTTGATGGTAGCCAATGCCTACAATTTCAACGACGGCAGTGTACCCGGGAAGATGCAATATGGAGCGGCTTGGTGGTTCCTCGATCAGATCAAAGGTATGGAAGATCAATTAAATGCGCTTTCCAGCCTCGGTCTTTTAAGCCGTTTCGTCGGTATGCTGACAGATTCCCGTAGCTTCCTGTCATATCCCCGTCATGAGTATTTCCGCCGGATCCTTTGTAATATGCTAGGCAATGAGATAGAGAAAGGCTTATTGCCTGCCTCCGAGCTTTCCTTCATTGGACAGATGGTGGAGGACATCAGTTACAACAACGCTAAACGATACTTTGATTTCTGATTACTGCAACCCGCATTGCAGTGTTACTGCACGCCTGTCGCAGTAACACTGCACGTGCGTTGCAGTAAGGCTGCAACAGCTTTGCAACATTTTATTCACAAACGCTTCATAAGACCTTCCACTATACTCGCACATATTACGCCTACTTTTGCGGCAGATTTAGATAAACACTAAAATACGCAAACATGAAACAACGGCTTTATGATTTCATCCCTGTCAAGCATCTATGCGTAGGGATGTCTTTATGTGGCATAGTGGCAGGTACCCAAACCGCTCAAGCTTCTCCCGTCTTCGGGCAATCATCGGGCTTAGAACATCTGAGTCCCAGCATCTACCAACAAAGTACGAAACAGATTTCCGGTATCGTCAAAGACCAGGCGGGGATTCCCGTAATTGGCGCGAACGTGATCGTAAAAGGGACGACAAACGGAGTAATCACCGGGCTCGATGGAGATTTCCTACTGGAAGTTCCGGAAAACGCTACCTTAGAGATCAGTTATATCGGTTATATGACGCAAAGTATCCCGATAAACGGGAAAACGACCTTCAACATCATCCTAGAAGAAGATACGCAGAAATTGGATGAGGTAGTCGTACTCGGTTATGGAGCGGGGCAACGCAAACAAGATCTCTCCGCTTCCGTGGGCGTGCTGAACAACACGGAAGACTTGGTGGCCCGTCCGGTTACCTCTACCGAAAGTATGTTGCAAGGGCAGTTAGCGGGTGTTACCGTACAAGCGAACGGTGGAGACCCGACGGCTACACCCTCGATCGTGATTCGTGGACAGGGCTCACAGAATGGCGATAACGTATTATGGGTTGTTGACGGTGTTCCCGGCGCACCCATCGCCTCTATGAATGATATCGAGACGATTGTCGTCTTAAAAGATGCTGCCTCTGCCGCTATCTATGGAGCGCAATCCGGAGCCGGCGGTGTTATCTTGGTAACCACCAAGAAGGCGAAAGAGGGCAAGACCTCGTTGAGCTATGACGCGACTTTCGGTGTTCGTAAAGCTAGCAACGTAATCGAGCCGTTAAATGCGGAAGAGCAACTCGAGATGCGAAAACTGTCTTACGCAAACGCGGGGCTTACATTGCCGACCGGTTGGGATTTGACCAAGAACCCATGGGTAGGTACCACACGTACCAACTGGATGGACGAGATCTTCCGCACCGCTTTCTACCAACGCCATAACGTAGCCTTGAATGTTGGTTCCGAGAATGCCTCCAACCGTGTTTCATTTGCTTACGATAACGATGAAGGTGTATTGATCAATACTTTCAACAAGAACCTTTCACTTCGTTACAACGGTAAATTCAAACTGAACAAATGGGTGACTATCACCGAAGACGTGGTTTGGAAAAACAACGAAAGCCGTTCAAAAGATACCGACAGTGGTTATACGGGAGTTGTCGCGGCGGCTATGTATATGCCTGCCAGCGCTACGGTTTACAATCCGCTGGATGGTACTTACGGTGGAACAACGACCGAAGACCCGGATTACATCGCCAAATATGGCTCCAACTTCGCGGATATCCACGGAGACGCTGTCAATCCGGTTCGCTTGCTGGAAGCGGAAAACCGCTATGACCGAACCAGCGACATCTGGAGTACGACCAGTCTGGAACTAGCTAATATCGTTACCGGCTTGAAGTTTACGAGCCGTTTCACTTACAACCTGAAGAATAATCTATATAAGAACTTCAGCCCGATCCGTGACGAGGTGGGAAAACCCTCCTTGACAAATAATCTGGATGAAACGACTTACCGTGCAGACGCATGGAAAACGGAAAACACATTGACCTACGACAATACGTTTAATGACATGCACACCGTGGGTGTCTTACTATCCACTACGGCCGATCATTACAGCAAGCGAGGATTAGAGGTTAATGGAAAAGATTTATCTGACGAATCCGCTTATTTACAATATCTATCCTATGCGAATTCCGTTTCCGCAACCGATTATTTGACCGGTCCTGACGCAAACGTATCCTTGATCGCCCGTCTGGCTTATTCCTTCAACGATCGTTACTTCGTTACAGCCTCTTGGCGTCGTGATTACGCAGGCCGTCTACCTAAAGATAATAACTATGGCGACTTTCCTGCCGTAACAGCCGGATGGAAAATCTCTAATGAATCTTTCTTCCCGAAGAGCGAGACACTGAATTTATTGAAGATCCGTGCTTCTTGGGGACGTGTCGGTAATCTAGGATCTATCGGTTATAATTACAAATCAGCTTTATTAGGTAAGAATTATTGGTCGGAGCAGGCACAGTACGGCGTAGAATCGAACAAGATTTGGGGAAACTTCGTCTATAACTCTACCGCATTAAATCCCAACTTAACATGGGAAACTTCCGAGCAATGGGACTTAGGTCTAGATGTGAACATGTTCGACAATCGCTTGAGCATGGCATTCGACTATTTCGACAAACGCACGTTCAACTTGATCCAGTCGCAAACGATGAACTGGCCGGGAACGATCGGTATCGATGCCATGTTAGTCAATCAAGGTGAAGTCCGCAACCGAGGTTTTGAGGCGCAAATCAATTGGAACCAACAGGTAAATAAAGATTGGTCGTACTTCGTTTCCGGAAACTTCTCTTATCTAAAGAACTGGGTTTCTGATATTGGGGTAAAGAACGCAGACGGAACCCCGGGTGTCTGGACAGGTATCACCAAGGACAATGCCTATTTCGATGGAAGTTATCGTAACCTTCCATATATGTATCAAACAGCCGAAGGAGAACCGCTGGCCTCTTTCTATCTGATCAAGACTGACGGCATTTTTCAAAGCGACGCAGAGGCAGCCGCTTATGTAAACAAAGACGGAAAACGAATCCAACCGGACGCTGTAGCCGGCGATTTGAAATTCGTCGATGCCAATGGTGATGGAGTCATCAATGATGAAGACCGTCAATACTGCGGTAGCGCTACACCTAAAACTACATTCTCATTCTCCGGAGGATTCACTTGGAAGAAGCTTTCCGTAAGCGCTATGTTCCAAGGCGTAGGTGGAGCACAAGCTTTATATGTAGGTAAATATATGGCCTTAAGTGATGTAGAAGGAAACTTCAACCGCTCAAAAGAGATCATGAACGCTTGGAGTCCGTCGAATACAGGGTCGAATATTCCACGCTTATCGAAAAACGACCCGAATAGCAACTTTAGCACACCGTCTGATTGGTATCTGGAGAATGCTTCTTACTTGCGTTTGAAGAACTTCACCGTATCCTATGACTTGAGTGATGTTATCAGGAAATGCGCTCACCTGCAAGAACGCAACAGCATGATGTCGGTTTACCTTAGCGGTGAGAACCTCTTCACGATCACGAACTACTCAGGAATGGACCCGGAAACCGGCGGTTGGGATGCCTTGAAGTATCCGGTTTCACGCGTATTCTCTGTCGGAGTCAAATTGACATACTAATCGGGTGTTTTAAAAGATATTCATATTAACAAAGGATCAAAATGAAAAGATATATTACAGTATTAGCATTATCCGCATTGGTTTGTAGTTCTTGTAGCGACTTCCTCGACGTTCAGCCGGAAGGAAACGCAACTACAACCTCCTATTTCTTGAATGATCAACAGGCCATTGATGCCATTGACGGATTATATGAAAGATTCCATCAAGAGGGTTGTTACGGCCGTGAGTTATTCTGGGAACAGGGAGCCGCATGCGACATTGTTTGGGGACGTACGCGCGGTTATAACTCTTTGGCGACCTTAGCCTATACCGGTGATGAATCTCCTCTAAGAGATGTATTCAGCCGTATGTATTCTACTATGTCCCGTGCGAATTGGATCATCCAAGAATTAGTGAAGAAAGAAAAGGGAACGACGCTGACCGCCGTCGAGAAACGCAGCTTGGGCGAAGCTTACTTCAGTCGCGGTTGGGCACATTATCTGATCGCTTATCGGTACGGTACGGATAAACAAGGAGTGCCTTTCGTACGTTACGAGGACTTCCCCGACGATTACGACAACTCCATACCGCCTCAGCAAGCTACCGTTATGGACAATTATAAACTGATCATCGAAGATATGGACAAAGCAATCGCCTACCTTCCAAACTTCGAATCCTATGACGCTGACAACCGGGGCCGGGCACATCAGGCTGCTGCCGTGGCGTTCAAAGCGAAAACTTATGCTTACTGGGCTACTTGGGATGCTACCCAATGGAACAACGTCATCGAGATGGTCAATCAATTAGAGAACAACTACAATCGAGATCTAGCTCCCACATTTGCGGAACTATTCTCGTCTGACTTGAAAGATTATTGGAACGCCGAATATCTCTGGACTATTCCGAGTATCGGTGGCGCACTACCGGGCGGTACCGAATTCCCGGGTATTATCCTTGAGAACAAAGGCTGGGGCAAATATAATGGTTGGGGGCAGATGAAGCCCTCTTACGACATCTACGAAGAAATGGCGAAAGATGGTAAAGGTAATGACCGTTTAGTACGCTCAATCTTGGAATACAACCAAGAGTTCCCGTTCTTCGGCGAGACACGCAAGTTCTGGTCTACCTCCGATCTTGAAGCTGGTTTCATGATCAATAAATACATGGACGCGTTCAAATACTCAGACCCTGTAGGTGAAGGAGCCGTGAGTGCTAACGGAGACTGGCCTACGGTCCGTGTCAATTTCCCGATCATCCGTTTCGCAGAAATGTTATTGTTCCGTGCCGAGGCATATTTAATGACAGGCCAAGCCGATAAAGCAACCGCAGATATCAACCGTATCCGCCTACGCTCCAACTTGGTACCGCTTGCCGGCACCGCCACGATGAAGGATCTATATCACGAACGCCGTTGTGAATTGGCTTTTGAGTTTACAGACCATCTATTCGACTTAAAGCGTTGGAACCGTTCTTCCAATGCCGACATAAAGACATTGGCCGATAAAGAGTTGAACGCACATCCACGTATCCGCAGATATGAAGACCGGGCGAATCCGGAATCCGCGTTCACGATTATTGGTTACGAAGATTACACCAACAAAAACGCCTATCAAGCACATATGATGGTATTCCCGTATCCAAGTGAAGAGATTACTAAATCGAATGGTCAACTGAAGCAGAACGAGGGATATTAACCGGCTCCTTTAAACCGATCAAGGAACGAATAAGATTCAATTACGGGCTGTCTCAGAAAATGAAACAGCCCGTGTTATTTTCTACCGGGTAAAAACGCATATCTCAAATAGGTAGTTTACCTTTGCCAATTGTATAATATAGTAAACAAAAGATACACCATGAGATTAATTCAAACTCTTTCTTCTTGCTTGTGTACAGGGATAATAGCCTTATTCACGGCCTGTAGCCAAGCACCACAATCCCCCATCGATTCCGTGAATCCGTTTATCGGCACGGGATTTCACGGACACACGTATCCCGGGGCCACGGCTCCTTACGGAGCGGTCCAACTCAGTCCGGACACCCGGAAAGGGAATTGGGACGCTTGTTCCGGTTATCATTACAGCGATTCTACCTTAATGGGTTTTTCCCATACCCATTTAAGCGGTACGG
>OJMK01002290.1_pt1 | contig 13452 bp, 11 predicted proteins | sample 1597201 | NCBI WGS metagenome assembly OJMK01 (sample SAMEA2452125, study PRJEB22498) | human gut metagenome | reverse complement strand
AGTACCCATAACATTTGTTTCGTATGTGTAGACAGGCTCTGCGTAGCTTTCTCTTACTATGGGCTGTGCCGCCATATGAATTACTATTTCGGGGCGGTACTTCTGCATTGTTTCGTTCAGCTTTGCAAGATCTCTTATATCGCCGATAACCGAAACTATTTCCTTTTCTACTCCGGAAAGCTCAAAAAGAGAGGGTGTTGTGGGGGGATTGAGAGAATAACCGATAACTTTTGCTCCTGCCATAGAAAGTAATTTGCACATCCAGCTTCCCTTGAAGCCTGTGTGACCTGTTATCAGTACAGTTTTACCCTTGTAAAATGACATATCCATATTGATTTTTCCTTTACGAATTAATGATATTTTCGCCGCTTTCATCTCTGACCTCGGCTAACAGTATTGTTTCAATAACAATAGCCGAATTGGCGGGTTTAATTATTCTGAAGGTGTATTTGTCGCACATTTTCTCTATCATAGGCTTAATCTCAAAGAAATCGTTTGCCGAATGATAAATGCTGATGAGAAGTATCGGGTGCTGAGTGCGGATGGTTTCGACAGCGCCCTTGAGCAGCAGCTGCTCACCTCCCTCGATGTCAACCTTTATAAGACCGACCTCGAGATTGTTTTCCCGTACATAATCATCAAGAGTAATAACGGGAACTTCGATATGATTCGGATAATTATAACCGGGACGTTCAACAAGTGAATTGCAGGAATTGCGCTCGCCCAGACTGAATGTTGCCGTGCCGCTTTTCTCGCCCAGTGCTTTGCTTACAGGCACTATGTTCTCTAACTGATTCAGCCTTATCGTTTCACGGATAATATCCATATTTGAAGGAGAAGCCTCAAATACATGAATGTTCTTATCCGTATATGACGAGAACAGAAGCGCCGTGTCACCGACATATCCGCCTGCGTCGATTATATCCTTATTTCTCACACTGTCCAGTGTGGTCAGCTCGTCAATAGCGTATTTTGAATAGAAAACACTGCTGTCAAACTGATTCACAGGAAGATAATAACCATTGTAGTAATACAGATTATCGTTTAGCTTTACTATCTTTGAGCTGAATTCATCATTCATACGAACGAATTCTTCCTGCTCACGCTGTGTATAGACATCCTGCAAGGACTTGTTGCCGTCCGCTATCATTCCCATACGATGAATTATATCAGAAACGGTATTTTTGCTCTCGTTGTCAAGTCCGCTTATAAGCGCATTAAACCGTTGTGCGCTGTCCTCTCTGTTCATAGCGTCACTGAACAATTTTGCCAGAGCTTCACGTTCACCGGGATGAAAATACAATTTTCTGAGATATGACTGCCTTTTGAACAGATTCATCTCACGGCGGATTGTATTTGCCGTATTCTCTGCATCAAGCAGAGATTGTGCATACTCGCCCGTTTTTGAGGTCTTGTCAAAGCCTGCGGTAACGCTGTCGGAAAGCGACTTAATCTCAGCCGAGATGCTTTCGTTATCTGACGATAAGCCGTTAAGCGCATCTGCATACTCGCCTGTTTTCGAGGTTTTATCAAAGCCTGCGGCAATGCTGTCCGAAAGCGACTTAATATCATCGGAAAGCGAGTTGTTGAACGCTTTTATTTCTCCTGCGTGCTTATTGTTTTCAGATATGCCGTTTTCAATAAGTTCGACAATGTGCTTATCGCTATCGGAAGAACGCTTGTCGCTGTCGGTTATACAACCGAGTATTTTCTCTGTGTGATGTGAAATACAGCCGATAAGTTCACCGGATATTCCGGCAGATTTCTCTGATATTTCGTTACTCATTTTTTCGCCGATACACTCATTTTGCTTTTTCAGATTTTCAATATCAAATTTTATTTCTTTGAGTTTTGATGCGGTAGACTCACCGAATTTAACCTGATTATCTTCCAATGTACGCAACGATTGACGGCACAGTTTTATCTGCTCCGCATTATCACGGCATATATCCTTGCAAGTATTCAGGCTGTTTTCAAGAAAACCGAGCATTTCACAAAGCTGTGCAAAATGCTCGCTTTCTGTCTGCCTTATCTCGTTGTTGAGCTTTATTGTCTTGTTGCGTGACATCGGAAATAATCTTCCGAAAAATCCCGCAAGTTTATCGGATAATTCACCCATTATTTCCAGATCTTCCAGGGAGCATTGTTGTTGTTCCACATTTTCTCAAGCTGTTCTTTTTCTCTTACAGTATCCATACACTGCCAGAAGCCCGTATGCTTATATGCCATAAGCTCTCCGAGCTTTGCTACTGTTTCAAGAGGCTTCTTTTCAAGAACGGTTTCGTCGCCGTCTATGTAATCGATGAATTCGGGCTGACATACCATATAGCCGATATTGATAAGGCTTCCGTCGCCGGATGTCTTTTCACGGAATTCATTTATTCTTCCGCTTTCATCAATATCAAGAACGCCGAATCTCTGTCCGGGGTTGTAAGCCGACATTGTTACCAGCTTTCCGTGACTTTTATGGAACTCGACAAGCTCAGCTATATTTACATCGGAAACACCATCGCCGTATGTCAGCATAAAAGGCTCGTTGCCGACATAGTCCTTTATACGCTTTACACGTCCGCCGGTCATTGTGTTAAGACCTGTGTCCACTACGGTAACCTTCCAGTGTTCCGAGCTGTTGCGGTGAACAATCATCTCGTTTTTACCGCTTGTGAAGTCAAATGTAATATCGGATGTATGCAGGAAGTAGTCTGCAAAATATTCCTTTATAACGTGCTGTTTGTAACCTGCACATATAATGAATTCATTGAAGCCGTAAGAAGAATAGAGCTTCATTATGTGCCATATTATCGGCATACCGCCAAGCTCAACCATAGGCTTTGGCTTGAACTGGCTTTCTTCGCTGATTCTTGTGCCGAAACCTCCGGCGAGTATTACAACTTTCATTTTTCCTCCTGTGTGCTGTTAAGACGTGTTACTTTACTGCTATCTATTTCAGGATGATCTGCTATGAAGTCATCCGTATAAACGTCTGAATAAAGTCCTCTGAGACCCATAGGATTAACGGATATAATCTCTGTATCCGGATAGAAGCGTTCAACAAACGCCTTGACCTTCTGATAGCCGTCTAACCAGTGTGGAACACTTGTCTTTGCTACAAGATCCGACAATCTCTGCTTGCTGCCGTCAAAATATCCCGCATTGGTGCAGTCGCAACCAACAAGATAAATTCTTTTCGCATTGGTAAAGAGCGCAAAGTGGATAGCCTGGAACGCAATTGAATAGAATGCCATAAGGGGATAGAATTCTATATTAATATGTATATCCTCGCTGGGAGCCGCCTGGAAGAATCTTCTACCGTTATTCTCTCTGATAATCTTCTCTGATACCTGGAATTTATCTCTGTATTCACCGGTAGAATACTGACCGAAGAACTTGACAAAATCGTATTCCTTCAGCTTTTCAAACCACGGAGCACGGCTTTCGTAATCGGTAGTAAAATAGTAATCAATATCAACATCAGGATTTAAGAATGAAGCATTCATACCTATATGTACAGCACCGGGAATGGGCTTGTAGTATCTCATCGAAGGTCCTGATGCCATTACTACAACATCTCTGCCGGTATTGATATTTCTGAACTCGCCGAATGACTTCTTATGAGTTTCGTGTATCTCATTTGCAAGGCAGGCAATATTGAGATTAATATTTGAAGTGAGCGTTTTTGCATCCCATATATCCTTGCGAAGACTGGTAGCGATGATAGGAGGCTTAGCGGCCGCTGCCTGTACGCTCTTAGGAGCAGTGCTCTGACAAACCTTTACGGTTCTCGCAAGCAGCACGCTGTGTTCTGTAGACTTTTTCTGAAGATCGTTAACAGAAGCAACCAGTGCGCCGAGTCTTTCCTCGTTTCGTAAAGCAACACGATATGCAGGGAAGATGCTTCTCATTATCTTCTTTAAAATGCTTTCGACTTTTTTGGGCTTTTTGGGCTTTTTGGGAGCAGCCGCTGTTTTTGCAGGAGCAAGCTTGCACTTTGCGGCATTGGTTTCTCTGAAGAATACAAGCTGATTTTCCTTTACCTTGTACTTTCTCTGCTTTAATACCCAGTATATGAAGATACCGTAAAGAACCTCAGACATATAGCCGGGCGTTCTCATTTTGGTACCCTGATATTTTGACAAATCAAATCTTTTTATGAATTCGAACAGTACGCCGAATTCAAATGTACAGAAGCGGTTGAACAGTTCTTTTGACATTACAAAGCAGTTATACGCATAGTACTTCTTTGAAGCCATATATTCCTCGGCAGCCTTAGAATATTCGGGGTAAAGCTCATCAACCAGCTTAAGTGTAAGCTCAGGTGCGCTTTTATCGAATAAATGCTCCTGAATCATGAATATATCCTTGATGCAATGTGCACGTTTTCCGCCAAAAAGGAAATCCATCTCATCAACATCCATGCTTCCGCCTGTGATAAGATCGTATTTCTTTATCTGCTTTGCCATACCGTCATAGTCTTTAAGACCGTACTTCTCTACGCTCTCGTCATTGAGCATATTCTCAATTATGTAGCCTCTTGAGCATTGGTCAAACTTCTTATTGCTGAATGAAAGATAACGTCTGTAGTGGCAAAGGCCGTAGTAATTTACATCGGCATTCTTCCACGCCCAATACTGAACACTCAGCTCCGAGAAATACTTTGCAAGATCGGAGATATTGTCGCCAGTGTCATCGCCGTTCATCTTAAGGAAGCATCTTGCCGAGCCTGCATTACACTTATAGTTTTCGAATATACGGTTACCTATCACAGCGCTGTCAAGATCCATCCTGTGCGAAACGAAAATCTTGATGTCATCGTTAGGTTTCTTGTATGACAAAGTACGCTGTGCAAGGGTATTTGCATCGGGATCTGCTTCGGTGTTCTTGAAGTATACAATCTGGCGCTCAAGGAACTTGCAGTCGGTGTGATGCTGAAGATACCACATATAAACGCCGTATACAATCTCGCCCATATAGCCTGTGGCTCTGAGCTTGTTACCCTCATAGCCGGTGGTGTCAAACTGTTTATCAAACTCAAAGAGTATGTCAAAGAGCACCTTGTTGTATTCGTTGAATATCTTCTTTGACATTACAAAGCAGTTATAGCCTCTGTAATACTTTGAGGCAAAATACTCATTCATAGATTCAACAAGCTCGGGGTGCCTGTCTTCTATTATCTTTATCAATGTATCAATAGCTATAGGATCGACAAGATTTCTTGATGCGTACCATAACTCCTTTACGCTGTTTCTGGGACGTACTCTGGTGATCTTTGTCGTATCGAAAGCCTTGCCGACAATAACGTCATAGGATGAGATTTCCTTCTCCATCTTTGACTTATTGAAAAGCTGATATAACTCTGCGGTGCGTACCGAAAGGTTGTTTTCCATTCGTACATCGTAGTCATTGCCCGGCATAAAGGAATCCATAAACGAAAGATACCTTCTGTAGTGGCAAAGTCCGTAATAATCCGCATCATAATTTTTCCACGCCCAGTACTGAACTGTGTACTCACAAAAAGAAATTCTTTTCTCGGATATGTTATCGCCTGTATTGTCGCCCATTATGACATTGCCTTCATCGTTCTCGTCAAGTGCCGCACCGCATCTTACGGGTACATATAAAGGATTGTCAATCACCATACTTTTAAGATCGATTCTGTGTGAAACGAAAATTGCGATTTTTTTGCTGTTGTTTTCACCGCTGTTCATTGAAAATAAAATCCCTTTCTTTTATCTCTTTACTCTTCCCGACGAATTTCCACCGGCAAGATCAAACACATCATTAATTCCGAACAGGCAGAAATCGCCTTCAAGCGTCTGATCAAGACAGCCTGCCGCAGCTGCTGTTTCTATAGCGTTTTCAGGCAATATATTGTTATGCAGAGCATAAATAAGTCCTGACGCAAATGCATCGCCGCCGCCTATTCTGTCTGTAATTCTTATATCATATTGCGCAGATGTATAAACCTGCTTTTTTTCGTCATCATAAATGATTCCCGACCAGCCGTTATCACTTGCGGAATAACTCTTTCTCTGTGAGTATGCAACTATTTTACAGCCGAATGTTTCCGCAACGGTCTGAAGGCTCTTTTTATAGCCGTCTGTATCAAGCTGTCCCTTTGTGACATCCGTAGCGCCTGCTTTTATTCCGAACACTATCTCAGCATCCTCTTCATTTCCTATGCAGACATCAACATATTGCATTATCTCGGTCATTACGGGACGTGCCTTTTCTGCACTCCACAGCTTGCTTCTGTAGTTTATATCGCAGCTAACGATAAGACCCGCTTTTTTGGCGGCCTTTACAGCATCGACAGAAATTTTTGCAAGGCTGTCGGAAAGTGCCGGAGTGATTCCCGTAATATGAAACCAATCCGCACCGTCAAATATCTTTTCCCAGTCAAACGACGAAGGGTCAGCCGACGCTATCGCACTGTTCTTTCTGTCATATATCACCTTTGACGGACGCTGACTTGCGCCTTTCTCGGCAAAGAATATCCCGAGCCTGTCGCCCGTGTAAACTATATTATCCGTCTTTACGCCGTATCTCATAAGCTCTCTGCATGCCGCTCTGCCTATATCATTATCGGGAAGTGCGGTCACGAATTCAGACTCATCTCCGAAGTTGCTGAGGGCAACGGCTACATTAGCTTCAGCACCGCAAAACGATGTATTAAGCTCCGGCTTCTGAAACAATTTGTAATATCCGTCGGGCGATAACCTGAGCATTATTTCTCCAAAAGAAACTACCTTCATTATGAACGGTTTTCCTCTCTTTCAAGAAGTGATTTTGTTATAAATGAAACGGGTATCCGCTGTGAAAGCTGAGCGATTGCGGCTGATATACCGTTGTTCTGCTCTTTGGCAACTTGCTCGTCTTCATACGTTTCCATATCTCTGTACGCAAAGTTGCGTTCCTTGAATGAATATCCGTCAACTCCGGCAAGATAAACGGAGCTTGCTCCGGATTTTATAAGCAGTGCTATAAGCATAAGTGTAACGTTGTCACGGACAGCTTCTATAGAGCACAGCAAAGGCTCGTAGCCTACTGTGTAGCCTGCTTGTGCGTTTATATTAGATGTTATTATCAGCTTGTCGGTTTCTACTCCGCTCAGCTTTTCGTAACGTCTTATATTGCTTACAAACACATAATCGCATTTGATCCATTCGGGGCAGTGATTTACGGAAATCACTATCGCATCGGTAGCTTTGACCTTATCAAAGACCTTCTGCCTTTCAGATTCTACCGATGTTGTCCTGCCGGGTGCGATAATAACAACATTACGTCCTTCGAAAAGTCTGCTGAGATCTGCCTCGGGCGTTTTTTCGCCGCCTGCAGACATATGAGCAGTATACAGCTTATCTATATATTCTCGGTCATAATTGTCACGCTTTTCAGGCTCTATTTTTGAGAAAATAGCGTTCATACCTTCGTATGTGAGGGTGTTTTTGTTACTGAGGAATCGTGCGTAATTCTGGTGGCATCTGTATTTTGCGGACAGATAGCCGGATAAGGAATAACCCCACGAAGTAGTCAAATAAATAGGTGCTATGGTATTGTCAATCGAACAGAGTATAGGCTCTGTACTGTAATCGGCATCTGCGGTTTCGTTCAGATATTCCACAAAAAGCTCGGTATTGAGATTTCCCGCACCTCTGCCCATACCCATAATGCTGCTGTCTATTATCAGATTATGATCGGTATGCAAAGCGGCTAAATACTGAGCGTTTGAGTACGAAAGCTGAAGGTTGTTATGGGAGTGGAAGCCGACAGCTATCTCCTTATCGAGATTATTCTCTATAAGATAAAAGAAACGTGCAACATCCTTCTGTTTCATAGAACCGTGAGAATCAACGATATAAAAAACGTCGGGGCGGAATTTGTTCGCCATACCTATAAGACCGAGGTACTCGGCATCGGAATAGCTGAGAGCTACCATAGGCTGAAAATATACCTTATAGCCCTTGTCCTTGATCCTTCTGCAAAGCTCAACCGCCTGCAAAGCCTGCGACTTGTGGAAGCAAACCCTTATGCAGTCGGGTCCTGTACCGTCATACTGCGGCAGCAGTTCTGCATCATAATCGCCGCAGTTTATCATTACGGCAATCAGAGTATTTTTTCTGTCGGCAGGAAGGATTCTTTTTATAGCGTCAACCGAGGAATACTGCGACTCATCCGCAGAAAAATCTCCCTTTGACGATAAATAGCCCACCTCGATTATATCAATACCTGCCTGTATAAGACGTTTTACGGTGTCTTTTATGTTTTCGAAACCGAATTTCCAGTTATTTACATATCCGCCGTCACGCAGAGTGCAATCAAGTATCCGTATTTTTTTCATACCCACCTGTAATAATTAATTCTTTTCCCGTTCGAGCTTTGCAGCTATCAGCCTGTTAACCTTTTCAAGATCGTTCTGTGTGTCAACGGCTACTGTTTCGGAATCAACCTCTATGTACTGAACTCTGTAGCCGGCTTCGATAAATCTGAGTATTTCAATATCCTCTATAGATTCGATTTTTCCTCTGGGAGAAGAACAATAGAACTGAAGCGCCTCAGGCTTGAAGCCGTATACGCACACCTGCTTATAATAGCTGTAGTCTATGCTTCCCTTAGGATAAGGAGCGGTGCTTCTGGTAAGATATACGCCTATATTGTCGGCATTCGTTATGACTTTAGGCACTGTGAAGTTTACTACATCAACAGGATCCTTTATCTTAGTCATAAGATTCGTGATCTGCAGATCGGGATTCTCGAAGAAAGGATATACCGCCTTGTTTATTGTTTCCGGCTCGATCATAGGCTCATCGCCCTGTATATTGACATATAAATCCGCAGGAATTTTTCTTGCGACCTCACCTATTCGGTCTGTTCCTGTCTTGTGAGTATCGGAGGTCATTATTACATTAATGTCATTTTCCTTGCAGGCATTGTAAATGCGTTCATCATCGGTGGCAACATACACCTCTGTCAGAGTTTCGGCTTTTATGGCTCTGTTGTATACCCACCATATCATCGGCTTTCCGCATATATCCGCAAGGGGCTTGCCGGGGAAACGGCTCGACTTGTATCTTGCGGGAATTATTCCTAACACTTTCATTGCTATTTATCCTCTCATTTCCTGATGATGTTGAAAAATGTCAAAACTCGGGCATTTTTCATACTAATATCAAAATAATTATAACACAAAAAGCATTTTTGTCAATGCGAACAGATTCAATTGGTTAATTTTTTACAAAAAACCAGCTAAAACCACGCACTGCTTTAACTAAATCATTAGCTAAATTATTAAAGCGCTATTTTAGTCTTAACAGCTTTTTAACCTTTTCACGTCGTGGCGAGTACATCGGGAATATCTTGTCGGCAACGCTCCGTACTGCTTTATCGGCAACGGAATGAATTCTGTACTTATAATACTCTTTTGCGGAATTTATCTTTTCCGTATTTACAAAAAACACAAGCTGAGTTTCCTTGGCCGACCTGTTTTCAACCGTCAGCATATGGTGGATGAAAATACCGTTTAGTATTTCGCCTATGTACCCGGGAGCACGTTCATAGGTTTTGCAATCGGTGATTTCCATAATTCTTTTCATAATAGGAAACTGGAACTCGCACATACGGACAAACAGCTCTTTTTTCATTATATAGCAATTGAACGCCCTGTGATATTTTCCGGAAAAGTATTCGCAGGCAGAATTGTAATATTCGGGCGAATACTCTTTTATAAGGGAGAACATCTTGTCTATTATCCCTTGCTCAAAATACACGCCGTTATAGCTTTCCCACATTTCACGAAGCGTTTTGACCTCTGCCCTGTTATAACTCATTTCGGACGCTTTTGCAACCACGGGAATTATCATATCATATTGTTTTACAGTTTTTTCGATTTTTTTTGTATCATCAAGATGATATTTTTTCTTTTCGTGAGGTGTCAATTTTAACTCACGCACCATATTGAACACCGTATTTTTATAGCGTTTATCCGAAAAAGAAAGATACCGCCGGTAATGACACAGTCCGTAATAATCGGCATCAACATTCTTCCACGCCCAATACTGAACCGTAAATTCACAAAATGACATACGGAGCTTTGAAATATTGTCGCCCGTGTCATCGCCCTGAATCTCACTGTTGCCTTCTTCATCATAAACCGCACCGCATCTGACCGGAAAATAAACGGGAGTGTCTACTGTTTCACTGTCAATATCTATCCTGTGCGATACAAAAATACGGATATTACTCATCTTTTCCCCTGCCTTAAATGTTTTATCACCAATCCAAACCATTATTTAATTATAGTACAGTGCAATTTTTTTGTCAACCAAAAAGACAAATTGTAATAAGGCAAAGAAAAGAACGTGTCAACCTTCGCAGATTGACACGTTTTTGCTACAGTGCTTTTTTAATTTTTCCCGGAACGCTTTTTTCAAGCCGTGATACCTGTGCCTGACTAATTCCTATTTCCTGTGCGACTTCTACCTGAGTTTTTTCTCTGAAAAAGCGCAGCTTGAGAATATTCTTCTCTCTGTCGTCAAGTCCGATTATTTCCTCTTTCAAAGCTATTTCATCGAGCCGGTTTCTGTCATCGTTGTTGTCGCCTATCTGATCCATCTTCAGTTTATAGAAAAAGTATGTTTTTTCAAAAAAGTGCGCTTTTGTTGCCAAGAAATAACCTTCTTTATATAAAACTCATTTGCTGTATGCCTATATCGCTTTATTCTGTGAATTTCAATAGTTATAATCAGCATTTTTTGGCAACATAAAAAAGTGTGCCAACCACAACAAGTCAACACACTGAATTATAGCATTTTATTCAATATAATTTCACTGCACAGGCTCTTTTCTTGAACATATATAAACAATAACAGCGCTTATAACATCTATACAAAAAACAAACTGACATACAGAATTCAAAGCCGCAAAGCTTCCGGAACACTTACGTTCCTTATAAAGCCTGAGATTTGCCGTTAATCCGACAAGTCCTGTAAGGAATATCGTTATACAATCGAACAGCACGAAAAAAACAGAAAAAGCATAAGTGAAAATTGTAAGGAAAAATAATACACCAAGCACAAATATAGCAAGATATGCCGGTATCTGAACAAGCTTTATAAGCATATTGAAAAAGGCTGTCTGTCTTGCTCCCCACCCCTTTGCAAGGCAAAACGGCATATACACAAGCGTGCATATAAACGAAATGACAATTGTCACAAATATCACAAATAACAGCCAAAGCCCATTACCGCCGAAAAAACGCTCTACAATATATTGATTTATAAATATGGAGTAAAGAGCAAACAGTAAAATATATGGCTGAATCATCACCGGTATGAGTAAAAGAAAGCGTTTCATATTTCTACTATTATCCTTAATTTAATATTTGCAGTAAGTATACCACAATATACTGTATAAGTCAAGCAGAAATATCTGATTGCAATGTTATAACGCCTTTTTTATCTTACCGAGAGCGCCTTTTTCAAGCCGTGATACCTGTGCCTGACTAATCCCTATTTCCTGTGCGACTTCCACCTGAGTTTTGCCTCTGAAAAAACGCAGCTTGAGAATATTCTTCTCTCTGTCGTCAAGTCCGATTATCGCCTCTTTCAATGCTATTTCATCGAGCCAGTTTCTGTCATCGTTATTATCGCCAATCTGATCCATCATATATATGGTATCACCCGACTCAGAAAACACCGGTTCGTACAGCGAAATAGGGTCGCTGACTGCCTCAAGCGCTATTACCACATCCTCACGTTTTGCGTCTATTTCTTTTGCTATCTGCTCGATTGTAGGTTCTTTTGAGTTATCATTGGTAAGTTTTTCTCTTGCCTGCATAGCTTTATAAGCCAGATCACGCATTGAACGGCTGACACGGATTGAGCCTGAGTCCCTCAGGTAGCGCCGCAATTCGCCCATTATCATAGGCACGGCATAAGTGCTGAATCTCACATTAAAATCCGTAGAAAAATTGTCGATAGCTTTCATCAGGCCGATACATCCGACCTGAAAAAGATCGTCGGGGTTTTCTCCCCTGCCCGAAAAACGCTGTATCACACTGAGAACAAGACGCAGATTGCCGTTTATCAGCTTCTCTCTGGCTGTCGGGTCGCCGCTGCGCATTTGCCTTAGTAATTCGGTTTTTTCCGACTCCTTGAGGACCTTCAGCTTCGCTGTGTTGACACCGCTTATTTCAACCTTATTGTAATACAAAAAAACACCGCCCATACTTTCATTTTCCAATAAAAGTATGGACGGAATAACGTTTTTTATTCTGTCAATTTACTGTCAACGACAAATCAAGCCGTAACATAAATATCATCTTCGACATCCGGCGCTATGCTGTGCTTTACTCTGTCTTCAACCTCAGCCTTTTTCGCATTATTGAATCTGTCAAGCGTACCTACAAGGTAACCTGTGATACGGCGTATACGGTCAAACGGTATCTCTCCGAAATGATATGTGAGATTTGCAAAATCTCCGTCAATGTCTATATCAAGCTCGGTGACCAGTTTTCCAGGGTTAGCTTCGATAGCATACTGAACGTAAGCGTCGATCTCTTTCTGATCGAGTGTGCCGTTTTTTACATTTACTTTTACCATAACAATCTTCCTTTCAATTTACTGTATATAAAAGCAGTAAGTACATTTCGTTGTTTTCTCATTGTACCACAACATATTGTGTTTGTCAAGAGGATTGGACACAATTTTTCAAAAAATTAAAGCCAACGCATGAAGGAATAAGAAAACATTTGAAAAAAGTTCTTGACAATTCTTCGGGGATATGATAAAATATTAAAGTCGTGGAAAGATGGCTGAGCTGGTCTAAGGCGCACGATTGGAAATCGTGTAACGGCTAATACCCGTTCGAGGGTTCGAATCCCTCTCTTTCCGCCACACGACGCTGAGTTTTCAGCGTCGTTTTTATATACGGGTATGGTGGAATTGGCAGACACGCCAGATTTAGGTTCTGGTGCGAAAGCGTGCAGGTTCAAGTCCTGTTACCCGTACCATAAAAGGGCTACAAAATAGATGTAGCCCGTGAAAACCCCGATTTTATCGGGGTTTTCACCGTTTATACGGCGAAATTTCAGCAAACCGTTTTGACAGATATAAAAATGATGTTTTCCCTTTGTTGGATGTCTTGAACTCTCACACAACCGAATAATGATACGCAAGGCAGATAGAAATCAAAATCTATCTGCCTTTTTTTATTGCCATCAAAAAGGAGAACACAGATATGCTGCAGAAAGAATTAGCCAAGCGGCTCAGGGCTCGGTACGACACCAAGATGGACGGCGACGGATGGTTGGAGGTGTCCTCGGACGGCATCCCCCTCTGCCGGATAAAATACAACGGTCAATTTCAAATGCTTTGCTTCATACGGGCTGAATACAACGGAAAAACCGAATTCCTGTATTTGCCCTGCGAGGAAAAAGCCGTTGACAAGGAGCTTTCC
>OJMK01002284.1_pt1 | contig 13470 bp, 16 predicted proteins | sample 1597201 | NCBI WGS metagenome assembly OJMK01 (sample SAMEA2452125, study PRJEB22498) | human gut metagenome | reverse complement strand
GGAAGTACGTGGTTCCGTGCGGAATCGCGCTGCTGGTCGTGGTGGTGCTGATTTATGCGTTCTTCGCGGATTTCTCGGTGCTGTCGCAGAGCACGGAGGTGGTTGCGACGCCGGCTTCCGCCGAAGCGGTGGTGCCGTTCGAATAAAAGCACCGGCCCGGAATTCCGACTCTCCCGCGGTACGATTTCCGCCGCGGGAGGGGAATTTTCGAAAAAATCAAGTTTTTCGATTTGCTTTTCCCGAAACGCGGATTATAGTATAAAACATCACGAGGCGTGGTAGCCAAGAGGTTAGGCAGCGGTCTGCAAAATCGCTCAGACCGGTTCGATTCCGGTCCACGCCTCCAATTTTTTTGCCCTGATTCCAGCTCTTTTTCCCTTTTGCCCTCCAAGCTGAAATAAGAAGAACCGGTCTGCGAAAGAGAATGGGAATTCATTCGGGCCGTTGACCATTAGCATCCCGATTGGATGGACCTGATTGAACGCCTCATATGTTTTCGATGATGAATTCACTTACGGTATCAGCCGGAAGAAACAGCATGAGCAATCCATCTTGATTGAGCGTAAAAACGCTTAAGGCGGATGGATTTTTTGTTTTATCGTCTTCGGCTCCGATATGTAGGTGAGATATCGATAATGCAATCGGTATTTTTCATTGATGTAATTGAAATTTCCCGTAAGCGGCTTATATTTAAACAGAGCAGGAGGATATCATGTGCAAACTCGACGAACTCAGAGCCAGACGGAATGAAATCTACCGGATAGCGAAAGCGCACAAGGTGGAAAAGCTCTTCGTGTTCGGCTCCTGCGCCCGTAAGGAGGAAACGCCCGAGAGCGATGTGGACTTTATCGCCGAGTTTGACGAAGATGCTTCCGCGTTCAATCATATCGACTTGGAATACAGTCTTGCCGAGCTGTTGAAGACGGATGTCGATGTGGTCTCCGCACGAGTTCTTAAAAATGATGCTTTCGGCAAAAAGGCAAGAACCGAAATGGTGATGCTATGAGTGCCGACATCAACCGGCTGGAACATATCATCGAAGCCGTCGACCGGATTCAGAATTACACGGCGGTGGAATATGCCGACTATGAGAAGAGTTTGGAAAAACAGGATGCGGTGATATCGAACTTCATCAAACTCGGGGAAGCCGCCGGAAAGATATCACCGGAGTTGAAGACCGCGCATCCCGAAGTCAACTGGCGCAACGCCATCGGCATGAGAAACGTTCTGGTTCATGATTATGTGAAGATTGATTATAAAGAGCTTTGGCTGACCGCAAAAAATGATTTGCCGGCCCTGAAAAAACAAATACAGAAAATATTGGAGGATATATCGGAGCAATAACCGAATCTTACAATTGAATAAGTTAAGTCAATGTTGACTTCTCAGCAGATGCTCAACTAGAAACCCACTACATTTCTAACACGAGAGTCATTGCTGGAGGAGAGCACCACATTTTTGGTGCTCCCCTCTTGCATTCTCGTGTGGGCTCGTAGTGGGGCCTCTAGTTGGTGCAATTGGGGATGCACCTCTTCTTTTGCACAAATTTTCGTCTGCTGCGTAAGATTGCCGATAGATCCCGGCATAAGATGACAAAGGAGACGAAAAATCATGAAAAGAATGCTGCTTCTGCTGTTCGGAATTCTGCTGCTGGCCGGATGTGCCACTCATCAGCAGACACAGGATAAACTTTATCCCGACGTCAAAGTATCTCGCCTTCTGCGTGTCATTGACGGCGACGCTTTCGCCTGTGACATCGACGAACATTCGGCCATTGCCGGAAAGAATATCTCCATTCGTCTCCGGGGAATCAACACTCCCGAACTGCGAAGCAAAGACCCGGAAGAGCGCCTGTCTGCCATCTTCGAAAAACAACGTCTTTCAGACTTACTGACCAATGCCCGTGTTATCGAACTCCGAAACATCGACCGGGACAAATATTTCCGAATCGGCGCCGATGTCTATATCGACGGCGAACCGCTTCTGCCGAAACTCAATCAACAATATCTGACCGGAGGGAAATAATCTATGAAAGGCCTGACAATCTGTTGTCTTTGCATCGGACTTTTTTCTCTGATATTTTTCCCCTTGTCCTGTGTTCTTTCACAACCTGTGACACCGGAAGAGATACAAGCTGAGCGACAAACATCCGAAGCCCGAAAAAAGGAAAAGTCCACTGTAGACAAGGTAGCCACCCTTGCTTTTTTAGCCGCCGCATTAGCCGTATTGGTATGCACGCTCAATTCTGACATAAAAAGCGGAAGAAAGAAGGCAAAGTAAAAAAATAAAAAATGGAGAGAAAAATCATGAGATGTCCCAATTGTAATCACGAATTATCCGCCATGCAGAAGTTCTGCGCGAATTGCGGAACCCGATTGCCACAAGCCTCAAACGTTAATCAGGGGGTGGAAACTCCGATTATGTCGAATGGTCAATTGCTGGGCGTACTCAGTCTGGTCACAGGGATAATCAGTCTTTTCGTTTTTTCCATTGTTTTCGGGCCTGCGGCCATTATTCTTGGGGTGCTGGCACTCAATAAACGAAATAATCTGGGATGGACCGGAATCATTCTGGGTGGGCTGGTGGTTTTGATTACCGGTATTGCGTTTATAATTGCTCTTGCTCAATGAAACAATAACATAGAAGGGAAAAATCAAAGATGAAAACTGTCTGCCCTCACTGCCATCAGAAGTATGACGTACCTGATGACTACCTGCAACAGGATGTCACCTGTCAGAAATGTGAAAAAGATTTCACTGTGACAAAAGCAAAATTCTGTCCCGCTTGTGGAGCTGCCAATCCTCAACAAGCATTTAAATGTGGAAAATGCGGAGAAGATTTTCCTTCTGAAGTCGTGAATAATCCACCCCCCGCATCGAATGATTCGATAATCTCTGAGTCTGAAGTATTAAACTCTGTCAACAACTGGCACAAACGAGAATTAAAGGCTCTTGGCTTGATATATATGTTCCTATATCCTGTAATTGTACTGATGGCAATTGTTTTTAGTGGCAATTACGCTATAGGGGCAATCGGAATCGTGTGCATTGCTGTAAATTATCAGGCTGGTGTCATGATGCGGCAATGCGTAAATCCCGATTTGATATTGCGCTGGACATGGTTTGAAAAGACAATCGTCATCCTTTTTGCAGTAATTAATCTTATATCAATTCCGGTTTCTCTTTGGAATACCATTACCAATGATACGACTTTAATCTCTAAAGTTGTGGTAATCGGAATCATGATTTACATCTGTCATTGCATCTATATTGGAATCAATATCTATAAGGCAAGATTGGCGGAACAGGCAGAGTGGGGAGTTCAATGAAAACGGTTTGTCCGCATTGTCAGCATGAATTTGAGCTTGCGAAAGGGATGGCAGGAAAACCTGTTTCTTGCTCTTTGTGTAAGCAGAGCTTCATTGCCGCTCTGCCCAGATTCTGTATCCACTGCGGACAGTTGAATTCCTGTCATGATGAATTCTGCCGCAAATGCGGTAAATCATTATGTTCCAAACGGCCTCCAGTCAAACGGACCGTTCAAGTAAAGACGAAAATCAGTATGCGGATTATTCTGCCCCGTCTGCTTTTTCTCGGAGGACTTTGCGGCTCAGCTCTGTTGTTTACCACATTGGCTAATTATGCGGGAGACAACAATTCTTTTCTCAAAATATTGGCTGTAATCGGAGCGTTTGCCTCGATATCCATGCTGGCTTATTCCTCTATGGTTTTCTGCAATGCGGTTGGAGACTCAAAGAATCTTCCAAGAATGATACGCAATACATTTATTTTCTTCATCGGATTCTATCTGGTGACGGGCGTGGTTTTTCTTGGAGTAAAAGTAAAAAACTGGTGGGAGACGCCTTCAAGGAGACAGGCCATTGCAACGAGTTCTCCGATATCAAATGGGAACATATTCTTTCCCATTGACTTTGAATCTGACTCTCAGAAGATAAATGAACTCCTGAATGACACTGTCTATACGGTGGAAAGGTTGAGCCGCTTGCTTCCCCGACTTCAAGAAAGACGAATTTCACAACAAGTTCTTATTGACCGAAAGCAAACCGCAGAAAATACCGCAAAAGCATTCGAGAGCATAAGCAGAGATTATCCGATGCCTGAGCTTGACAAGAATCTTGACAAAGAACTGGAACTTGTATTGCGGGAAATTGCGATATTCAACATGAAACGCGAAAATGATATTTCAAAGTACGAAGAGTTGACCCGGTGTCTACGTGAAATCGGTAAACAGGTCAAACAACAAAATCAAAAGGTTCATCAATTGCATCAGAAAATGTTACGAGAACTCCAATGAAATGATTTTCTGTTGACAGTCGTTCACTTTTTCCCACATCAGCCGTCCCCTGATTTTTTAGGGCGGCTTTTTTTCATGCCTTGATTCGTTCACTTTTCCTCGTCGGTTGGTAAAAATAGAGTTGCCGGAGCTGTTTAAAGAGAGACTTGAGGAAAAGAATTTTAGAAGGGCTACCCTGTTTCCGGCGAAATGCCTCCGAGTGGTGGTAACAACCAACCAATGGAGGCTATCATGGAATGTCACATCTGCGGAACGATGGAAGAACTCGAAGTCTACGGGGAGTTTCACCTTTGCCCGGATTGCCGGGATGAACACTTGAAGCAGTGTTCCGACTGCGGGGAATACTTCATCGACAATGAAAATGACTACGTCATTGACCGGGAGGGAGATATTTATTGCGAATCCTGCCGGGAAAATCTTTCTTTCTGCGAACATTGTGAAGAGTTTTCCAGTGAAGACGACTTTGTCCATATCGTCGATTTGGATGAATACTGGTGTGATTCATGCGCTGAAAATCATGCTTATCATTGCGATTCATGCGGAGACTGGACTTCGGAAAATCACGGCGATTCGGATACGACACTTTGCCGGGGATGTTTCGAGTCGGATTATTACATCTGCGACGATTGCGGGGAACTGGTTCACAGTTCCGATGCAATGAGCGACGACGACGGAACATATTGCCGTTCCTGCTATGAGTCGAATCACTCCAATGACATTCACAATTACAGCTATGAACCTTGTCTGAATTTCCAACGCGCCGATGATGAAAACGACAAAAAGCCCTTACCGTATCTGGGATTCGAGCTTGAATCCGGGGGAGTTTCCATTGAGACGCGAAACGATATTGCGGAAACCATCTCCGACGGTGAAGAGACTTTTTACCTGAAAGAAGACGGTTCCATTCCCGATTATGGATTTGAACTTGTTTCCCATCCGATAACATTGAAAAAGCATAAAGAACTCGACTGGAAAATTATCCTCAAGGAAATGTCAACTTCGGGAATGAGGTCCCATGACTTGGGGGAATCAGGTTGCGGGCTTCATGTGCATGTATCGCGGAATTACCTCACGTCTTACAAATGGCTGTTGATTGACTGGTTCATCTCGAAATATCAGGACAAATTCGAGCTCATAGCCAGAAGAAAAGAAACGCATTGGGCCCGCTTCAAAAAATCGAACGGCCTCCCAGTCAAGGACGTTTACGGAAAATCCAACGGGACGCGCTATCAGGCGGTCAATTTCGAGAATCGGAATACGGTTGAGTTCCGGCTCTTCCGGGGAACGTTGAATTTCTCCACCTTCATGGCGACACTGGAAATTGTGGATGCGCTGGTTCACTGGGCCGCGCAGCTTTCCATCAGTGACATTCTCGCCTCAAAAGACGCCTTCCGAAACTTCACCGATTACATCCGGTCGAACAGTCTTTATGAAAACGCCGTGAACTATCTCAATGACAAGGAGCTGATTTAATATGTGTGTGGCAATCTACAAACCTGCGAACGTGAAAACGCCGTCATTGGACACGCTGAAACGATGCTGGGATGCAAATCCCGATGGGGCAGGCTTCGCCCTGCTCACGGGCGGCGACAAATACGCGATTGAGATTCATAAGGGTTACATGACATGGAAACAGTTCAAGGCCGCATTTGAAAAATACCGCCTTGCCGACTTCGCCGGGGATATGCTGTTGCATTTCCGAATCGCAACACACGGCGGCATATCTCCGGGGAATACTCACCCATTCAGCTTGACCGGAAACGTAAAGCTCCTGAAGCATACCAACGTCTTGACGAATTATGCCCTGATTCACAATGGAATCCTGCCGATTAAACCGGAGGGCGATATTTCCGACACGATGGAGTTTTGCCGAAGAATGGCTCCCCTGTATCAAAACATCCCTTCAGCTTTCAACCTGATTGAAGGCATGGCCGGAAACAACAAAATCGCGGTCATGACCAGAGAAAAAGTTCATCTGTTCGGCCAATGGGAATGTGTCGAAGGAGTGTATTTCTCGAATCTGCTATGGAACTGGCAGGAAGAGTTTTTCCCGCCGACACGGGAGGAGCTTCAACTGCTCAATCAGGGTTACTGCCCATACTGCGATGAAAGAATCATTTCCGAAAACGACCTGTTTTACTGCCCTGAATGCGGCGAAGCATGGAAGGATAAATAGCCGGTACCGCTACCCGGAATGCAAATAAGGGGATAACTGGGCCCTCCCGCAAGGAGGACGGAGGGCTCAATCTTTACCGTTCACAAATCGTTCTCGAAAATCAGGCCATTTCGCCGCTCAAAACAATTCGGCTTTCAGCCGTTCTCTAAACGACCGTTTTATAACCGGAGGATTCCATGAAGTGCATCATCTACAGCCGTGTTTCAACCGCCGACCAGACCACCGAAAACCAAATCCTGCAATTGCGAGAATATGCCGCCAAACAGGGATGGGACATTCTCAGCGTGAAAACTGACATTTGTTCCGGCAGCAAATCCGCCGACGAACGTTCCGGGCTCCGGGAGGTGTTCGACCTTGCCCGAAGAAGGCATTTCGACGTGCTCTTATTCTGGAGCCTCGACCGCCTCAGCCGTGAGGGAACGCGAAAGACGCTGGAATATTTATCGCGCTTGGACAGTTACAAAGTCAAATGGCACTCCTACAGCGAAGAATACATCTCCTCATTGGGAATCTTCGCCGACGCTATTATCTCTCTCATGGCATGTTTAGCCAAGCAGGAACGCTTACGCATTTCCGACCGCACGAAAGCCGGATTGCAACGCGCCGTCTCACAGGGGAAAACATTGGGACGACCGAAACGCCTGAACATCGACCAACAGGCAATCGAGCTCCGAAAACAGGGATATTCCTATTCCAGAATCGCCCGTGAGCTCAACATTTCGAAGACACACGCCTATAAACTCTGCCGATAAACCACCTGAACGATAGGAGAACAGACCATGAACAGTATAGCTTTCAAATTCAACTACGACGATTACGCCATTGAAATGGGAACCGGCAACATCTTCCAGACCATCCTCGAAGATTACGAAACATTGGGAGTTATCGGCGAAGAACACAACAAACTCATGTGCTATCTGGCGGCAACCTCCCGGTTGATGGACAATCCCCTGAACATTCTGGTATTGAGTTCATCGGGAGCCGGTAAATCCACCTTGCAGGACAAAACCTTGAAGCTGATGCCGCCCGAATCGGTTATCCGTGCATCCGCGATTACCGACAAGGCGCTCTTCTACATGAAGTCCCTCAAAAACAAACTATTGGCATTGGAGGAAGCGGCGGGAGTCAAAGACACCTACGCGATAAGAACCCTCATCTCCGAAGGCTATCTCGCTCAGGAGACCGTTTCCGGCGGTCAAGGCCAATCCCGCTACGTCGAAGGGGGATGTTCGATATTCCAGACGACCACCAATCCCGAAATCAATCCCGAAACCAAGAGTAGGTTCTTCATACTGGGCGTGGATGAATCCCGCGAACAGACCCGCCGAATATTGACGATGCAGCGCAAATCCCACACTCTCGAAGGATTGAAAGACCAGTCAGATAAAGAGGGAATCATCCGCAAACATCACTCCTTCCAGCGTCTGTTGGAACCCTATGCCGTCGTGAATCCCTACGCCGAAGAGCTCTTCTACGAAGACGACCGCCTTCAAGCCCGAAGAGACCAGCCCAAATTCCTGAATTTGTGTAAGGCTGTAGCCTTCCTCAATCAAATGAAAAAGCCCCTGAAAAATTACAATGGCATTGACTACATCGAAGTTTCAAGAGAAGACATCCAACAGGCAACCGAACTCGCCTCCGAACTCTTGGGAATCTCCCTCGACGACCTCTCGCTTCCCGCCCGGAATCTTCTCCAACTCCTATTGAAGATGAACCGAAAGACTTTCACCCGAACCGAAGTCATGAACCATACCGGCTGGACCAAGACCCGCCTCCACATCCACCTGACCGAACTAATCGAAATGGAACTCGTCCTCCCCGAATCCACGAAGAAGAACCAGCTCCAAACCTACAAACTCCTCTACAACGGCGAAGGCCAAGATGGAAGGAGATTTTTAATCGGTCTTCGCCCCTGATTCACCCACTGTTCACCCCATGTTCAGCAGAAGTGGTATCGAGTAAATTTTAAATCTTTTCAGACAAAACCATTTTTACAAACAAGTGTTTCTAATTCATTCATGACAATAATTCGTCTTGTAATATTATCGAGAGTGCCTAATGATTCAATATTATTACTAACAGTTAATAGATGTTCATATTTTAATGTAGCTAATTCATTTACCTTAGTTGGCAAATGCATCTGTAGAGGAGCATGAGCGGCCGCTGCTATCTTACGTTGCGAAAAGTGTTCTAATGCAATTTTAGGTTCTTTCACTTTCAGAAACTGTATCATTGATAATTCATGAAAAATCCAAGGAGAAAAAGTCGTTGAAGAATGTTTTATTTCGCTTGGATTAATTGAATTTGGGGTATTTATGAATATTATACAATCGCATTTATCCATCATTCCAGTTAAAGATGTAGCCAGCATCATGTGAACATAAGAGGCAGATAATCCCACTTTATGATAATTGTATACTTTAGGGTTATCTGTCAATATACTATATTCATCATCAATATCGACTAATAAATCTTCTGCATAATCCCAGACCATTGAATCAATAAATGATTTCATGTTAAATAATCCCCAAATGATATTGGCAAGCTGAATAGCTATAGCTTCATCTTTGTGGGAATGACTTATGAAAAAATTGACATCATTTATCTGGGGAAAACAATCTTGCATAATGGCATCCCCATTTAACGCACGGTCTGGGGAAAGATAATCTTTCAATTGCTGGCGTATAGCTTTTTGATGAGAATCGAACAGTAATTTTTTCGACTCAATACCTCCATCAAGTAGCTGTCCTTCAATATTACAGGCAAAATACATTTTTATCTTCCTGCTTCTTTTGCTGCTTTCTCTACCCATTCGCCGAATGAGTTATAACCATCATCATTACTCCAATCATAAACATCAAAGTAGGAGTCTACTCGACCATCGAAACTACGGCTTCCTGTATAATCGACGACCGGTAGTTTGTTATATTGGACCCATTCTTTATTCCATTCATAGGCATTTAATTTGTCTGAGCTAGAGCCTTTTTGCAGATATAAATACATAAATGGATTAGGACCTAAACTCTTGGTTTGTTGAAATTTGTCTTTTACTCTATTAATGTGTATTCCCAAAACCCCATTTCCGCGTTCAATACTTTTCAATATTTCGTATCTAACCCAAGGACGAGCATAGGTATCCGAGCCGATTAAAACACAAGTTACGCTTGTTCCGTCAAGTGCTCCGTTTATCATTCTCTTCAAAGCTGTATCACCTGTTTTTTTTGCTTCTTCCCAGATAGAATTATCCCAAAATCCGGCTTCTTGATTTCCCTTAAAAAAACCATGTTGTCGAACTACATTAGCTCGAAAGCTAACCACATCATCATAATGAAAACTAAAGAATACTTTTCTAGCCATCTAATTATTCCTCATATTACTTGCAAACATTTTTTTGATTCTGGGGTACAAATACAGTGTTACTGATTTTTCTTTCTTATTTCAATAGCATCTTCTATCCATGATTCAATATTGGTTACAATACAATCATACACATCCTTGCTGTTTGTATAAGGGGGGCAATATGCTTTCGCAATAGTTGATAATTTTAGTCCGCTAGGGCCGTGCTTAATATATTCGAGAGGGTTTCTTCCTTTAGTACTTTGATTGCCTGAGCTATCTTTCAAATTGTGAATATGTATAACAAGTACTCCCAATCCTTTATTCCACGACTGTACAATTTCATGGTTAATCCATTTACGATTGGCTGTATTGCTCCCAGCTAGTACAATAGTACAAGTTCTTGCTGACATTTGTCCGGCAATCCAATTTTCAATCGCTTTATCTCCACCTTTTTTGACAGTTTCCCAATCATTATCTGTTGCTGGCCTATTTCCTTCAATTGAACCAATATTGCGAACTATCGAAGCTCGCCAATTATCAAGTTCGTAATGAAAGCTATAAAAAACCCTTCTACCCATGTTCTGTTTCCCTCTATTTTAGTGAATTTAAAACAGTCATTATTTTGCTGACGGTTTTAGATAAATCATTGCTTGGAAGGCTTAAATGTTCGAAATATTCTTTTGCTTTAGAATTATAGTTCGAATTATAGCGGTCGTAAAACATGATTGTTTCATCATATAGTTCCTTTGCCATATAGTCGGTCTCCCCGACAGGCAGAAGATACGCACCATTCTGTTGAGCAATATTGAATTCTTCTCGCATTCCAAGCGAATTAATAATTGTTCCTTTCCCATTGTCTTTGTTACCAAATAAAAAAATTGCGGCACCGCAATTAGATATCATATTTTTTCGATGTAATGTCCATAAACTTTTCCTATCAACGGTCTCTATTTGCGGAAAAGGCTTTATTTCTAACTGCTCCTTATGACCTTTTCCGGTCATATATATTTCGTTGAGTGCGCCTTGGATTATTGCATTTCCTACTCCTAGTCCATAGCCTGTAACAATGCTATACCCCTCGACAATCAAGCGTGAACTCAGTTGTTGCAAAAATGCTTCAACAACCTCTTTCGAGTATCGAGAATAATCCGAAATAGCAGATGATATGAAAATCGACTTTTGTTTCAACTGAGTTTCAACCCTCTTTAGAATTTCCGTAATTTCTTCATAGTTTCTAATCAAAATTGTTTGAATATTGAATCGCTTCAAATCTTCAATCATATATGATTGTTTAATCTTGTAGTACTCGTAATCTTCATGTTTCTCAAAATCAAGTTCGGTTGCTTCTTTCATTATACAATAATGCCGACGTTGACTTCCTCTGAGAGCAAGTCTTACCCGACTAAGAATATAATCAAGATTGGGGTCTTGAAAACTAAAGCCAATAAATAAAAATGTCTTTGATATCAGGTCACCACTCAATGCATTTACAAACGGAGTCATCGTTAGATGATAACTCTCATAATCATCTTTTGTCAGAACTGCATCATCAGGCGTATCGACATCACCATGCATTTTATATAATACTACATCACGAGCGGAAACGGTATTTGCTAACTGTTTGACAGTGTGTTTGACATCAACAATTTTATTGGCTTCTCGAAATGAACGTTCTAAAAGTTTATCATAATTCGTTGTCCAAAATGTCTTTATTGGAAGACGTGCAAGAATTTGATGATTTATGGTTATGTTACCTTTGTTGCTCATTTCATCAATGATTCTCTGATTGATATGTCCTCTGTTGCAACCATTCTGATTACAATGATACTGAGCAATAGCAATTAAATCATGCTCCCGATTAACATCTAACTTTAATTCTTCAGCCAAAGGACGAACTAAATTTCTCCAATCAACAATCCCTGCCGGAATTGATAACCCCGCCCCTACAAATATAGCAGCATTTTCGGCTTTTATCTCATTTACAAAATTATTTATGAAAGTATTCTTTTGAATCATTTTTGTCCCTAACACTAGATATTAAACAAGGATTCTTTCAGCCACTTTCCACCTTGATTTGATGAGAAAACCGCAAATCCCCGTCGTTGTCTGTTCTCGCTATACACTATATCAAAGTGAGGATAGAGTTGTAAATATTCATTTCCATACGTGTAACTTCCATCTGCCGTGGGTATGATGAAAATCTTCTTGTTGCTGGAGTCGGCATTACCAATTTCCCAAGGGCACCATCTTGAAGCGTTTGCATTTTGTGTTGCCAGATATAGAAATACATCGCACTTGCGAATTTTATCTTTTATTTTATTTGCCGTCTCTGCATTGGGCGTTTCTGGCATACTTTGGTCTTGCCAATCAATATATAGTTGAATACCTTCATCCTTTAAGGCAACTTGCAAGCCTTTAGCTAATTCATCATCTTTATGACTATGACAAAGAAATGCGGTTTTAATGTAGGTTCGCGAAAAGTTTTCTTTAACAAGGGCTTCATAACGATGTGATTTCTGAAGTAATTCTGATTGTGAAACAGCCATAAGTGTATTCCTCTTATTGTCAATGGTTTTTAATTACTCTATGTCTTTTGGGATGCTCTCCATAAATTTCATTCCCACCCGGTCAAATACGCGCGGAATATAGGAGTCCGGCCTTAATACTTTCTGGCCGGAGCAGAACTTTTTCCGGTTAATCGCATTGGTCGTGGCCTTGGCGATTTCGGCGGTGTGAGTAATGGTGATGACCTCGGTTTCGGCCAAGACCTGTCTGCCGGATTTCAGGGTGTAGATTTTTGCCTTTTCGTCGAATTGCTGGATTTTATCCCATGCGGCTTGTAAGCTCAATTTGCCGAGTTCATAATCCCAGCGCATGTAGACGAGGTATTGGGCTTCTTTCTCCAATGAGGAACTGACGACTTCGGCTTGACAGGCTTTGCGAAGAGTACGGATGATTTTCGCATTGGCTTTCAGGATTGAAGCCCGCTTTTTCTCGTATCGTAATCGGAGTTGTTCGAGCCGGATATTTTGCAGTTCGGTAATGTTCCTGCGTTTGGTTGCCAGCTCTTCTTGGAGTTGTGCTTTTTCTTCATCCGTGTCGGCCAATGACAAACGCAGGTGCATGTCATGATTTATGATTTGCCGCTTGTCCTTGTAAACGGCTTTGATTTTGCGGACTTCCGCGTCGTATTCTTCCTTCAGGCGGTCTTCGGATTGCAGTTTGTTCGTGTTCAGTGTCGGCTGGAATTGCGACAGAGCTTCGTCCGTCAATCCGGCAAGCGTGTCCAGTACATACGGGCGCTCTTTTGCCAGTTTCGCGGCTTTGGAAATACTCAGCGTCTCACTCAGAACCAATCCAATCAGATTGTCGTTACCGGTGTCGAGAATGCGTTCGGCTTCGGCTATCAGCCGGGGAGAGATTTTCATCTTTTCGGCGGCGGCGTCTCTGGCGTGGAATTTTGGAATGAATAGCTTTCCTGAACCGCCCGCCGATTGATTGCTCCGAGATTTTTCCCGGTAGAGCTTTTTCAGGTATGCCCCAATCAATGCACGGTGCGCCTTTCCCAATTGGAGTGAATTGTTTTTCAGCAGATGTTCGACCAGCTCTTCGGCGGTGCCGTCGTATTCGGTTACGGTATA
>OJMK01002282.1_pt1 | contig 13473 bp, 13 predicted proteins | sample 1597201 | NCBI WGS metagenome assembly OJMK01 (sample SAMEA2452125, study PRJEB22498) | human gut metagenome | reverse complement strand
ACAATTACCGCTTTTACAACCCCAAAGACGGCAGGTGGATCAACCGCGACCCCATCGCTGAACAGGGAGGATGGAATTCGTATTCGTTCGTAGGGAATAACCCTATTGATAGTTTTGATATTAATGGTCAAAATGCTATGGCAAGAGCTGTTCCTTTTGCCGCAGGAGCTGCAGCCGTAGATGGGCTTCTTCCAATTGGTGATGTAATAGGAGCAATTGTAATAGTTTCTGCAGGTGCTTATGATTTATCACAGCCAGGTCCAGGAACTGGAAATTGTACCCGTTTATTTCATGGGATGTTACAAAGTGCTGTTAATGCAGCCAAAATAGAGACAGCATTACTGGGTAAATGTAAGGACACAGATTGTTGTTGGCTGTTGAAAATCAAGGCTGCAACTTGGCTAAAAAATGCAATTGCTCGAGATACTATTAACTCCAAATGTTACCAAGGAGGAGATTCAGGACACCGGAAAGCATCTGAACAAGCTTGGACAAACGTAATCAATTGTCAAAGAAAAATAAAAATAAAGTGTAATGGATGATTTTTTTAAAGAAGTAAAAGCCGCATTTCCTATATACCCTATTCCTTCCTTTAATTTGGTATATGGTTATAAAATATCTAGCGAAGAATCATATGAAGAACTTATTCTGTTGGAAGGTAAGGAATGGACGTTAATAGAATCGAATTATCTACAAAATCATTACACATTTCCTTTCTGGCTTTCCATATCCGGATTACATTATTATCTACCGGCTATCATGATTTTTTCCTGGAATGAATATATGAATAAAAAAGATATTGTTTTAGTTGCTGATTCGGCTGCATTGGCTCTAGAAAAATTTAATGATTATAGCATATATACAAACCCACAGCTGAATATACTAATAAAATGGGCCGGCACTTTAAATTTTGAAATTTAATTGCAAAAAAAACACAAAAAATCAAGAATTTTATTTAGCTATTTTATTAAAATAAATTTATAAAATTGCCGTGTTAGTAATAAAATTTGTATTAGGTTTCTTTGAGATGAGGAGAAAATGATACTAATACCTAATCTCTGAATTTATTGAATCTTATTTTACCAACACTTTCTTTTGAAAAATAATCGGTATTATTTACTTTAGTCTTGTTTCGTTGATTTTTTCGATTTTTTATCGAAGCAATTTGCTAAATATCAATATTTAAAATATTCTGAAAATCTTGCGACAAGACTATTCTGCATAATTCCGAAAAAAATTAAACAATAACGTAGATTGATTTGCATCAAGAAGAATTTGTATATGATGAAATTGCTTCTCCGCGAGAAATCATGCTGGTCTCCCGCAACGTAAGCTATGATGACCAGAATTGCCGTCCCTCCTACGGTTACAGCTACGACAATATCGGTAACCGCAAGACGGCGCAGGAACCGGCCCAAGAACTCGCCTACTCGCCCTATGGACAGGCGGCTTCCACGGGAGACCTCGTCCAGCCCGTCCAGTGGTCCGGCGAGATGCACGACGATGATCTCGCCCTGGTTTATTACAATTACCGCTATTACAACCCAAAAGACGGCAGGTGGATCAATCGCGATCCCATCGCTGAACAGGGTGGATGGAATTTGTATGCCTTCCTCGGCAACAGCACTCAAAATCAGGTTGATAGATTGGGGTTAGAAAGTTATGAAAAAATAAAAGTTCCATTTAAAGGAAAAGAAAAATGTTGTAAAGATATATTAACTTTTGAAAATTTACAAAAATCGACACGATTTGGATTATATGTGAAAAAAACATATTGGGGTTGGATTCCTTTTCCAGAATATCATGTATCATATTCTATATTGAACAGAGGAGATAAATTACCTGTTACAAAATCAATTGGAGATATAATCTTTTGGGCCTTTTGGAAAGAAACACCTCCTCTTACTTATGAGGATATGCAATCTGTGAAAAAATGTTATGAATTGAGTGGTAGAAGAGATATCATCATGACGTATAGAGTCAAGAGAAAGGATGGATGGAAGGAGGAACATCCCAGGTTAGGAGAAAATCAATTGCCTTTGCTGGGTTTTGGTGATTCACGATTGACGTTAAATGGTATAACAAATAGAGCACCTGATCAATTTTATACATCTTCACGAAATTCTTATGGATTAAGATTTATTGTAACAATATATCGCCATCCGGTATACGACGAAACTTTCGAAATCTAAAAAATCATATTATGTCAAAATATATAATAATTCCTATTATTTTTACATCCACAATAGTTTACGGAGACAATCAAAAATTTAATGAACATGCAAATTTTTGCGAAAAAATGATTGTCACATTGCAAAGTTGCACGGATGAAACATCCACTTTTTCACACTCTTCCGAATTTCCTATTATTTTATATACTGTTTTAAATGAAAATCCTTTAAAAGATTTTTTTAAATCACAAAAGGGAGCTTTATATCATATTATGCTATTGGCGGAGATAGAAAGGTTGAACCATCACAAATGGTTCAACCTTTCCTCTATGAAAAATCATGTCGATCAAATAGAAGCAGAAAAAAATATCTTAGGCAATGGTGTAGAGGATCCAAGTTCTGCTGTTTCCGCCAAGGAAAAAATTATTAATTACGCAAATAATTTAAATGATAATAAATCAGATATATACTATTTAATTTCATATTTATTAGATATATACAAAATCAATGATTTGGAATTGTTTATGAAAATCATGTCGATATCAGATTGCGAATTACTCAAAAAAATAAATATAATAGAAAAAAAGATTGATTCTTTACAAATTAATAATCTGGAACGGACGACAATCAAACATTTAATAGAAGAAATTCAAAATAAATATAAAATACATAAAAATATTTATGATGAATTAAAAAATTAAACAATAACACAGATTGATTTGCATCAAGAAGAATTTGTATATGATGAAATTGCTTCTCCGCGAGAAATCATGCTGGTCTCCCGCAACGTAAGCTATGATGACCAGAATTGCCGTCCCTCCTACGGTTACAGCTACGACAATATCGGTAACCGCAAGACGGCGCAGGAACCGGCCCAAGAACTCGCCTACTCGCCCTATGGACAGGCGGCTTCCACGGGAGACCTCGTCCAGCCCGTCCAGTGGTCCGCCGAGATGCACGACGATGATCTCGCCCAGGTTTATTATAATTACCGCTATTACAACCCCAAAGACGGCAGGTGGATCAATCGCGACCCCATTGCTGAACAGGGAGGATGGAATTTGTACGGGTTTGTTAGAAATTCTCCATATATTTTTAATGACTTAAATGGAAATGACAGATACATTTCGCAGATTTTACCTGACCAATTATCTGACATGACATTTACCTTGCATATAGGTGTAGCTGTTGATCTTTGGGAGAAGAACAAAGACGGGAAATGGTGTAAAGTAGGAGTTAAGACGTTTGATTATGGTTTGAATCCAGCAGACAGGGAAACAGCGAAATTAGCCGTGGAGTGGTCAAAAACAGGAAATGAACTAATTCTTCTTTTATTAGTTGGATTATATATAGTCAATACAATACGTGGAACAATTATTCTTGGTAGAGGTTATATAGAATCTTCAGATGGCCTCAATTTAACTAATCCAGAAACCATACCCTCTTCCCCTATTGAAGATATAAATATGCTTAGAGGAATTCAACAAGATATAAAATCACCGCCTCCATATAATATATTAAAAAACAATTGTGCAGATTGGTCTTATAGAGCTATTTGGTATGGAAGAGATAAAACAGTACATTAATTTACAAATGAGAAAAATGTTAGAAATTTTTGAAAAAATAATAAAATTTGATATATTTTTTCAAGAAAAAGAATTCAAAAAAAGCAAATCGATATTCAGTTATATTGTTTTTATATTCCTGAGTGTGGGATCTTATATATCCATTTTTCCAGAAAGATTAGTTATAAATACAAATTTATTATCAAATCCAAAGACAATATTATTTATACTACTAATTTATATTTCATATATTACATCGTTTTTCAATTGGTTTTACTGCATCAAAAAATCAATATCATTATTCATCATAATCTATTTTATACCGACATATGTGATATTTTTTATATATTGGTATATTTATCAAAAATCCATCCACAATTTGGCCACAAGCATGATGTTTCCATAATAATTATGATGTAAAATACGAAAACAAATCGGCATTATTTACTTTAGTCTTGTTTCGTTGATCTTTCCGATTTTTTATCGGAGAAATTTGCTAAATATCAATATCTAAGATATTCTGAAAATCTTGCGCCAAGACTATTCTACATAATTCCGAAAATAATTAACATTAAACAAATGACATCATGAATTATATGCTATATTTCTTAATTAGTATTATATGTATAAATTATTCTTTAGGAAATATTCAAGAAATAAAAAATATTCCTGAAGTCCAAGTAAAATATAGCGATCTAAAATTTTATCAAAATACATCAGAAATTACAATAGATATTACAGATTCAGAAAAGAGTCGAAAAATGTTTAGTCTTGGAAAAGAAATCATACTTTTCAACCACCAAGAGCAAGTTCCATGTAATGCTATTGGTTCATTTTCTTTTCTATTTTCTGAAGATGGCAGTATAGGTCGAGTGAAGTTATTTTTTAAAACAGAATTGGAAAAAGCATTAAATGGAACTTTAACTGTATTAACATCACAAAAAACAGTTCCATTAAAAGAAAAAATAATAAAAATTAAAAAAGATGAAGAATTTAATTTAGATGGAACTTTAGTAAAAATAACATCAGTAAAAAAATCAAAAGATGGCTACAACATTTCTTTTTCTTTTAAAGATTCAATTGGAATTGCTAAATTTGAATTTAAATCACTAGATGGCGTGCAACTCAAATCAGAACAAGAACGTTTGATAAGTTTTGGGTTAGATGGAACACAAGTATCTTCATATTATGTATTTACTACAAAAGAAAGCAAACAATTAGAATTAATTATTACGCCTTATAAATGGATTGAAATAAAATGCCTCCGTATTCCTTTATTCATTAATCTACCCATTTTAAATAAATAAAAGATACTGTTGTGGGATCCTCTGGAACCGGTGGCCACCCGCCCCCTGGCCCTCGTGCAGGGCGCTTCCCTGTACTGCTACGGCGTGGACTTCAACAAGAATGTGACGGAGGTCTTCGACGCACAGGGAACGATCGCGGCGGCTTACGATTACTCCCCCTATGGGGCCGTGACCGGTACGGGCAGCCTCGGCCAGCCCGTCCAGTGGTCCGGCGAGATGCACGACGAAGAACCCGTCCTGGCCTATTACAATTACCGCTTTTACAACCCCAAAGACGGCAGATGGATCAACCGCGACCCCATCGCTGAACAGGGGGGGTTAAATTTATACTGCTTTTTAATCAATTATCCTCCATCAATAGATTATTTGGGAAAAATTGCAATCGTTCTCGTTATTCCTTTAACAATCACTGCTGCGGAAGCTACAGCGTATGCTGCAATTGCAGCAGCTGCAATTTGTTTATCAAACAGTTACTGTAGCAAACTTGCAACAGCAGCTTTTGTTGCTCCTATTCTTGCTGCTGTCGCTGCAGCTAAAGCCATTTCTTCTACAATATGTAGTATAAGATGTCGATTTGGAAATCATGGAGCTCATCATAGTTTTCGAGCCAATAGGATAGGCATACCTTCATCAATAAGATGTTGGAAGCGTCATTTGCAATCAAATTGTTGGATTTCAGGTGCATCAGGATCAAATTTCGGAACTATTAGAATACCTTATGGAGATTGTTATAAAAATAGAAATGGCAATCCTCCGGGAAGATGGTCTAGAGTTATAATAACGTACCCTTTTTGATCAATGAATATTAATTATAAATTTAAAAAGCATTATATATATATATTAAGAGAATATAAAAGAAAAACATATAATGAATTATTAAAACATGAATACCCAATAACTGATCTCGTAACTATTGAAAAAGATACATTAAGTATAGAAATAATTCTTCTTGAAAAATATAGAGATCATCTCCTATTAGGGTTAGACGTTACTTTGCTTGGATCGAAAAAAATATGTTGTAAAAATTCAATTAGAAGAACTTTTACTGTATATAATAAATAGGTCCAATACAATTTAAAAAGGAAATTTCTGAAGAAAAAAAAATAATAAATAGCATTGTTCAAGAGCCAGGAACTGGTTAATAAAGGTAGTCTGCTTCTGTACCTCCTTCATATTTTGGTCTCTTGCTTGCAGTGTGTAAGAGGCTCTTCAAAATTACCCTATTTACCCTGTGCGATATCATTCAACTCACACAAATTCAATGTATTGAATGACACAAAGTAAAAAAATGCGCACCCTGTCTTGCCCTGTATCCCACCACGTAGCGGTCCATTTTATCACCACAAAATAAACTGATTAAGAATATTTCCGCACTCTGTTCTACCCTGTCACGGAATGGGCAATGGTGTACACGTTCCTCCGTCCGCCTCCTTCTTTTCGTACCTGCACCCGCTCCGGACACATCTCTGCCAGTTTGGATAACTTTCCGCCCAGTTTAGCCGCGTTCCTGGCCAGAAGATTGAATGCTCTCATTTTGTCAGCAGGAAGATTAGCTCTTACACGGTCATAAATACCCGTGGAAGTGGCGTCCTTCCTGTAGATCTGTTTGGCATCTTCCGGAGTTCCGCAGCGTGCGGCCTGGTCAATCAGTTCCAGTAACTGCATTTCCGGGCTGATGCCCAGAACAGCCGTGGCTAGTGTCTTGTTCATGTATGCTCTGCATCGGTGACGTCCCGTAGGTTCCTGCAAATGCTCCGGCGCCCGGTAATGGTCAATGAACCACGCCAGAGCGGGCAACTCCCTTGCCAGGGCCTCATCCACGGCATCCTTTTCATCTTCCGTCCCATTCGGAGGCGCCTCATGATAACCGCTCAGCCAGAAAGCCGCATATTTTATCTGTATCGCCTCCCTCCATCGGAAAAGCCGTCAGGCTCTCTCCGGATCCGTGTTGAGCAACTGCACCACCGCCCAGGACAACGCCATCGGGAAGGCATCCTTCCCTTTGCCTTAAATGGAGACCACTCCGGCATACAGGATATTCTTGCTCCGGCTCATGACGTTCCACCGCTCCGCCTCCTTCACGTTCTTCATGATATCATCCAGAAGAATCACCGGGTAATGTTCCATGCCGCCGTTAAACCCTTCACTTCCCGGTTTTGTGAAATACTTTTCCCCGGCCATGACCAGATGATGAACCCTGGTGCGGGCCGTGCGCCTTTTCAGGCACGCCTGAATACGCTGTCTTGCCCCCTGCATCCAAGCTATAAAGGAAGGAAATTGGTCAAGGTCCTCCGGGTCATCCAGCAAACCACGCAAGAAGGCCAGGGCTGTCGAGCAATCCCCTTCCTTTCCCTCTACCCACGGCCCGGACGGCTCGGAAATCGCCGTCTGAAATAACGGGGAAGCCCGCTTTAATAATATCCACGCCCAGCGTTTCCAGCTGCATGGCCACCTGTATTTTCTGCTCCACGTTCATCGCCGCGCCGGGGCACTGTTCCCCGTCTCTCAGCGTCGTATCAAAAATATGTATTTGTTCTTTCATTTACAGTAAAAATGTTAAGAGGTCGTTCCTTCGGGAACTGCGCACGGAAAACGTTCCTGTTACGGAATCATTCCTTTGGTGCAAATCAAGACAGCCGTTTACTTCCCTCGCGCCGGAACGGCTCACCGGCGCATATCAAGATATCTTCACGGACTTACCGTCCGAGAAGCAGCAATAGACGACCTTGCAGAAACAGGGTATTCATCTTGCTTGTTTTTACTATAAATCCACCCTGAATGGGGAACGGGACAGACAATGCTCTTTAAAACCTGCTCTGTCAAGACACCTCAAATACATATGACATTGTTAGAGTTGTCTCATCCATTGAAATTTTGAAAGAGAGTGCCTTCCTTCACAAAAAAACTGCCTGTTAAACAAGGTTATAATGTACGAATAAACATAGAATTCCAATAACTGGAACTCATTCCTGAAATCAGTTCCAGATGAGAAAATTATGTAACCCCAAACTGGATAATACGCCTAATAACAATCTATTAAGATTACCATAGGATAAGGTTTGACACATTATTCACAACTCAACGGCCTATTGCTATTCACAGCAATAGGCCGTTTTCTACATTTCCCGGTGGGAACGTATTTCCTGAATGGAAATGGACAGGGAGGCGCGGCCGCGGTACACGTTGCGGTCAATCGTAAAAGCGATATCCCAAGGGGGATTGGGAAGTTCCCGTTGCGCTCCGTTAAAGAAAATAGCGTCGCGCTCCACGATGCCCTGACGCATGAAAAGCTTCAGATGATTGGTTCCCACGCGCTTGGGCGGTTCCGTGGGAAAAACGTCGGAACTCATGAATAGAGGCTGGGGATTGGAGTTGCCGAAGGGTTCCAGTTTTTCATAGCTGTCCAGCAAATCCAGCGTCAGAGCCTGGAAGGACACTTCCATGTCAATGTTGAGTACGGGGCAGCGCTGTTCCTCCGTCGTGGTTTCGGACACATAACGGTTGAAAGCCCGGCGGAAGTCGTCCATGCGGGATTCTTCAATCACCAGCCCCGCCGCCATATCATGGCCGCCGCCGGAAACCAGCGTATCCGCGCAGTGGTGGATGGCCTGCACCAGGGACACGCCGGGAATGGAACGGCCGGAGCCCTTCCCCACGCCGCTTTCATCAAAGGCGATGACGAAAGTCGGCTTGTGGTACCGCCTCATCAGCTGGGAGGCCACAATGCCCACCACGCCGGGATGCCACGCGCGGGAACCCAGCACAATAACGTTGTCCCTCTCCGGGTCAAAGGAGTTGTGAAGCATTTCCACCGCATCCGTCCGGATGGCCTCCTCTTCCTCCTGCCGCTTGCGGTTGTGGGAATCCAGCATTTGGGCAAGCTGCACGGCCCTCCTGGCGTCCATGGTCAGCAGGAGTTCCAACGCATCCATAGGGGAATCCATGCGCCCGGCGGCATTAATGCGCGGGCCTATCCTGAACCCCACGTGGGCGGCGTTCAGGAAGCCCGCGTGGTTAACGGAGTCGGAAGGGCGGATGCCCGCTATTTCCGTCAGGGTTTTGAGCCCCGTATGGCGGCTGTGAGCCAGCCTTCCCAGGCCGTGGCGAACCAGAATCCTGTTTTCCGCCACCAGGGGAACGATGTCCGCCACAGTAGCCACGGCTACCAGGTCCAGATAAAGTTTCAGGTCAAAGGTTTTCAGCTTCCGCTCCTTCAGGAGGGCATGCGCCAGCTTGAAGACGACGCCCGCGCTGCACAGATAAGTATACGGGCTGTTTTCCTCAATTTTGGCATTGACCACCGCCACCGCGTCCGGCCGCCCCAAAGGGCCCGCCTCATGGTGGTCCAGAATGATGACGTCTATCCCCAGGCCGTTGAGCATGTCCACCTCTTTTACGGAGGAAGTGCCGCAGTCCACCGTAATGAGCAGGCTGGGAGGGTCCGCACATTCGCAAAGGCAACGCTTGATGCCGGCCTCGCTGAGGCCGTAGCCTTCCCGGGAACGAACGGGAATAAAATACTGGGGATCCAGGTCATAAGCCATCAAAATGGCCCGAAGAAGCGCCACGGAGGTAACTCCGTCCACATCATAGTCCCCATAAATGCACACGGTTTCCCCTTCATCCACGGCCCGGAAAATGCGGTCCACGGCTACCCTCATTTCCCCCATCAGGAAAGGGTCGCTCAGGTGGGAAAGCCTGGGTTCCAGAAAGAGTTCCGTTTCCGTTCCCCCGGTGAACCCGCGCTGCAGCAGAAGCTGCTTGACCAGCAGAGGCAGTTCCGCAGGAAACGCTTTCAAGACCGGATCATCCTCCTTCACGGAAGGGCGTAGAGTCCAATGAAAACCCGGTGTCATGGCAGTATTTTAGCCCCGCATCCAACAGGGTCAAGGTTGTTTCCACAGCAGACGGCCAAAGCGGAGAAAAGAGGTTTCCGCTTCCGTTTCCGGGAAACGGCCTGCACGCAGCGCACCCGTCCCTTTCAAAATAAAACTCCGTCCGGAACGTACCGGACGGAGTAAGATGCCAGCGGCGTCTGAGACGGTTATTTCCGGGAGGAAAAAATGACTTCATTAATGATCGCCTCCGGCTGGGGAGCCTTATAGGTCAGGCGCACGGCAGAAGTTCCGGCAGGGATGGCAAATTCAGAGACACCGGGGCCGGCGTTCCGTTTGCCGACCGGCGTCCAGGCGCCTTCTCCGCGGCGGGCCTGGATGGCGAAGGCGGCAGATCCCACCACGATTACTTTGGTGGCCTTGGGATTGTCCAGATTGGGAACGACTACGTCCAGCGGCTTGTCGGCACGGTAAACCGTTTTCAGGTTTCTGTCGCTCAGGGAAACCAGACTGGTGCCGGGGTCCGCGGGAGGAACGTCAAATTTGAACATGTTCAGAACAATATCCTGCTCACTGCCGCTTTTATTAACCAGCTTCATCCCCTTGATTCCCTTGGGAAGCTGGTTGCCCCTGGCAATGAAGTTTTTGCCCTGTTTGTCCAGCTTCTGGACTACGGGCTTGGAAGAACCTTCCACGTCCAGCACCACTTCCGCCCAGGAGTTGACGTCATCCCGTTCCAGGTTGACTTCCAGCCAGGTAGCGTCCGTGGGGCCATCCAGCTGCAGGGAAATAAATTCCCCGGGTTTCATCTTATGCGTTTCCATCACGCGGTTGATCCGCACGATTTTGTCGGATTTCTGCACGGAAACGCCCTCCAGCCCCGCCACATTGGAGGAAGCCATAGCGGAAGGAGGCGTGTTGACGGCTATTTCCCGCACGGCAGTCCAGACAGACCGGCCGTTGCCTGTTTTTTTCGGTTCAATGACGCGGTAGCGCACGGCACGGAGCAAAACCGGCTTGGGAGCCTTCCAGACCACCTGCATGCCGGAAGTTTCCGGCCCCAGCGGTTTCCAGGTTTCGAGGTCGCGGGAGCCTTCCAGCTGCCCTTTTTCTACATAGTCGCCGTCCTTGTCATTGCGGCCCATCAGCACTTCCACGCTCCGCACGGGGATGGGCATCCCGTAGTCCACGCCATACCAGTCGCCCGGCTGGCCGTAGGCGCCGGAGTGCCAGAAAGAGCCGCGATCCCCGTCACAGAAGAGTTCCGCCTTATCCATGCTGCCCCCCTTGACCAGGGGCTTGGGAGAAAGGGCCGGCGCGCCGGCAATGGCCGGAAAAACTTTTTTGGAGACAATATCCGCCAGTTCATTGACGGCGGGGGCCATCACACGGGAACCGGTCTTTACCGCAGAACGATACAACTGTCCTTCCTGGTTGTGGCGGCGGGAAATTCCATCCATGGCCGCCAGAGCCTGCGTAGCCTGCACCAGCCGGGTCGCGGCTTCTCTGGCGTTGTTTTCCTCCAGCGCCGCTACAGCGTGCTGACCGGCATGCCCCAGCTGCTCAAAGGCATCCACCCACGCGCCTATTTCCTTCATCAGCCGCGGATTGTTCGCCCTGGCACGGATGACGGGCGCAGCGGCGGCCATACGGGCAAATTCCTTTTTGAGCAGGGCCATATCCTTCTTCTCAATCTTGCCTTCCCGGGCGGCTTCCAGCACGCGCTTGACTACGGGCTCTATTTCCACGGATTCCTCACGCCGGTAGCCGTGACCGTTAGGGCCCTGGTCGGAGTTGTGGTTCACAAAAACCTGCATGGCTTCCGCCGCTTTCGGGAACAGGCGCCTGACTCCTTCCTTCCAGGCCTCATCAGACTTGAACCCGTTGATGTTCCAGGAGTAGTCCGCAAGGCCGAAGAGGGAGACCTTGGAGGCCTCCGGCTTATCCATGGGGTTGGAGACGAAACCGCCCATGGATTCCTTCGCTCCCGGTTCCGAGGCAACGCCATACACGCGGCCCATGCAGAGGTTGGAACGGCAGTAGTCCGTGACGGGGAAGTTCCACCAGACGTAGGAAGGGCGCTTGATTCTTCTGTTCACCCATTGCTGGCCTTCCAGCGTAATGTCATGGCAAACGGAGTTCCCCGTCCACATGACGTGGATGGAGGGGTCCAGACGGTCCCCCAGAATGTCCAGATAGGTTCCCGGCTTGGGATCGGCCCAGCCGCGGTTGTACTCCGTGGGGCACATGACCAGGGGGGTGACGTCCTTCTTCACCTTGACAAATTCGTCATTGATCTTGTTCAGCAGAAGGGCCTGCATGTCCCCGCGCTTGCCTTCGCCGAAGATATCGTCAAAAAACACGGCAAAGGAACGGACGCCCAGCTTGTACATCATCTCAAACTTTTTGATGACGTTGTTCATGTCTTCTTCCGTCCACTTGATATCTTTGCCGGGATGGATAGCCCACACAAAATCCACGTGGTTTTCCTTCGCCACCTTCACCAGTTCCCTGATCTGGGCGGCCTGGTCCGCGGGATAGGGGTCCCGCCAGTGGGGGGAGGAGTGGTAGGGATCGTCCTTCGGCCCGTAGATGTATGTGTTCATCTTGTTCTGGCCGTAAAAGCGCAGCTGGCTCAAACGGGCTTCATGGCTCCAGGGGGTGCCGTAAAAACCTTCCACCGTTCCGCGGAATTCGATGTCCGGCCAGTCTATGATTTCCCCAACGGGCAAAATCACGCCTTCCCCGCCGGCCTTCGTTCCCAGCTGCCGCAGCGTCTGCATGGCGTAAAACGCCCCCCGTTCGTCATGGGCTCCTATGCCCACCTTTCCCTGCGGAGAAATCACCAGTTTGTAGGCTCCGGATTTCTCCGGAACTCCCTCCAGCAGCTTGCTGCCGCCCGCCTTGGCGGAACGTATGGTCACGGACGGCTTCCCGGAGAAAGCAACCGTCTGGGTGGTAAATTTGGACTGTTGGGGAGACGGATATACGGCAGAAGTCGCCGCCAGGGCGGAACCGGCCAGAAAGGCCGCCACGCTCAAGCCACATTGGAGAAGTTGAAAACCATTCATGATGATGCGCGATAATGGAACCAGAAAACACTTTCCACCTCAAGAAAAAACCTCTCTCCGCCATCAGACCGTCGTCACCAGTGGAAGAAAGCCCCCGGAGCCCGCACGGGAACCCCGGCCAGGCTGGACGCCAAGGGCGCCGCATCCCCCTTCCCCTGCCAGGAGTTCACCACAACGCTGAAAAACAAAAAAAGAGCCGTGCGGACTCCCTGAAAAGTCAGCGTCATCCTGCTTTAGAAGACAAATTTGACCATTGCATCACTTGAAGGGAAGGTTCATCATGCGGAACATGCTCCGGCGCATGTTGATTCCTTTTCTGTGTCTTCTGGGCCTGTTCTGTTCTCTTCAGGCCCAGGATGCCCCAATATTGAAAATCGCGGCTCTGCACCCCGTTCTGGGAGACATGGCCCGCTCCATTGGCGGCAGCCGCGTGCAGGTGGCGGACCTGCTGCGCCCCAACGGCAACCTGCACAGTTTTGAACCCGCGCCGCAGGATATTGCCGCCGCGGGACAGGCGCGCCTGG
>OJMK01002279.1_pt1 | contig 13477 bp, 12 predicted proteins | sample 1597201 | NCBI WGS metagenome assembly OJMK01 (sample SAMEA2452125, study PRJEB22498) | human gut metagenome | reverse complement strand
CCAGCTCCTCAGCGGTGGGCTTGATGAACATGTTGGTGACAAAGTGTGCCTGCCAGGCCACCTCCACGATGAAGCGGATAGCCATGCGGGTGTCCTTGTTGGCACCGCAGAAGGCATCGACAACGAACAGGCGCTTGTTGCACAGCTCCTTCTTGGCGATGTCCTTCACGACAGACCAGGTCTGCTCGGTCATGGGGTGGTTGTCGTTCTTGTACTCGTCGCTGGTCCACCAAACGGTGTCCTTGGAGTTCTCGTCCACGACGATGTACTTGTCCTTGGGGGAACGGCCGGTGTAAACGCCGGTCATGACATTGACAGCGCCCAGCTCGGTGACCTGGCCCTTCTCATAGCCGGTCAGCTCGGGTTTGGTCTCCTCCTCGAACAGCATCTCATAAGAGGGGTTATGCACGATCTCGGTCGCGCCGGTAATGCCATACTTAGTCAAATCCAGATTTGCCATGTTTACATATACCTCTTTCTCTATACTTTTGGCTGAATGGGGGGACAAGGGGACTAAGTCAGCCTCCTAGTGCCCCATCCTGACATTTATTATACAAAGGTTTCGGCATAAAAGCAAGTTCAAATTCTTTCAAAGATTGTGACATTATTGTAAAATAGTTTGAATTTTACATGTTGTATCCCCGCAGGGGCGGATTCTATATCCGCCCCTGCCGTTCCGCATACCGCGCGGCCTGCGGGCGCATATAGAATGCGCCCCTGCGTTGCAGGTGTACCAGCAAAAAAGGACGCACCCTCCGGCACGTCCCTTCTCAATATCATTTACGCATCCGAGCGCGAATACGCATTCTTCATGCCGCTGCTCAGCTCAAACAGGATCTTATTCAGGGCGTCCGTCGTCTCGGCCCTGACCATAGCGGCCAACTCCTCGTTGGCCTTGGTGCGCAGGGCGGCACGGGCGGCGGGGTCGGCCTCGCTGCGCTGGGCATCGTCATAGGTGTTGATGATGCCGTTGGCTTTGCTGCCGACGCTCAGCGTGTAGCGCTCGATGTGGAACACCGATTTTGCGTAGGACGCATCGGCCATGGCGGCCAGCAGACGGCTGGCCCAGTAGAAGTTGTCGGTGGAGACATCGCCCGTCGTGTTGGACAGGTACTCCGGCGTCGTGTCCACGTTGGCGTAGAAGGGCACCATCGTGTTGAAGGCGTTGGACGCAAAGGCCAGCCACTCCACGGCGCGGAAGTCCTCCGGTACGTCGGGGCGCATTTGCAGCAGTGCCATAAAGTCGTTGCGGTTCACGCCGATGGGACGGTAGATGCCCCTCTCGGAAGCCGTGGCCGCATAGGGGTCATACGGCGTGCCCTGATAATGGCTCGACAGCACGTACTTTACGTCCTCGGGCGTGATCTTTTTCTCGGGCACCATGCACCAGGGCAGGTCGTCGGAGCGCGGCGTAAAGTCGGCGTCCGGGCCGTCCCACACCTCGTCGTACGGGTTGAGGAAGCGCTGCATGTACCAGGCGCGCGGGGTGTTGTACACGTGGTCGGAGTCGGAGTGGGAGCCGAAGGCATCGCGCGGGTTGAACGGGGTAGTGTTCTCCACCGCGAGGTCCAAATGGTTGGTTTCGATGAATTCGGCAAGGTCTTCGGAACACATGTGCGCTTCCTGGTCACCCAGGGCGTCCTCAAGGTCGAATTCGTCGATACCGAGCTGGTTCGGCATGGTCACGTATGCCTCGTCCGGCACACGCTTGGCGATCCAGTGGTGGCCGCCGACGGTTTCAAGCCACCAGATCTCATCCACATCGGAGAAGGCGACACCGTTCATTTCGTACGTGCCGTACTGTTCGAGCAGCGCGCCGAGACGTGCCACGCCTTCACGGGCGGTCTTGACGTACGGCAGTACGAGGGTGAGGAAGTCCTCTTCGCCGATGCCGCCGGGCACTTCCGGCTCGTAGCCGTCTTCGCCTTCCTTGCCCTTGGCCGGAGTGAGCTCCACGAACGGGTCGGCGCCGAGCACGCGCTCGTTGGTGGTGAGGGTTTCGGTGGCGCTCATGGCCACGTTCGCCTCGTTGACGCCGGCTTCGCCCCAAATGCCTTCCTTCAGATCCGCGTTCGGCACGGCCGTGTACTGCAGCGGCTCGCCCGGCAGGTCGACTTCCACGTGGGACAGCACGCTCTTGTAGTGGCGCGGCTGCTCGTCCGGCTTGACGACGATGAAGCGCTTCGGGCAGAATTCGCCGTTCGCGCTGTCCTCATTGCGGGCGATGATGGTCGATCCGTCATAGCTTGCGTCCTTGCCGACCAGAATCGTGGTGCATGCCATATATGTAGGTTCCTTTCGTTTGTTTTGTTTACGTTTGCGGTATTCTTTGGTATTTTCTTGCGATTACGCGGTTTGCGCCTTGCCGGCTGTTCTCGCCGGTTTCGCCGGTCACGCCTTGCCGGTCAGGAAGATAGCGCCTTGGTCCGCGATCGCACCGGAATTACGCAACGCGCGTTCCATCTCGTTGAGCCAGAAGCCTTGGTTGAGGCCGTTCAGCGGCGCGGTGGTACCCCACACGTGCAGGTAGTAGTCGTGGTCCTGGTCGGGCGGGTACGGGCCGTTGTAACGCATGGTGACGGCCGGATCGCTGCTGCGGCCCTTCAACAACGGCGATGCGGCGGACGTGCGTCCCTGCACCGTCTCGGGAATCATCGCGGAAACCGTGCGGGAAAAATCGGCCGGAATCGCCAATGCATGTGAATCGTTGAAATCGTACATCAGCGCGTCCACGGGCAGATTGGCGAGCGACCAATGGTTCCACTGGAAACCGCACACCGGAATGGAATCGGGATCGACGAATTCCCAATGCAGAAACTGCACGGACGGGTCGAGCTCGTCAATATAGAAGGGGAAGGAAACGATCGGAGTGCCGTCGATGCAGTTCTCAGGCGGCGCCGCCTTAGCGAACGCGTCGGGAATGACGGTGAAATCTGCGGAAATCTTCATGCTTCCAGTATCGCGCATGCGCGTGACGCGACGCGGCCGTATGACGCGTCTACGCCGGTGGCGCAATCGACGCAATCGCAGCAATCGACGCAACCCGCAACCGAAACGACCCCGTCCGCGCGGCGATCGCACGGAACGGGGTCATTCCGGGAAACAGGGCCTATCAGAACCGAATCGCTCTCATAGGCACATTTGCAGTGGCGGAACCCTGCGGCCGCGATGACGCAGCCGCAAAGTCCGGAATAGCCGAGCGAAAGAAAGAAGGGGGAAAAATCACTCGGCCGGCTTGTAGAAGTCGCCGTTGAGGGCTGCGGCCGCCTTGGCCTTGGCCCGGATAGACACATCGTTGCCGTAGGTAGAAAGCAGCACCCGGCCGATGTTCGCGCCATAGTCGCCCAGAAGGCCCTCCTCTGCAATGGCGTTGTTATAGCGGATCTGGCGTTCCAGCAGGTCCGCCACATCCTGCAGGTCGGCCGTCTCGGCAAAGTCCCAGATGTCCTTCATGTTCAGCAGGCTGCGGTCGGCCCGGCTGTCCCGCCGGGCCTCCTCGTTCAGCAGCGGCTTTTCGTAGAGCACCCGGCCATTCTTTTCGATCAGGCAGATGTTGGTGTGAAAATCCGCAATGCGCACCTTTGCGTAGGAATCCCCGCTGCGCTCGGTAACGATGATATCGAACACATGCCCCTGCTCGATGTGCTGGATGGAAATGGGCACCGTCTGCAGATAGTCCCGGATGGCAGCCTTCTTGTCCTCGCTGACCTCGGAGATGACTTCCAGCTCTCTGTCTGCCGAACCGGCAATGATGCCCGCTGCCACAGCGGCTTCCATGCCTTTCAGGTGGCCGGTGTTGGGCACGATGACGCTCTTCACGTTTTTGATGATGCTGCCGCTCACCTGCAGCTGCACGCTCTCGGGCAGTGCGCCCAGCACCTCGCGTGCCCGGGCCGCAGCATAAGCCAGTGCAATGGGCTCTGTGCAGCCCATTGCCGGGATGAGCTCCTCTTTTAATATTTCCACATACGCCTGATAGCGCGGATCGCTGCATTCCATAGACGGGTCCCTGCCTTTCCTGTCGATTCGATATTTACCAACAGGAATAGTATACTATAGAACCCGCGCAATGTAAAACAAATTCTTCCCCGCCCGCAGGGCCGGCTATTGCAAAGCGCAAACCGCAGAAGTAGAATAGGAGCATCCAAATCGATAAATCCATGGAGGGACTCCCAATGATCGAAAAAGAAGTACAGGAGCTGCTGTCCTTCATTGACGGCAATCCTACCGCATACCACACCACTGCATCCGTCCGGAACATCCTGCTGAAGGAGGGCTTTTCCGAGCTGCTGGAGAGCCGCCGGTGGCAGCTGGAACCCGGCAGGAGCTATTTCGTCTGCCGCAACGGCTCCAGCATCCTTGCATTCCGCATGGGAGAACAGCTGGAAAACTACAGCTTCAACGTGGCCGCTGCCCACACGGATTCCCCCTGCTTCCGCATCAAGGAAAACGCCGAGATCCACATGGGCCGGAAGTACACCAAGCTGAACACCGAGGGCTACGGCGGCATGATCTGCTCCACATGGATGGACAGGCCGCTGTCGGTGGCAGGCCGCGTGCTGATAAAGGAGAACGATGCCATCACCTCCCGCCTGCTCACGCTGGACCGCGACCTGCTGATGATCCCCAGCGTGGCCATCCATATGAACCGCGAGGTCAACGACAAGGCTTCCTACAACAAGCAGGTGGATATGCTGCCTTTGCTGGGCGGTGCCGCCGAGGAAGGCGTGCTGAAAAAGCTGGTCGCCGCCGAGCTGCAGGTTGCAGAAGAGCAGATCCTTGGCAGCGACCTGTTCCTCTGCATCCGCGAAAAGGCCGCCGTCTGGGGCTGCAATGAGGAGTTCATCTCCTCCGGCCGTCTGGATGACCAGCAGTGCGTGTTCGGCATCCTGAAGGGTTTCCTGAACGCGCACTGCGCCCAGTCCATCAATGTTGCCGCCTTCTTCGACAACGAAGAAGTGGGTTCCGGCACCAAGCAGGGCGCAGCTTCCACCTTCCTGTACGATGTACTGCACCGCATCGCGCAGAACATCTGCCCCGGCGATGAGGACTTCCACCGTGCGGTGGCTTCCAGCTTCATGTTCAGCGCCGACAACGCCCACGCCGTGCACCCCAACCACCCGGAATACACCGATGTGAACAACTGCACCTACATGAACGAGGGCGTTGTGGTCAAGGTGCACGCCGGCCAGAAGTACACCAGCGACGGCATGAGCATGGCCGTGGCAAAGGAGCTTGCCGCCCGCGCCGGTGTCCCGCTACAGTATTTTGCCAACCGTTCCGATAAGGTCGGCGGCAGCACTCTGGGCAACCTTGCCATGGCACAGGTATCCATGAACTGCGTGGACATCGGCCTGCCCCAGCTGGCCATGCACTCCTGCTACGAGACCGCCGGTGCCCGGGACATCGTTTCTCTCATCCGGCTGATGGAGGAATTCTACGCCAGCCATTTTGAGGAGACCGCGTCCGGCACCCTTGCCATCTGCAAGTAAGACCCGTACAACCTGAATCATAAGGACTGCCCGTGGAAAAGCAGCACTGCTTTTCCACGGGCGGCTTTTCGTTTCCACTTAAGTGAGTATTGAGAAAAAACGTCCATTGTGCTACAATTATCCTGTTATAATATCGCTTTTTACCGCAGCGTAAAATCTTTTTCGCAAGGAGTATAATAAAATGAAATTAGGTATCGTCGGCCTGCCGAACGTCGGCAAGTCCACTCTGTTCAATGCCATCACCTCCACCAAGAACGCAGAAGCCGCAAACTATCCCTTCTGCACCATCGAGCCGAACAGCGGCATCGTAGCCGTGCCGGACAAGCGTCTGGACAAGCTGGCCGAGATCTGGCAGACCAATAAAAAGACCCCTGCCATCGTGGAGTTCGTGGATATCGCGGGCCTTGTGAAGGGTGCCAGCCAGGGTGCAGGCCTTGGCAACAAGTTCCTGGGCCACATCCGCGAGTGCGACGCCATTGTGCATGTAGTGCGCTGCTTTGACGATGACAACATCATCCATGTGGTGGAGGATGTTTCCAAGGCTGAGGCCGTGGACCCCATTGCCGACATCGATGCCATCGACTACGAGCTGATCCTGTCCGACCTTGAGGTGGTGCAGAACCGCGCAGGCCGCATGGCAAAGGCCGCCAAGAGCGGCAACAACAAGGGTGCTGCCGCCGAAGCCGCATGGCTGCAGCAGCTGGCCGACCACCTGAGCGCCGGCAAGCCTGCCCGCAGCTTCGATTTTGACGAGGGCGATGCCGAGCAGCAAGCTGTTCTGCACGAGATGGGTCTGCTGAGCGCAAAGCCGGTGCTGTACGCCTGCAACGTGGGCGAGGACGACCTGATGGAGGGCATCGAAAACAACAAGTATGTCCCGCTGGTGGCCGCACGCGCCAAGGAAGAGGGCGCACGCTACATCCCCATCTGCGCCAAGACCGAGGAGGACATTGCCGGTTCCACGCAGGAGGAAAAAATTGCGTTCCTGCAGGAAATGGGTATCGAGTCCACCGGTCTGGACAAGCTCATTAAGGCCAGCTACGAGCTGCTGGGCCTCATCAGCTTCCTGACCGACGGCAAGAAGGAATGCCGCGCCTGGACCATCAGGAAGGGCACAAAGGCCCCGCAGGCTGCCGGCAAGATCCACAGCGACTTTGAGCGCGGCTTCATCCGTGCGCAGGTCATCGCGTACAAAGACCTGGAGGACGCCGACTTCAACTATGCCGCCGTCAAGGCCAAGGGCCTGCAGCGCACCGAGGGCAAGGAGTACGTCGTGAACGACGGTGACGTTATCGAATTTTTGTTCAACGTTTAACGGAGGTTTGACCGTGATTATTGGCATTATGGGCGCTATGCCCGACGAAGTCGACCAGCTGTGCGCACGGCTGGAGAACGTGACCAAAGAGAACTACGCCGGGGTCGAGTACCACTGCGGCACGCTGCAGGGCAAGCAGGTCGTCGTCTGCTGCGCGGGCATGGGCAAGGCAAACGCCGCGTCCACCGTGCAGGTGCTGTGCACAAAATATGGCATTGATAAGCTGATTTTCAGCGGCATTGCGGGCAATATGACCAGCAAAATCGGCATCGGTGACGTCTGCGTCGGTGAGACCGTCGTCTACCACGACGCCGAGCTGAGCATGATCGCCCAGAGCGCACCGTTCCAGACCGAGTACCACGGCGATCCCGCGCTGGTGCAGGCCGCGCTGGACGCCTGCACTGCCTGCGGCGTGAAGGCCATCGCGGGCAAGATCGCCACGGGCGACACCTTCGTCGGCGACGCCGAGACGAAAAAGGCGATTGAGGAAAAGTGCCACCCCGACTGCGTCGAAATGGAGGGTGCGGCGGTCAGCCAGATCGCGGGCCGCAACGGCGTGCCCTGCGTCATCCTGCGCGCCATGAGCGACAACGCCGACGAGAGCGGCTATGAGGTGCTCGTTGTCAAGCAGTTCAGCATCACCGAGTACGTCGCCACCGCGACCAGGATCGTCGCCGCGATGGTAGAGTCTCTGTAACAGACAGCAACAGAAGCCGGTCACAAGACCGGCTTCTGTCTGTTTACAGGTACTGCTCCAGCTTCAGCCTGTTATCTTCCTCAAAATCCTGCAGCTTCTGCATCAGCCTCTTCGACCCCGGCGCGGCGTCGGGGTAGTCCTTCTGGGATTTGATGCAGTCCACCACGCCCATGCCGCTGCCCTGTGTGAGCATCTCGGCCAGATTGCGGGTGGACTTGTCCGTGAGGGTCTTCATACTGATGCCCATTTTCGTGTTCAGCTTTGCCATGGCGCTCTGCCCCTGCGCGGTGCCGCCGCAGGCCTCGATGGCGGTGTGCGCTTCCTGATTGAGCTGGTGGTACACATTGCGCTGGCGCAGCAGCTCGGCCTTGAACTGCACATCGTCGGTCATCGGCACGATCTGTTCCAAGGTGTTCTTGCCCATCTCGGTATTCTGCACCACGGCTTCCAGCAGGTTCAGGTTGTCGTTTTTCTGGTTTTCCATACAAAAAATCCCCCTTCTGGCCTTAGTCTGCGCCAAAAGGGGGATTTTATACACTGGTTTTATTCTGCACGCATCTGATCGCCGCCGGCGTTCTGTGCCTCTCGCAGGCGTGCGTCGCACAGCTCGTACAGCGCCTGCCAGTTCTTTGCAGAGACATCCTCCAGCCCGGCTGCGCCGCAGCTCAAGGTAAAGGGCACCCGGCGCATCATGCCGGTGGTGGTGATGCATTCCCGGGGCATCTGCCGATACAGGTTCTGCATTTCCTCTGCCAGCTGCTTGCCGTCGGCGTCCAGACAGCCCACCGCAAAGATGCTGCCGGTCAGGCGGCAGACCACGCGGGTCGCAGGGGTATCAAAGCTCTTTTTCCACTGGTTGCCCACAAAGCAGTGCAGCTGGTCCATCACAGGCTGGCCGTAGGTATCCCGCAGCTTCTGGCCGTTGTCGATGCTCACCAGTGCCACGGCCGCTTTGCGGCCCTGCGCTGCACACTGTTCCAGCTTTTGGGCAAACACCGTTTCCAGATAGCGGCGGTTGTACACGCCGGTAAGGAAATCGTGGCTCATATCCTCGCGGCACAGTTCCCGCTCCCGGGGTGTCATGCGCTCTTCCGGCAGCACATTGCCTGCCAGCGGTGCGCACATTTCCAGCTCCCAGCATTTGCCGTCCGCTTCCACTCTGCGGTGCAGCACACAGTCCACACGGCCATTGCGCAGCTCGTAGTCCACCCGCAGGCCATCGTCCTGCCAGCCGTCACAAAGCGGTGCTTCGGTCAGGGTCACTGCCTCAAATACGGCCTGCGCTGAGCGCGCAAGTTCCCGTAGATCCTGCTCGGTACATTCTTTCTTCATGTAATTTTCCCCATCATCTGCGCACGCAGCGCTCCCGTATCCCGCGTGCAGTCACCTGTTCCCCATACGTTCAGGAACCATCTGCCGCATTATGCATCCCGCGCCCGCCCTGTTTCCGGAAATGCCGGGAACGCATCAGGCAAAGAAAAATGGCATAATGCCGCTTTAGCAACATTATACCATTCAGCTTCCGATTTTACCAGCAAAACGCACAATTTTCTGCCGGAGTTTTTACATTTTCGTCAAATTGCCAAGCTCCCGCCGCTCTGTGCCTTCTGTTTATACGCGGCAGTACACACTGCACTCGTCGTGGATGGTCTTGGCCAGTGCCTTGGCGGCAAAGCCGTCAGCGGCGCGCCATGCCCAGTTTCCGCCCAGCTTGCCGGGGGTATTCAGGTGTGCTTCCGCACCCAGACCCAGCCAGTCGTACATGGGGATGATGGCCCGGTCAGCCACCGACCCCAGCGCTGCGCGCAGCAGAGCGATGCGGACATCATCGGTCCGGATGGCCGCCAGCTCCTTTGCGGTGGGCTTTACGCCGGTCAGGTGCAGGTAAGCGGCAGCGGCAGCCTTTTCCTTTTCGGAAGCGCCGTTCTCCCACCAGTCGGTCAGGGTAGTGTTATCGTGGGTGCCGGGATACACTACGCTGTTCTTGATGTAGTTGTGGGGCAGATACTCGTTGTCCCCGCCGCTGAAGGCGAACTGCAGCACCTTCATGCCGGGGAATCCGCTCTCCGCCAGCAGCTCGCGGACCGAGTCGAACATCTCGCCCAGATCCTCGGCCACGATGGGCAGGCTGCCCAGGGCGTTGTACAGTGCGCGGAACAGCTCCACGCGCGGGCCCTGCTCCCAGCGCCCGTTGCGGGCCGTCGTCTCCCCTGCTGGGATGGCCCAGTAGGTGTCAAAGCCACGGAAGTGGTCGATGCGCAGGATGTCATAGATGGACAGCGCGTGGCGGATGCGCTGGATCCACCACGCATAGCCGGTGCGGCGGTGGTAGTCCCAGTCGTAGAGCGGGTTGCCCCACAGCTGGCCTGTGGCGGAGAAACCGTCCGGCGGGCAACCTGCCACCTCGGTGGGCAGCAGGTTCTCGTCGAGCTGGAACTCCTGCGGGCAGCTCCACACATCGACGCTGTCCAGCGCCACATAGATGGGAAGGTCGCCGATGATGCGGATTTCCTGCTGGTTGGCGTAGTGCTTCAGCGCCTGCCACTGACTGTAGAACATAAACTGTACAGCCTGCCAGAACGCCACATCGTCGGCATACTGCTGCCGGGCTGCTGCCAAGGCAGCGGGCTCACGGCGCCGCAGCGGTTCTTCCCATTCCAGCCAGCAGGCTCCGTTGTGGGCGTCCTTCAGCGCCATGAACAGCGCGTAGTCGGGCAACCAGAAGTCGTTTTCCTTCACAAAGCGGCGGTAGTCGGCACCGGGCTTTGCCAGCAGACGTTTGGCTGCACAGCGCAGCACTGCGTAGCGTTTTTCGTACATGACGCCGTAGTTGATGCAGTCGGGGGTGCATTCCCAGTCGATGGACGCATATTCCTCCGGCAGCAGCAGTTCCTGCTTTGCCAGATCGTCCAGATCGATAAAATACGGGTTGCCCGCAAAGGTCGAGAACGACTGATAGGGACTGTCGCCGTAGCTTGTGGGGCAGACGGGCAGAATCTGCCAGTATGCCTGCCCGGCCTTGACCAAAAAGTCCACAAAGCTGCGCGCGGCTGCACCCATGGTACCAATGCCGTAAGGCGAGGGCAGACTTGAAATGGGCATCAGAATGCCGCTTGCTCTCATCAGAGAACCCCTCTTTCTTTTGATAGTAAGCAGCCGGGATATCTTTCCTTCACAGTTCACGCACGCTTTCTCCTTCGGTCAGATCGAAGGAGACGATCTCGTGCACGGCATTGCCGGGTTTTTGGATGTTGTGGAGCAGGATCCGCGCCGAACGCCGCGCCAATTGCTCCATATTCTGCCGGATGGTCGTCAGCCGGGGCACACTGTACTGTCCCAGCGCAATGCCGTCAAAACCTGTGACGGAAATATCCTGCGGCACACACAGCCCGTGATCCCGCAACGCACGAATTGCGCCAAGCGCCATCAGGTCGGACATGGCAAACACTGCCGTAATGTCGGGGCTGTGCTTTAAGAGATACTCCATTGCCTCATACCCGCTGGAAAGCGAGAACCGCGCATACGCATACTGCTTTTCCATGTCAAACGGCAGACCAAGGCGCAGCATAGCACCCTGACAGCCGGCCAGACGGGCGAGACTGGGACGGGAAAGATTGGGCTTGCCGCCGATGATTCCGATGCGGCGGTGCCCCTTTTTGTACAGATATTCGATCATCGTGTCCGATGCAGCCATATCGTCTACGGACACACTGGACAAATTGCGGATGCGCAGGGATGCCGCGCTGTTCGTTAGCAGCAGGCAGGGGATACCCAGTGCCTCCAACTCCGGCGTGAAGTATTCCGGATTTGAGCCGAGAAACAATATACCATGGGGTTTGCGCTCTGTGCAGATGCGTCGGGCCTGCGCAACCTCGTTGGCTTCCTCGTCAATATAGTAGACCGTCGCAACGTAGCCGCTTTCCTCAATGATCTGCTGCAGCGGCTCCAAAATGCCGGCAAACAGCATATTCTGGGTGCCTTTCACAATCAGTGCGATCCCATCGTTGGTCTGCTGCTTCAGATGCTTGGCGTTGGCGTTCGGTTCATAATTGTGGCGGTTTACGATTTCCAATATTTTTTGACGGGTTTCTGCACTGACGCCGGGGGCGTTATTTAAGGCTCGTGAGACGGTCCCGACCGCATAGCCGGACTCCCGCGCGATGTCTTTGATGGTCATTTGCCAATCCTCTTTCCTGAAGAAGTGTCAAATTTACCCCTTGACAGCACCGGCGACCACGCCATCGATAATATATTTCTGGCAGATCAGGTACAGCACGATAACAGGCAGCACCGTAATCATGATGCAGGCCATCATGGGTGCCATCTCCACCTTGCCGTAGCTGCCGCGGAAATACTGGATCGCCATAGGAATCGTGCGGAAGGTCTTGATGTCCAGCACCAGCGTGGGCAGCAGATAGTCGTTCCAGACCCACATGGTTTCCAAAATGGCGGTAGAGATCATCGTCGGCTTCAAAATCGGGCAGACGACCTTGAAGAAAATCTGGATGGGATTGCAGCCGTCGATCATAGCGGCTTCTTCAATAGCAATCGGCATGGATTTTACAAAGCCGGTGAACATGAACACCGCAAGTCCCGCGCCAAAGCCCAGATAGATGATGCAGATGTTGTAGGGGTTATTCAGCTTTAAGGTATCAGCGGTTTTTGCCAGTGTGAACATGACCATCTGGAAGGGGACAATCATGCTGAATACGCACAGGTAGTACATACCTTTGGACAAGGTGTTCTGCACACGGGTGATATACCATGCGCACATGGAGCAGCACAGCAAAATCAGTGCCACAGACGAAACCGTGATCACTAAACTATACCAGAAAGAGGACAAAAAGTCCATTTCCTGAATGCCATAAATGTAGTTTTTCAGGCCGACGAAGGTCTCGGCGTTCGGCAGATCAAAGGCGTGGCTCGTCGTGATGGCGCGCTCGGTCTTGAGGGAGTTCATCAAAATCATGAACACCGGGTACAGCCAGGCGATGCACAGGATCGTGAACAGAACGGACAGTACCGTGTTGATGCGGCGGTCTTTTTTAGTAGCACCCATTATGCCTGCACCTCCTTAGAGCGGGTAAAATGCAGCTGGAGCAGCGAAATAACGACCACAAACAGGAAGAAAACGACGGCCTTGGCCTGACCGATGCCCTTCCACTGGGGTCCGGAGCGTGCGTAGAACGTGTCGTAGATGTTGTAGGCCAGCATCATGGACTGCTTTGCAGGCTCACCGGCTGTCAGCGAGAGGTTCTGGTCGAACAGCTTGAAGGAGTTCGTCAGCGTCAGGAAGGTGCAGATCGTCACGCTGGGCATGACCATCGGGATTTTGATTTTGAACAAAATTTGGCTGCTTGTTGCACCGTCAATGCGTGCGGCCTCCACCAGATCCACCGGCACATTCTGCAAACCGGCAATATAGATGATCATCATGTAGCCGATCTGCTGCCAGCACATCAGGATGATCAAACCCCAGAAACCGTAGGTGGCATTCAGCGCCAGCAGCGACTTACCCCAGGAGGACAGCAGACCGTTGAGCAGGATCTGCCAGATATAGCCCAGCACGATGCCGCCGATCAGGTTCGGCAGGAAGAAGATGGTGCGGAAAGCGTTGGTGCCGTGCATACCGCGGGTGAGAAGCAGCGCGATGGCGAAGGCCAGCACGTTGATCAGCAGGGTGGACACGACGGTGAACGCCGCTGTGAACCAGAACGCATGGGTGAAGGTGTTATCCGACCAAATCATTGCGTAGTTGCTTAAGCCCACAAACTGCACATTTTTGACGGTGGTGAACTTGCAGAACGACAGCCCTGCACCCCAGATAAACGGCCAGACAAAGCCAATAATAAAGGCGATGAGGGTCGGCAGTACGAAAACAGGCCAATAACGTCGAATGGCTTTTTCCATAAGTATGCTCCCTTTGTTGTAATTTTTGTTTTCTGCAAAAGAAGCGGGGCGGGCGAAACCGCC
>OJMK01002275.1_pt1 | contig 13490 bp, 8 predicted proteins | sample 1597201 | NCBI WGS metagenome assembly OJMK01 (sample SAMEA2452125, study PRJEB22498) | human gut metagenome | reverse complement strand
CATTGGATTTATCAATGCTGGTGACGCTCTTGCGGCGGCCCTGCGCCAGTCGGAAGGCATGGCGGGCCACCCGCTCCACCTCAAATTCGCTGTAACATTCCACATCGTAGCCTTCCCGACCACGGGCGCCCTCCCGGGTGCCCTTTTCGCCAAAGTAGATACCGCCGATGAGATCCCGCACCAGCAGCAGGTCCAGTCCGCGGTCCAGCACCTCGTTTTTCAGCGGGGAATTTTCCCGCAGGTCGGGGTAGAGCTTGGCCGGGCGCAGGTTGCAGAACAGATTAAAGCCACGGCGCAGGGCGGCCAGGCCGCTTTCCGGGCGCTGGGCCCGGGGAAGGTGGTCCCACTTGGGCCCGCCGGCCGCACCAAACAGAATGGCGTCGCATTCCCGGCAGAGCTCCAGTGTTTCCGGCTGGATGGGCACGCCGTAGGCATCAATGCAGCAGCCGCCTACCAGGCGCTCCACCTTATGGAACTGATGTCCGTAAACCTCGCCGATCTTATCCAGCGAACGGACCGCTTCCCGGATGACATCTACGCCGATGCCGTCGCCGGGGATCACAGCAATTTTATACTCCATGATGATTCCTCCTTGCAATATCAGTCCGCAGTCACGGTGCGGGGATCTGTGATGACACCGGTAAGGGCACTGGCGGCCGCCGTGGCGGGGCTGCTAAGATAGATAAGAGATTTTGTGGTGCCCATCCGTCCGATGAAATTGCGGTTATTGGTACCCAGTACCACCTCGCCATCGCTCATCAGGCCATAGGGCTGGCCGCAGCACAGGCCGCAGCAGGGATGCGCCACCATGGCGCCGGCCTCCACAAAGGCACGGATGTACCCCAGCCGCATGCACTGGCGATAGATGCCGATGGAGGCGGGAATGATGATAAGCTTGAGATAGGGGGCCACATGGTGCCCCTGCAAAATGCGGGCGGCCACTGCCATATCCTCCAGGCTGCCATTGGTACAGCTGCCAATGTAGACCTCATTGAGTGGGGTGCCCTGCACCTTCTCTATGGAGTGAACATTATCAACGCCCTGCGGGCAGGAAAGATAGGGCACCAGCTCCTCTGCCCGGTAGTACAGTTCCCGGACATAGTGGGCATCCGGATCGGGATGGATCCAGGAGACCTTCTCCAGCGGCAGGTCAAAGTAATCGGCGGTTTTCTGGTCAGCGGCAAAAAGTGCGGTTTTGCAGCCCGCCTCCAGCGACATATTGGCAATGGTGTACCGGCCGGACATATCCAGCGCGTCAATGGTGCTGCCCACATATTCCAGCGATTTATAGGTGCCGCCGTCGGAGCGCAGATCCTTCAGCACCTGCAGGACAATATCCGCACCTATTCGCCGCTCGAACCCTGCACCGGCGAGGAACTGGCGTTGCTCGAAGATACCGCGCAGCTGATGCTCAAATACCCCACCGTGCCCTGCACCGAGTGTCAGTACTGCATGCCCTGCCCCTATGGGCTGGACATCCCGGCGATCTTCGCCCACTACAACCGCTGCGTGAACGAAGGCAATGTGCCCAAGGACCGGCAGGACCCCGGCTACCGGGAGGCCCGCCGGGCGTTCCTCATCGGTTACGACCGCTCGGTTCCCAAACTCCGGCAGGCGAGCCATTGCATCGGCTGCAACCAATGCGTGTCGCACTGCCCGCAGTCGATCAAGATTCCGCAGCAACTGCGGCGCATCGACCGTTTCGTCGAGCAGCTCAAGCAGGGTACGCTCTGATTCCGGCTTGCGAGGCCCCTCCCGTCGGGAGGGGCTTTTTTTACCAAATGTTAACTTTCGCCCGGCCGGAAGCGAGTATCTTTGCACTCGAAAAAACGAATGCGATGAAAGACAGTATTGATTTCGGCAGCATGGAGATTCCGAAGCTTTTTCGGAAACTGCTGATCCCCACCGTTCTGGGAATGGTTTTCTCGGCTGTTTTCGTGATCACCGACGGGATTTTCGTGGGACGCGGCATCGGCAGCGACGCGCTGGCCGCCGTCAACATCACCGCGCCGCTGTTCCTCATCAGCACGGGCGTCGGACTGATGTTCGGCGTCGGGGCGTCGGTCGTGGCGTCGATCCACCTTGCGCAGGGGAAGGTCAAGGCGGCGCGCATCAACGTCACGCAGGCCGTTGCGGTGTCGTCGCTCCTTCTGGCGGCGTACAGCTTCCTGATCACTTCCTGCGCCCGTGAGGTGGCCCTGCTGCTGGGCAGCTCCGAACGGCTCCTTCCGCTGGCCGTGGAGTACATGCACTGGTTCGCGCCGTTCCTGCCCTTCAGCGCGCTGTTAAGCTCGGGCATGTTCTTCATCCGGCTCGACGGGTCGCCCAACTACGCGATGCTTTGCAACGCCGTTCCGGCGGTCATCAACATCGTGCTGGACTACGTTTTCATCTTCATCCTCGGCTGGGGCATGACGGGCGCGGCGCTGGCCACGAGCCTCGGCTATGTGGTCGGTGCGGCGATGATCCTCGCCTACCTCTCCCGCCGGCGCAACGTCATCCGCTTCTGCCGGGTGAAGACGAGCCGGAAGAGCCTGCGCCTGACCCGCCGCAACGTGGGCTACATGTGCCGGCTGGGGCTTTCGACCTTCCTCTGCGAGGGGGCCATCGCCATGATGATGTTCGCCGGGAACTACGTTTTCATCCGCTATCTGGGCGAGGACGGCGTGGCGGCGTTCAGCATCGCCTGCTACTTCTTCCCAATCATCTTCATGGTCTACAACGCCATCGGGCAGTCGGCCCAGCCGATTTTGAGCTACAATTTCGGTGCGGGAAACGGCGCGCGCGTGCGCAAGGCCTTCCGGTTGGCGCTCCTGACGGCCGTGGCGGCCGGACTGGGGTTCTTCGGCCTTACGGCGCTGTTCAGCCGCTGGATCGTGGCCATGTTCATCGACAGCTCCTGCCCCGCCTGTGCGATTGCCGTCCGGGGGCTTCCGTTGTTCGCTTCGGGATTCGTTTTCTTTGCGGTGAACATCGTCTCGATCGGCTATTTCCAGAGCGTCGAACAGGCCCGGGCAGCCATGACGGTGACCCTGCTGCGCGGATTTCTCTTCCTGGTCGTCTGTTTCCTGGCACTGCCTCCGCTGTTCGGGGTTGCCGGCATCTGGCTGGCCGTGCCGCTGGCCGAGGCGCTCACCTTCGCGGTCGTTGCGGCGATTTACGGGCGGACCCGCTTAAAAAGTGCGTTTTAGAAGGGTCGCAGCGTGGCTTTGCCGCTGAAACGAAGCCGGAAATTTGTTTTTTGTGCTATCTTTACGGCCTCAAACCTGTAAGGCATGGAGGCGTTTATCGAGAAATTCAGCAGGAAATACAACCTGCCCGCGGCGGACTGCCTGCGGCTGATCGGGCTGATGGAACGGCGCGTGTTCTGCAAGGGGGAGTGCGTCGTCCGTCAGGGCGAGCGGAATTCCGATTTCTACGTCGTGAGCCGCGGCATCTGGCTGGGACACTATCTCGACGACGGCGCGGATGTCTCGGTCTGGTTCGCCGGCGAGGGCGAGGCGCTCTTTTCGACGTGGGGTTACGTGGGCAACGAGGTTTCGAAAATCTCCATCGAGGCGATGTGCGACGCCGAACTTTACGGCATCTCCAAAGCCGACCTGGAGGCCTTTTTCGCCCGATCGGCCGGAGCGGCCAATTTCGGGAGGAGGCTTTTCGAGGAGCAGTTCCTGGCGCTCGAAAACTGGATGCTCTCGGGCGGCGCTCCGCGGGCCGAGGAGCGCTACCGGACGCTGATGGAGGAAAGCCCCGAACTGCTGCAATACGTGCCGCTGAAGCACATCGCCTCCTACCTCTGGATCACGCCGCAGTCGTTGAGCCGCATCCGGGCCAAACTGGGGAAGAAAAAGGGTTGACCATCACGGTCAACCCTTTTTTTCGGCATCCGACGGCTGCCACCCGCCCCCGAGGGCCTTGTACAACCCCACGAGCGCGAGGTGCTCGTTGCGCACCGCCTTGCTCTCCTCGACCTGTGCGTCGAAGAACTTCCGCTGGGCGTCGAGCACGTCGATGTAGCGGATCACGCCGTTGATATACTGCAATTTGGCCAGCACGACGTATTGCCGGGCCGCCTCCTTGAGGTTGAATTTCAGTTCGGCCGTCCTGCGCATGTTGCGGTAGGCCGTCACGGCGTCGTTCACTTCGCGGAAAACCTCCAGCACTTTCTGTTCGTAGGCCAGCCGCGCCTGGTCGTAGGCCGCCAGCGCCGCGCGGTATTTCGCACGCTTCGATCCGAAGGCGAACAGCGGCGCGGTGAGGTTGCCGGCGGCGTAGGAGAAGGGCGAATTGATGAGTCCCTTGAGCGCGTCGTTTTCGAGCCCTCCCGTCAGCGAGATCGTCAGCCGCGGGAACCGGTCGGCATAGGCCATGCCCGCCGAGGCCATCGCCGCCTTGAGGTTCTGCTCGGCCTGCCGCACGTCGGGACGGCGTTGCAGCAGCGTCGAAGGAAGGCCCACGGGCAGCGAGTCGGGCATCTGGACGTTCATGTCCATCTTCGAGCGCGCCACGCGCGAGGGATAGTCGCCCGCGAGCACCGAAATCTGGTTCTCCTTCTGGGCGATGCGCAGTTCGAGGTCGGGAATCAGCGCCGAGGCGCTCGCCAGCTCGACCTTCGCCTGCTGGTAGGCCGTTTCGGAGGTCAGTCCTCCTTCGAAACGCAGTTTCGCCTGACGCACGCTCTCCTCGCGGGTCTCCACCGTGCGGCGTACGACGCCCAGTTCGTGGTCCAGAGCCACCAGCTCGAAGTAGGCCGTGGCGACCTCCGCCACGAGCGTCATCTGCATGGCGCGCGCCGCCTCGACCGAGGCGAGGTATTCGGCCGCGCCCTTGCGCTTGGCCCAGCGCAGGTTGCCCCACAGGTCGGCCTCCCAGCTCAAGGTGGCTTTCACGTCGAACTCGGCGTCGCCCTTGTGCGCTTCGCCGTAGTAGTCGTTGGTCTCGTAGTCGGCAGCGGCCAGCCCGCCCAGCGACGGCAGCCGGGCCGCCTTGCTTACGCGGTAAAGCTCCTCCAGCTGGCGGATGCGCGCCTCGGCCGAGAGCATGTTGCGGTTGCGGTCGAGCGTGCGGCCGATCAGCCGGCAGAGTGTCGTGTCGGTGTAGACCTCCCACCACTTCCGGTCGCTCAGCGTCAGCGTGTCGCTCTGCCCGGCGACGATCTCCGCGGGCATGTCGAGCTGCGGAGCCTTGCACTTCTTCTGCACGGAGCAGCTTCCCGCCGCGAGCAGCAGAAGCACTCCGAGGAGATATGTTGCGCTTCGTTTCATCGTGTTGTCCATTTTTCTTTCAGTTTGTAAACCCAGACGAAGAAGAGCGGTACGAAGACGATGCCCACGGTGATCGCCACGAGCATGCCGAAGAAAACGCCCGTGCCGATGCCCTGGCGGCTGGCCGACCCGGGTCCGCTGGCGAAGACCAGCGGCAGCATGCCGAGGATAAAGGCCAGCGAGGTCATGACGATGGGCCGGAAGCGCAGGCGCGCGGCCAGGATGACGGCCGTGAGGATGTCGCGGCCCTTTTCGACCTCGTCCTTGGCGAACTCGACGATCAGGATGGCGTTCTTGGCCACCAGACCCACCAGCATCACCAGTCCGATCTGGAAATAGATGTTGTTCTCCAGTCCGCAGGCCCAGTTGCCCAGGTAGGCGCCGATGCCGGCGATCGGCAGCGAGAGGATCACCGCCACGGGGATCAGCCAGCTCTCGTACTGCGCCGCGAGGAACAGGAAGACGAAGAGGAAGGCCAGCGCCAGCACGTAGCCCGTCTGGCCGCTGACGTGCTTTTCCTGATAGGAAAGTCCGCTCCACTCGACGCCGATCGTCGACGGCAGGTGGCGGCGTGCGATCTGTTCGAGTATGGCCATGGCCTGCCCCGAACTGTATCCCTGCGCCGCCTCGCCCGAGATGGTCGCCGCATTGAACATGTTGAAGCGGCGGATCGTGCCCGGTCCCGTGGTGTAGGAGGTCGTGCCGAGCGCCGTGATGGGAATCATCGCCTTGTCGGCGCCCCGGACGAAGAACAGCCCGAGGTTTTCCCGCTGCGCCCGGTACGGGGCTTCGGCCTGGATATAGACGCGGTAGATGCGGTTGAACATGTTGAAGTCGTTGACGTAGACCGATCCGGTGAAGGTCTTCATCGTCGAGAAGATGTCGGCCATCGGGACGCCGAGCATCTGGGCCTTGTCGCGGTCCACGTCGAAATAGAGCTGCGGGATGTCGCTCTGCATCGACGACGAGAGTCCCGTCAGCTCCTTGCGCTTCGAGGCGTAGTGCAGCAGCGTGTCCACGGCCCGCTGAAGGTCGCCGTACGAGGCGTTGCCGCGGGCTTCGAGCACCATTTCGAACCCGCCCGAGGCGCCCAGTCCCGGAATGACGGGCGGCGTCGAGAGGTAGACCTTGCTTTCGGGATAACGGCGCATCTCCTCGCGGATGTCGTTCATCAGCCGGCGGATGTTCGAACTTTTGCGCTCCTCCCACGGTTTGAGGATCACCGTCAACTGGCTGCGTGACTGGTTGGTGCCCACGCGGGGGCTTGATCCGGTGACGTTGAGCACATATTCCACGTCTTCGAGCGACATCAGGTACTTCATGGCGCGGTCTGTCACGCGGCGCGTGCGTTCGAGCGTGGCTCCTTCCGGAAGTTCCAGCTCGACGGTGAAATAGCCCTGGTCCTCCTGCGGCATGAAGCTCTGGGGTACGATCTTGTTGAGCGCCCACAGCGCCACGAGAGTCAGTCCGAACAGCGCCAGCATGCGTTTCGAGTGGCGCACGCCGCCGCGGATCATCCGCTCGTAGAACTTCGTTCCGCTGCCCAGCCAGATGTTGATGCGGCGGAAGAGGCGGTTTTTCCGCTTGCCCGAATCGGGACGCAGGATCAGGGCGCAGAGGGCCGGCGAGAGGGTCAGGGCCACGAACGTCGAGATCAGCACCGACACGGCGATCGTGATGGTGAACTGGCGGTAGAGCTGGCCGGTGATGCCCGAAAGGAAGCTCACGGGAACGAACACGGCGCACAGCACCAGCGATGTGGCGATGATGGCGCTGCCCAGTCCGCTCATGGCCTTTTTCGTGGCTTCGTAGGGCGATAGCCCCTCCTCGTTCATAATGCGCTCGACGGCCTCCACCACCACGATGGCGTCGTCCACGACGATGCCGATGGCCAGGATCAGGCCCAGCAGGGTCATCATGTTGAGCGAGAATCCGAATGCCAGCATCACGCCGAACGTACCGATCAGCGAGATCGGCACGGCGATGGTCGGGATGAGCGTCGCGCGCCAGTTTTGCAGCGAGAGGAAAACCACGAGGATCACCAGCAGCAGGGCTTCGAACAGTGTGTGGTAGACCTCCCTGATCGACTGCGAGATGTAGGAGGTCATGTCGAACGGTATCTTGTAGGAGATGCCTTCGGGGAAGCTGCGGCTGATCTCCTCCATCGTCTCGCGCACCGAGCGCGCCACCTCCATGGCGTTGGCGCCCGGCAGCATGTTGATGTTCATCACGGCCGCATTGCCGCCGTTGATGCCGCTCTCGGTGCTGTACGACGAGGCTTCGAGCGAGATGCGCGCCACGTCGCGCAGGCGGATGAGCGATCCGTCGGGGTTGGCGCGGACGACGATCTCCTCGAATTCGCCCACCGACGAAAGGCGTCCGCGGGCGGTGATCGGGATCGTGACGTCGAGGTCCGTGACGGGCTGCTGGCCCAGTACGCCCGCCGCCGATTCGCGGTTCTGGTCCTTGAGGGCCTTTTGCAGGTCCTGCACCGTCAGCCCGAGGTTGGCCAGCCGGTCGGGCTGCACCCATATCTGCATGGCGTAGTAGCGGCTGCCGACGTTCGAGACGCTGCCGACGCCCTTCACGCGGCGCAACATGTCCAGCACGTTGAGCGTGGCGTAGTTTGAAAGGTATATTTCGTCGAACTTGGGGTCGTTCGACAGCAGCGTAATGGTCATCAGCCGGCTCGAAGCCTGCTTTTCGACCGAGATGCCGTTCTGGATGACTTCGGCCGGGAGGCGCGCCTCGGCCTGCTTCACGCGGTTCTGAATCTCGACGGCCGCCAGGTCGGCGTCCGTGTCGATGTCGAAGGTCACGGTGGCGGAGAAACCTCCCGAGTTGCTGCTCGTCGACTCCATGTAGAGCATGCCGGGGGTTCCGTTCAGCTCCTGTTCGATGGGCGTCGCCACGGCCTGCGTCACGGTCTGGGCGCTGGCTCCCGGATAGGAGGCCGAGATCTTGACCACCGGGGGCACGATGCGCGGATACTGGTCCACGGGGAGCATCACCAGTCCTAACAGGCCGACGATCACGATGACCACCGACAGGACGGTTGAAAACACGGGCCGGTCGATAAAGAAATCCGATTTCATGGCTCGCTATTTTTCAGACGCCTCCGTCTCGGTTGCACTGCTTTTTTCGGGGACCGGCACGGGGTCGACCTTGTCGCCGTGCGTCAGTTTGTGGAAACCCTCCACGACGATCTTCTCGCCGGGAACGACGCCGCGTTCGACGATCACCCGGTTGTTGACCTCGGGGCCGAGTTCGATCAGACGGCGTTCGGCGATGCTGTCGGGCCGTATGACGAAGATGTAGGCGCCGCCCTTCTCGATGACGACCGACTTGGTCGGCACGACCGTGGCGTCTTCGCGCACGTCGAGCAGCAGGCGCACCTTCGTGAACTGTCCCGGCAGCAGGATGCGGTCGGGGTTGGCCATTTCGGCGCGCACGGAGAAGGTTCCCGTTTCGGGGTCGACCTGCGGATCGGCGAAGTCGACCAGTCCGCGCAGCGGATACTGGGTGTTGTCGGCCAGCGTGATGGTGATGTAGGGGTCCCACTTGCGGGTGGAATCCTTCTGGCCCAGGTTGACGTTGCGGGCCTTGCTTTTGAGGTAGTCGAGTCCCGTCATGCTGAAGTCCACGCGCACGGTGTCGCTCTTGACCACCGTCGCCAGCAGCGATTTGCCGTTGGGACCTACGAGCGTGCCGATGTCGACGCTGCGCTCGGAAATATAGCCCGACAGCGGCGAACTGACGGTCGTGTAGCTCAAGGCGGTTTCGGCCTGCGTGAGGTCGGCCTCGCTCATCGCCACGGAGGCCGTGGCGCTTTCGTAGGAGGCGATGGCGTTGTCGAGGTCCAGTTGGCTCGCGGCGTTCTGCTCGTAGAGCGGGCGGATGCGTTTCAGGTCGCGGTCGGCCTTGAGTTCCAGAGCCTTGTCTTTGTTCAGCTGTGCCTTCGCCTTGTTTACCCGGGCTTCGTAGAGCTTGGGGTCGATGATGAACAGCGGCTGCCCCTTCTTGACGTAGGTTCCCTCCTCGAAAAGCATTTTTTCGAGAAAGCCCTCCACCCGGGCGCGGATTTCGACGAACTGCTGGGCGCGGATGCGTCCCACGTATTCGCCGTAGAGTTCGATGTCGTCGGTTTCGGCAGGCTCGACCTGGACCACGGGCAATATGGGTTTTACGGGTTCGGGGCGCAGCCACCACCAAAGCCCTCCGACAGTCAATACGGCTATTCCGGCCAGGATCAGCCAGGAGCGTTTCGATAGACGGCGGATTCTGCCGCCCGCCTCTTCGCCGAGTTGCAGCGTACGGCGGCCGGCGCGGGCCGCCGTACGCTGCACGATTTTCTCGTGTGATAGTTTCATGTTGTTTCCAAATCCGGAATTGTTTGCCTGGTATCCGGTATATCGGCGCAAAAATACGATTTTTTCGCCGATATGCTATTTAAACGAAAGAGTTGGGCGAATATGATGCCGGAATTCCTGTTTTTGTTCATACGGAGGCTATTGGTGTCTTTTCGGAAGACAGCCTGTGACTTTCCGGGCCGATGCCGCGGATTTTCTCCGGGAAATCGTATCTTTGCACTTATGAAAACAATCTTATGTACCTTTTTTGCATGTGCGCTGTTCTGCGCCGTCGACGTACGTGCACAGCAGACGCCGCCTTCGGGGGCGGCATTTATTGCTGTCTGCAAGGAGTCGATGACTCTTGCGGTTTACGATTTCAACAGCTGCCTGCGGGCCGTCTATCCCATTGCCTGCGGGCGGGCGCTGGGCAACAAGGAGAAGCCGGGTGATATGAAGACGCCCGAAGGGCTTTTCTCCGTCCAGCAGATTCAGGACGCAAGCGCATGGACGCACGATTTTGGCGACGGTAAGGGGGAGATCAGAGGGGCCTACGGTTCGCATTTCATCCGTCTGAAGACGCCCGGTCACCGCGGCATCGGTATCCATGGAACCCACGATCCCGCCTCGATCGGCACGCGTGCAACCGAAGGGTGCGTCCGGTTGAACAATAGCGATTTGCTCGAATTGGTGAAAAAGTATGTCTACGTCGGTATGCCGGTCGTGATCCTTACCTCCGAGGCGGACAGCGCCGTGCCCTGCCGCTTTCCCGCCGCCGTCAAGGCAGGACCCCGGCTGATGGCGCAGACGGAGTAAGGAATTTCGTCTGTTCGCGGCGCTCCGAACAGTCTCCGAAGCGGGCGGCGGGTAGTTTTTCAGGCCGGGAGCAGAATCGAGAAGCGGCTGCCGCGGCCGATTTCGCTCTCGACCGAGATCGTGCCGCCGTGCGCTTCGACGAACTCCTTCGAGATGGCCAGCCCCAGCCCGCTGCCCTGCATCTTGGTTCCCGGGACGCGGAAATAGCGCTCGAAGATGCTCTTGTGGTAACGCGGGTCGATGCCGCGCCCGAAGTCCTGGACGTAGATCTCGACCGCCTTTTCGCGCTGTACGGCGCCGACGATGATGCGCGACCGTTCGGGCGAATGGTGGATGGCGTTCGACAGCAGGTTGGTGATGACCCAGGCGATCTTCTCGTTGTCGACGAAGAGTTTCGAGATCTTTTCGGGATAGTCCACCTCGACGAAGCAGCAGAACCTCTCGGCCAGAACCTGCGTAGCCTTTACGGCGTAGTCTATCAGTTCGATAGGCTTGGTTACTTTAGGTATCAGTTTAAGTTTGCCGGTCTCGATCTGGGTCATGTTCAGCAGTTCGCCCGTGATCGAAAGCAGGCGGTCGCTGCTCTCCTTGATGCTCGTGACGAGCTGTTTCTGCTCGCCGTTCAGCGTTCCCAGCCGGTCGTCGCCGAGCAGCTGCAAACTCATCAGGATCGACGAAATCGGGGTTTTCATTTCGTGCGAGACGGTCGAGATGAAGTTGGTCTTGGCGGAGTCCAGCTCCTTGAAGCGGGTGACGTTGTTCAGGACGATCAGGTTGCCGACGAACTGCTGTTCGCGCCCGCCGACGGGAGTGATGTAAAGCGGCGTGTTCTCCACCTGGAAATAACTCTCCTTGTTGTCGGCGTAGATTTTCAGCGGCTCCTTGTCGGCGTCCTTCTCCGTGTCGTTCACTCCCCGGACGAGCCGCCGCAGCAGGTCGTTCGACAGCGCCACTTCGGCGGCGTCGCGTCCGACGGCGTCCTCCCGGAGGTTCAGCACCGAGAACGCCTCGCGGTTCATAAAGAGGATTCTGCGGTCGGGACCCAGCCCCACGATCGGCTCGTGCAGCGTGTCGACGATCGCCTCGATGCGCTTTTTGGCGGTCATCAGGTCGTCGAGCGAACTGCGGCGGTATTCGTCGAGTTTGGCGGCCATGTCGTTGAACGACTCGGCGACGGATTCGAACTCGCGGTTGCCCGGGAAATCGAGCCGTTCCCGGTAGTTGTGGTTGGCGATCTGGGTGATCCCCTTTTTCAGCGCGTCGATCGGACGCAGCACTGACTGCGGGAACCAGACGAGGATGCCCCCGGCGATCAGGGCGCAGAGCGCGGCGACGGCGATCAGCCACCACATGGCGTAGTCGGCGCGCTGCTCCACCCCGGCGCTCTTGGCGCGGATGGCCGCCATGTTCAGCTCCATGATCCGGAACAGGTCTTCGCGCACGGTCCGGATTTCGGCTTCGGTGACCGGGTCGCTCAACGAAGCGACGTGGCGTTCGAGCGCCGCGGTGGTCTCCTTCTCGCTGATCTCGGTGATGTTCTGCTGTTGCAGGGCGAGGTTTTCGCGCAGAGCGTGCCGCGATATGGAATCCTGCCCGATGTCGTTGAGCGACCGCAGCATCTCCCCGGCGTATTGCAGCGAGTTGTAGTTGTCGGCGAGGATGGTTCCCGTCGCCCGCGACAGCTGGCGGACGTAGCCGACCGACTGGATGCCCAGCAGCAGGATCATGGTGAAAAGAATGCCGATGCCCAGGGTGATTCTCCTTTGTATTCTCATGGCTTATGAAAAAATGAAAAGGTCGATGTTCATGCGCGACAGCCGGACGGTCAGACGCCGCAGGCGGATTGCGCTTTTCAACAGCGAAAATAGTGAAAATTCGGGACGCCCGATGCAGACGATGTTTATTTTTTGCTCCCGGCACACTCCGGCGATGCTCTCCACCGGGGAGTTCGAGCGTATGCGGCGGACCTCGCCGCCGAGTTCCGTGGCGAGGTTCAGGTTGTTGATCAGGTAACGCTGCCGGGCCAGCGGAATGCGGTCGTCGGCCTCGCGATCGCCCTGCACGTAGAGCACCGTGAAGGCGGCGTTCAGGTGCGTGGCCATGCGCGCCGTCTTGCGGATGACCCGGCGGGCGCGTTTTTCGGAGGAGTCGATCACGGCCAGCAGTTTGTCGCGCCGGAAGGTTTCGGAACCGGTCACCTCGCTGTCCACCTTCTTTTCCACGCGCAGCGCCACCTCTTTCAGCGCCAGTTCGCGCAGTTGCAGCAGGTTGTCCTGCGTGAAGAAGTTGCCGAGCGCCGCGGCGATCTTGTCGGGGCGGTAGATCTTTCCGGCTTTCAGCCGTTCGATCAGTTCGTCGGCCGTGAGGTCGATGTTCACCACCTCGTCGGCCATCGCCAGCACGCTGTCCGGGACCCGCTCGCGGATCTCGATGCCCGTGATCTCCTCGACGACCTCGTTCAGCCCCTCGATATGCTGGATGTTGACGGCCGAAATGACGCTGATCCCTGCGTCGAGAATCTGCATCACGTCCTGCCACCGCTTGGGGTTTTCGCTCCCCTCGATGTTGGTGTGGGCCAGTTCGTCCACGACAACGATCTCGGGACGGAGGTTGACGATGGCCTGCGTGTCCATCTCCTCCAGCTCCTTGCCCTTGTAGAAGAGTTTGCGGCGCGGCACGAGCGGAAGCCCTTCGACAAGGGCTTCCGTTCCGGCGCGGCCGTGCGTTTCGATGTAGCCGATGCGGACGTCGACGCCCATGATCTCGGCTGCTTGCAGCAGTTCGCGCGCGGCGGCTGGCTCCACGTAGTTGTAATAGACGACGGTGATATACCGGATGCCCTTGATCCATGCGTCCATGATCAGGTGCGTCGCGTTTTTGCGGCCCTTGGTGTTGGCGTCATGGACATGGTGGTCCACGGTAAGCTGGTTCCACTCCTCGGGCATTTCCAGCAGATGGTATGTATTCAGGAACTGGCGCACGAGGCGGGGGTTCCCGGACGTGACCTTCCTGAAATCGTGCACGAGCTTGAGCTGCGTCAGCTCATCCTGGCGGCGCAGGGCAA
>OJMK01002272.1_pt1 | contig 13499 bp, 14 predicted proteins | sample 1597201 | NCBI WGS metagenome assembly OJMK01 (sample SAMEA2452125, study PRJEB22498) | human gut metagenome | reverse complement strand
CCAGTAAGGCCAGAGAGTAATTGCCACCTTACTAAACGTAGAGATTACCAGAAATTTGAACAGCTGTTGCAGTTGTAGAGCTTTGACGATAGGGTTCGTAATCGACATTGAAATTTGCCTTTGAAGTGATGTTGCCATCAGCATCAACTGTAAAACTAATGTCTGTTGCTTGAGGACTCGTACCAGTCCAAGTTCCTACCAAAGCTGCTGGGACAGGAGCATCACTTTGGGTATCAGCTGTTGCTTGACTAGACTTGTTTGACTCAGAAGCAGCACTACTATTTGTCCCTGCTTGAGCATCATTTCCAGCTGAGGCTTGATTTTTTGAAGAGCTAGCTTCAGGAGCACTCGCTTCTTCTTGACCTTGAGAATCCTTTGAAGCTGAAGCTTCTGTCTTAGCCTTTTTAGCAGACTTCTTCTCAGATGTTTTTGTATTAGGAGATGACTTCGCTACTTTAGAAGTTGACGTTGTAGATGATGCTGCAGTGTCTTTTTCTGACTTAGAGCCACATCCGACAAGTGCTCCAGAAACAGCTACAGACAACAAAACAAGGGAACAAACACGAATAACTTTTCTTTTCATTTTCATAAACCTCTTTTCTATATGTCTATTATATCTATTTTGTTACAAAATTCAAGTATTTTATGTAATTTTTGTAACAATTATGTAATTAATTGTATCACTGTCATAAGTTAATGTCGTATTTACAAGTAAAAAAAGCCCATCACTCCTAGAGGAATGTTAGACTCTTGACTATTATTTAAGTACTTCTTATCTTATCTGATAGAGATATTGTGATTAGCGAGTGTCTTCTCTTTCAAGATAACCTTTATAAGAGAGAAGGTTAAAGCTATCCTCTAAGAGAATAATGCGCTTACCACCATCTACAAGGACATAATAGTATGACTTGCTCGCATCGTGGTAGATGTCATTAACACTCTTAGCCTGAAAACCATGTGACTTAAGAGACTTCTGTATTTTAGCAAACTCTTTTTGCACCTTATCATTATCTACACTGCCTGATTGATCCACCAGATATTCTTTTAAAGGCTTAGCAATTAAGATATCTTTACCATCAGAATCTGTAGTAACAACCCCATTTTCAGAGATAGTCCCTTCTCCTTCTGAATCATCATCGGAATCAAATTTTTTCCATTGCCCAACAAAAACTTTTGGAACCGCTGCCTTATGAAAAAGACATGTCTTTTTTAAATCTTTGGTACTTCTTGATCCGTAGTAGAGGTCTGATAAGAATAAATCTAGAACTAAGTTTGTCCCATCTTTCTGAATCAGATTATAGTATCCAAACACTTTCGTCTTTACCAGGATGATCTCTTTTGTCTGTAATTGGTATTTCTTGTCAAAATCAGCAATCGTTTTTAGTTTTGAATCACTGACGTCCTCTAAGCTTGTTTCAAACTTCTGTCTTACTTTCTGGCCAATAGAGATTTCTTTGATTTCTTCTTCCCTATGGCCTGCAACAAGTTTTGACTTTTTCCCACTTAACTCATAAACCAAACCAGCATTATTACCATTTACCCACAAGCCACCCAAGTTTGTTCCTTTAGAAGAAAACAAAAAGAGGACAAGACTTGTTGCTACAACAAGAAATAAAGCAATCCCAAGACCAATAAAAGTCTTCTTGCCAAACTTTTTCTTCTTAACAAAGACCATTTGCTGTGAATAAGCTGGGTTGACCATTTGACCAGTCATTTGATTTGGTAAAGGCATGACTTCTTCAGTCACAGACTTTCCATTGTTGGAAAAAGTGGCTTGTTTTCCTTCCATAACAAATTCACCATTTAGAAGGGCCTGCTGACACTCCTGAATAGTGGGCTTACGATTATTAATCGCTTCAAAATATTCAATCCATTCTTTTCTATTCATCATCTCTCCTAACAGTTCTTAACAGAAAAATCTATCACTAATTTGGAAGTGATAGATTTTCCAATTATTTAAGTACTTCTTGTGTCTTAGCGTAGTTAGCTTCAACAGCTTCTTTTTCAGCTTTCCACCAGTCTTGGTGATCTGTGTACCACTTAATTGTTTCTTCCAAACCTGATTCGAAGTTTGTGAATTGTGGTTCCCAACCAAGTTCTTCACGCAATTTTGTTGAATCAATAGCGTAACGCAAATCGTGACCAGCACGGTCTGTCACACGGTCGTAAGCATCTTTTGGTTGACCCATTTTTTCAAGGATGAGCTCAAGAACTTCCTTGTTGTTCTTTTCACCATCAGCACCAATCAAGTAAGTTTCACCGATACGCCCCTTAGTAAGGATGGCCCAAACACCGGTTGAGTGGTCATTAGTGTGAATCCAGTCACGGACGTTTCTACCATCACCATACAGTTTTGGTTTAATTCCTGACAAGATATTGGTAATTTGACGTGGGATGAATTTTTCAATATGTTGGTATGGTCCATAGTTGTTTGAGCAGTTTGAGATTGTTGCTTTAACACCAAATGAACGAACCCATGCTTTAACAATAAGGTCTGAAGCAGCCTTAGTTGATGAGTAAGGTGATGATGGGTTATATTTTGTTTCTGCTGTGAATTTTTCTCCAGGACCTTCACCATGTCCAGGGAGATCTTCACGCAATGGAAGGTCACCATAGACTTCATCTGTTGATACATGGTGGAAACGAATATCGTATTTACGAGCAGCCTCCAAGAGTGTGTATGTACCAATGAAGTTAGTGTGGATAAATGGCGATGGGTCGTTCAATGAATTGTCATTGTGGCTTTCAGCCGCATAGTGAACGATAGCATCAGCCTTAGCAGCCAATTTATCAACCAATTCAGCATCAGCAATATCACCAACAACTAATTCAACACGGTCACCAAGGATTTCTTCAATGTTGGCACGGTTACCAGCGTATGTGAGTTTGTCAAGGACAGTCACATGAACGTCCGGATGATTATTGTAGACATAGTGTACGAAGTTTGAACCAATGAAACCTGCACCACCAGTTACGACGATGTTTTTATATTCAGTCATTTTTTCTCCAAATAGTTTTTACTTTTGATTGTTCCTTAAATCAATTTTTTAGCTTTCCTTAGGTGAGTACGGACGTAAACGAACTTCTGCGAAGTTCCATGACTAAATCAAGATATAAAGGGCGTCTGCGGATAAAGTCAAAATAGGAAATTTAACGCTGAATCTTTCGATTCTAGGAGAACTTATCTTTTTGACACGATCCTCAGCCCATGTTCAATTAGTTTTGAGCCCTTTCGCCCTTTAATTTCCAGGTTCAGGCTAAAACAGTTCCCCAAACTGTTTTACTCTCAAAACTTCCGAACACCTGAAACAAAATAGTTCAGGTGCTTTTCTCACGGCGGAAAGCTAATCATATAGCTCGCTTCGCTCGTTTATAACAAAGCTAAAAACTATATAATGATTTTCTTAATTGTTTTAAGAGCTATATTCTTACAAATCCTCTGGTTTGAGGGGTTTAACGTCTTTGAGCAATGGGTGATTTTTATCTGCTTCTGAGACTTCTGCTTCCTCCAAGTTTTCCCACTCGATATCAAGGCTTGGGTCTGCGTAGTTGACAAAGGCATATTTTGGTTTGAGTTCAAGTGCCCAGTAGTCGTTCACAAGATAGCTGTATGCAACCTTATCAGACAAAACTTGGAAACCGTTAGCAACACCACGAGGAACAAAGATTCCTTTTGAGGCATCAATAACTGTTTGGTAAGTATTCCCAAAAGTTTCGCCTTCACGAAGGTCAACCCATGCTCCAAGAACCTTTCCTTCATCTGCTACTGAGATGTACTTATCCCAAGGCTCAGCGTGCAAACCACGCAAAACATTTTTACGTGAAAAAGAAACGTTGTTTTGCAATTTTCCTTCTGTAAAGAATGATTCTGGAAAACCAAGTGGCAACATTTTTTCTTTTTGGAAGTTTTCCTTAAACCAACCTCGGTTGTCTCCATGTACTGGAATATCAAATTCAAGCAAGCCTGGAATGGCTTCACTCTTACGTACAGCTAGTTCTTTTCCAAAAAATTGTTCAGTCATTATGCTTCTCCAATCAAACGGAGCAAATATTGTCCGTATTCGTTTTTCTTAAGTGGTTGTGCCAATTCAAGAACCTGTTCTTTAGTGATATAACCCATGCGATAGGCAATCTCTTCAAGGTTAGCTACTTGGACATTTTGCAAACGTTGAACTGTTTCAATGTATTGAGCAGCTTGCAAGAGGCTTTCATGAGTGCCTGTATCCAACCAAGCAAAGCCACGTCCCATTAGCTCAACAGAGAGATCTCCACGTTCTAAGTAAGCCTTGTTAACATCAGTGATTTCAAGCTCTCCACGAGGGCTTGGTTTGATGTTTTTAGCAATTTCCACGACATCATTATCATAAAAATAAAGGCCTGTTACAGCAAAGTTTGATTTTGGATGTTCTGGTTTTTCTTCGATTGAGATGGCATTCATATCATCATCAAACTCAACAACACCAAAACGTTCTGGGTCCTTAACTTGATAACCAAAGACTGTAGCACCTTTTTCCTTAGCTTCAGCACGTTGAAGCATTACAGAAAGACCATTGCCATGGAAAATGTTGTCCCCGAGCACAAGAGCAACACTGTCATCACCGATGAAGTCTTTGCCTATGATAAAGGCTTGAGCCAAGCCATCTGGACTTGGTTGTACAGCGTAGGAAAGGGAAATACCAAACTCTGAACCATCGCCAAGGAGTTCTTCAAAACGTGGAAGGTCCTGTGATGTTGAAATGATGAGGATTTCCTTGATTCCAGCCAACATAAGCGTTGACAATGGGTAGTAAATCATTGGTTTATCGTAAATCGGCATCAGTTGTTTGGATGCAGCACGTGTCAGTGGATACAAACGTGTCCCTGAACCGCCTGCAAGAATAATACCTTTCATAGGAAGGCTCCTTTTTTTCTTTAATATATTACTATTATTTTAGCATTTTTTAGGCTCCTTGTCACGATAAATCCTATCCTCTTAAGCTTTCATTAAGAAAATCAAGGCTGTCCATTTTCTTAATCAAATGGAATAAGAATTTCGAATGAAATCCTTTTTTTGCACTATTTCTATTGAAAATAGTGATTGTCATCCTTTTCTTAAATTTTAATATGTTGAGGGGCTTTACAACTATTGATCTTTCTTCTTAACGTACTGAGTCACTGGATAATCAGTACTGTCCAAGCTACCAGAGCGATTCATAACCAAATCAACTAGATTTTTTCCAATAAGTGGGCCAGTTGTAAGACCAGAGGAGCCTAGACCTGAAGCAACGAAGACGTTTTTAAGCTCTGGAACTTCTCCAAAGAAAGGAGAAAAGTCACTGGTATATGCTCTAGTTCCCACACGTTCAGAGAAGGACTTAGCAGTACTTAAGTCAGGAAAATAGATCTTAGCCTCCTCCTCCAGACCTTCTAAAACAGCTTCATCAACCGTCAAATCAAAGCCTTTATCATTTTCATGACTGGCCCCTACCGAGATCTTTCCACCCGCAAAAGGTATGATATCTAACTCACCCTCTGGCATCAGAACAGGCAACTTACCAGTATCTAAACCCTCAAAGAAATAATCTCGTAATTGACCCTTTTGGGGTCGAACATCCACTTCAAAACCAAGGGGTTCAAGCGTTTGACCTAGCCAGGCACCACAAGCAAGAATGACTTTATCAAAAGTTTGAGCATTAATCTCATAAGTCTCATTATCAAGAGAAGAGAGTGTAACTAGCCCCTCTAGCTTTTCAAAACCAGAGGCCTCAATCAAAGTAGCTGTCAGTTCTGCCCCCTCAACTCTGGCTCCACCAGAAGCATAGAGACAACGGTCAAATCCAGTGAATTTAGGGAGTTCATCGGCGTTTTTTATAGAGAGTTCACCAATAATAGGTGACTCTTCTAACCTAGTTTCAGCATACTGATACAAACCGTCCAATTTACCATCGTCTTTCTTGAGAAGGACCACACCAGACTGATCATAAAAACTCGTGTCATAACCATCATTTTCAAGATTTGAAGTTAACTCTTGGTAAAAATCAGCTCCCAAACGAGCCATGCGATACCAAGCTTTATTTCGGCGTTTAGAAAACCAGGGGCTGATGATCCCCGCAGCTGCCTTGGTTGCTTGTCCAGGACCATGGTCAAAAACAGTAACCTCTACGTCTTTTTCTTTTGATAAGTAATAGGCAGCCGTTGAACCGACAATACCTGCTCCAACAATTGCAATTTTCATCTCTAACTCCATCTATTTGAAAAGAGCTGAGACCTATACATACAGGAACAGCTCATCATTAATCATTTATCCCAAGGCCACATCCATAACCAGCATGACTACAAAGCCAACCATAAGTCCCAAAGTTGCCATGTCAGTATTACCATTTGCCTGTGATTCAGGAATCAATTCCTCTGTTACCACAAAAATCATGGCACCTGCTGCAAAGGCCAAGGCATAAGGAATAATAGCCATCATCCACATAACAAGAGCAGCTCCCATGATAGCTCCGATAGGCTCCACGATAGCTGACATAGAACCCACATAGAAAGCCTTGATTCGAGATTTAGCATCTGCTCTAATAGGAATAGAAAGGGCTGCACCTTCAGGAACATTTTGCAAACCAATCCTGATAGCTAGACCAATAGCTCCCATAAGACCAGCGAGTGTCATATTACCACCTGCCAAGGCACCAAAGGTAACCCCGACTGCCAATTCTTCTGGAAAGTTATGAATGGTAATAGCCAAAAAAGTAGGGCAGTTTTTGATAATTTTTTCTTACGAGGCTGAATTCCTTCCGCTTTTGAAATATCATTTTCCAAATGCAAGTGAGGGACGACAGCATCAATCAAACGAAGGGCAACACCACCAAGTAAGAATCCAGCTGCTGCGGGAAACCATGACAATTTACCATATCCATTTTGACTGGCATAAGCCAAAGAAGGAGCCAGTAGCGGACCAAAAAGAGGCTGCAATCATGACACCAGCCGCAAAGCCCATCATGATGTCTTGCAATTTACGGCTAATATTCTTGAAGAAGAAAACTATGGCTGAGCCAACAATAGTACATCCTCAAGTAAAGAGACCGGCAAGAAAAGCTAAGAAAACAACATTTTGATGTAAAAACCAAGTCATAAACAAATCCACCTACAAATGATCAAAAGGATTTGTTGACGACTGACTTTCAAGTATCGTCACATGCCAATTATGCTCACGTTTCCAGACCTCAAGTTTCTCAGCAATCTTTGAGACAAAGAGGGCTTCGATATGGTGACCGGGGTCAATAGCCAAGAGGCCGTTAGTAATCATCTCTTGACCCGTATGGTAATAAATATCTCCCGTGATAAAAACCTGTGCTCCCTTTTTCAGAGCATCCTTGTAAAATCCTTGACCACTACCACCGCAAATAGCCACACGGTTAACAAGAGGATTGTCATGATTATAACGAACCAGTCGAACACTATCTAAACCAAAAGCAGACTTGACTTTAAGAGCAAGATCTTCAATGGTCTGTGGCACAATATCACCCACTCGACCGATTCCTTGATTTTCAGCAGTCTCTGTTAAATAAGTGGTATCCTTAATGTCAAGTAACTCGCAGAACCAATCATTAAGACCTTCATCAACGACATCAATATTGGTATGACTGACATAGACAGCAATGTCGTGCTTAACTAGGTCAAGCAAAATATCACGGTCCGGTGACGACACCAAATCCTTTACAGGACGGAAAATAGGTGCATGCTTAGCAATGATAAGGTCCACACCTTTTTCAATGACTTCAGCTACTGTATTCTCACGAACATCCAAAGTAACCATGACCTTCTGAATCTCCTTATCCAGACTGCCAATTTGTAAGCCAACCACATCACCTTCCATGGAAAGTTCCGGTGGACAAAAGCTTTCATAAGACTTGATAAGATCACTAGCTAACATGGTCCAAAACCTCCTTAATGGTTTGAATTTTTTCTTCAAGAACTGCACGGTCATCCTGATTGGCAAGGGGAATAGACCCCAAGGCAATCTCTAATTTATTAATTTCACGTTGCCATTTGAGCTTGAAAACCTGAGACTGCTCTTTCATAAGATGAGGGCCAAAGCGAATCTCCCTCTCTGAAAGGTTCATTTGACCAGCTTCTGCCACTATGATTTCGTAATATTTGCCATTTTCAGTCATAATGGCTTCTGCAACAATAGTAAAACCATTTTTCATCAACCAGATACGGAGATCATCTTCTCGATTATTTGGTTGCAAAATCAGACGGTCTACGTCCTTAAGTTTGTCCTTTCCAGCATCAAGAATATCCGCAATAAGACGTCCCCCCATACCACAAATCGTGATAGTTGTAACGGCATCATAAGGCTCAAAGGCAGCTAAGCCATTCGCCAAGCGCACGTCGATTTTATCATTGAAACCAGAAGCTGAGACATTTGCGAGAGCTGATTCATAAGGACCCTTTACCACTTCGCCAGCAATGGCTGAAGTAATCAAGCCCTTTTCAAGTAGATAAATTGGAAGATAGGCATGATCACTTCCTACATCCAAGAGTTTTGCGCCTTTAGGAACGTAGGTTGCTACGTCCTTGAGACGTTGAGATAATTGTACGTACATGTTTCATCTTTCTATTTTTTAAGTCTCTTCAATTATATCAAAAAAGGAGGTCGGTAAGAAACGCTTTTAACACATTTCCTAACAACTTCCTTTTTGTTTATACTTTTTCGTCCGTAAAGACGAAGAATTTTGAAATAATATAGTTCAACACAATGATAAGGACCTGAGCAAATAGACTCTCGATACCATTTACCCATGCCTGACTATGGCCAACAAATTGACCAATAATCTCTGGATAAGTATCTACCAAGAAATAGGCTAATGCCAAATCCAAGACCAAGGTCAAAAGGCGGGCTCCTACGAACTTAACAAAGCGCGTGGCCATCCCTGCCGTTTCCTGATTAAAGACAAACATGTCATTTGTAAAAAAGGCAAAGATAATGGCAATCGCATTTGCTAAGACTGCTGAAAGTATTCCTTGTTGGGTAAACTGGAAAATCAAAGTACGACTAACCATATAGACCAAAGTTGCCAAGACACCAAAGAAAAGGTACTTGAAAACTTCGGTAGCCATGAAGGCTCTCAGTTTAGCTATCATACTTAGTCCAATCCAATTTCTGCACGAACAACATCAGCAATCGTATCAACGTAATAGTTTACTTCATCATCTGTTGGTGCTTCTGCCATAACACGAAGGAGAGGTTCGGTACCACTTGGACGAACCAAGATACGGCCATTTCCAGCCATCTCAGCTTCCATTTTTTCAATGATCGCGGCAATGGCAGGAACTTCCATAGCCTTATCTTTCATGCTATTTTCCACACGAATATTAACCAATTTTTGTGGATAGATAGTCACTTCTGAAGCCAATTCAGACAAGCTCTTACCTGTTTCAACCATGACTTTAGTCAATTGGATTGCTGTCAATTGGCCATCACCAGTTGTGTTGTAATCCATGATAATAACGTGTCCAGATTGTTCACCACCAAGGTTGTAGCCGTTTTTACGCATTTCTTCGACAACGTAACGGTCACCAACAGCAGTCACTGCCTTGTTAATGCCTTCACGGTCAAGTGCCTTGTGGAAACCAAGGTTTGACATAACTGTTGTCACAATGGTATTTTTAGCCAACTCGCCTTTTTGAGACAAATGTTTACCAATGATATACATCACCTTATCACCATCAACAATATCGCCATTTTTATCAACAGCGATGAGACGGTCACTGTCACCATCAAAGGCAAGACCAATAGCTGAGCCAGTTTCTTTAACCAAGGCTTGCAACTGCTCTGGGTGTGTCGAACCAACACCAGCATTGATGTTAAGACCATCAGGTTGGTCACCAATAACAGAGATTTCTGCGTTCAAGTCAAGGAAAATGTTACGTGCAGATACCGCAGCTGCTCCATTAGCCGCATCCAAGGCAACTTTCATGCCACCGAGGTCAACACCTGTAGCTACCAAGAATTTTTCGTATTTACGAAGACCCTCTGGATAATCAACAAGTGTTCCAAGTCCTTCAGCTGAAGGGCGTGGAAGTGTATCTTCTGCAGCATCGAGAAGGGCTTCAATTTCCGCTTCACGCGCATCATCCAATTTAAAGCCATCACCACCAAAGAACTTGATACCATTATCAAGAGCTGGATTATGGCTGGCTGAAATCATAACCCCAGCGCTTGCATTTTCTGTACGAACCAAGTATGAGACGCCAGGTGTTGCAAGTACTCCAAGTTTGTAGACTTCAATACCCACTGAGAGCAAACCTGCTACTAAGGCAGATTCCAACATCTCACCAGAGATACGTGTATCACGTGCCACAAAAACTTTAGGACGGCCAGTCTCATGTTGGCTAAGCACATAACCACCAAAACGACCTAATTTAAAGGCCAATTCAGGCGTAAGTTCAACGTTTGCTTCTCCACGAACACCGTCTGTTCCAAAATATTTACCCATAATTTTATTATTAGTGCTTGAGCACTAAATCCTCCTTAAACTGTGATGCTGTTTAGCAAGAGTCAATCTAGTGAAATCTATCTAGATAATCTAACTTTATAAGATTTCGCCAATATTTTCAACCCTTGATTTTAAATATTTTTAATTGGTTACATTTTTATGAGATTAGTCCCTCTCAATCCCATCCATTATACATGAATTTTGGGAAAATGTAACTCCCCTATTTTTGCGTGACTTTTAAGTTAACCTTAACAGTGCCAGGCTGAACCGTAACACCTTCTGCCTTAAGGTCTATTGTTTTTGAAGTGTCCTTAGTCACTTGACTAATGTCTACTGGGACTGTGATGCTATCAATCTTATCCATAGCTTCTTGGCTACCAACGATAGTCACATGTCCACGATCAAAGCTATAGCTGATACTAGACACATTGCTAGCCTTATCCCCAGTCAGTTCGACCTTGACAGGAACAGACTTGCTTAATTTTCTCAAACTAATCTTTGCATGTACCTTAGCTGGTGAGATAGAGCTTGCTAGGACTGTACCATTTGTCGAAACTGCTTGAAGGACCAAGTTACCATCATAATCTTCAGACAGGTTGGAATCACCTTCCAATACTGCTTGAACATGGTCAATCTGATTAATGATATCTTCACTCGAGGTCACTTCTACCTTGGTGTTATCCAGGCTAACCTTTTTAACCTCATAGCCATTTGCCAACTTATCAGAAGTGATGTTAGCTACTACGTCAAAGGTTTTGCTGGCTTTTTTACCAATAGTTGCCGTCAAGGTTGATGGGGATACCTGCGCAGACATGCCGGCTGGAAGATCCTTAACCTGAATAGGTACTCGACTGGTTCCTTGACCCAGGTTTGACAAATCAGCAACTAATTTAAAGTGACGTGTATCACTACTTGTCTCAGTCGTTAAAGCCAGCTGTGTTGTCGCCGTCAAATAGACTTCGGCATCATAGGAATAACCACTGATAAAGTACTTATCACTATCATATTTAATATCCACAGGGACCGACTCAACGGTTTGTGTAAAGGTATTAGATGCACTTGAACTATTGCTTTTATTTTGCGAGTTCCCCGACCAGGCTGTGAAAAAGAGTACCACAGCAAAGAAGAGTGCAACTAGTATCTGCCATAAACGATCGTTTTTAAAGAAATTTACCAAACGCTTCATTTTTTGCTACCTCCAATCCAACGTTGGAAGAATGACTGACGTGGTTCTTGTTCTTTCAACAAGACAAGACTCAACTCTTCTTCAAATTCTTGAACGGAGAGATCATGGATGAAATTCCCCTTGTAAGCAATGGAAATCGCACCAGTCTCCTCTGACACAACAAAGGTAAGCGCATCTGTTTGTTCTGAAAGACCAATGGCAGCCCTGTGTCTAGTTCCAAATTCTTTGGAAATCTTATTAGATTCTGTCAATGGCAGATAAGAACAAGCCGTCGCAACCTTGTTATCTCTGATGATAACTGCTCCATCATGAAGCGGTGTATTTGGGATGAAAATATTAATTAATAGTTCCCCAGTCACCACCGCATCAAGCGGAATCCCAGTCGCAATCTGCTCTTGTAAGGTCTGAGTCTGTTCAATAGAAACCAAGGCCCCAATCTTACGAGGACTCATGTACTTAACAGCTTTAACGTAGGCTTGAACCAACTTCTCGTCTGAGCTAACCTCTTTATTTTGCAAAAAATGCTGAGGCGTACGCCCAAAGGTTTCAAGTGCAGAACGAAGCTCTGGCGCAAAAATCACAACCGCCGCAATGGCTCCATAGTTGATGACCTGATTCATCAAATAAGAAATCGTCGTGAAGCCTATAAAATCAGAAATCAGTTTGACTAAAATAAATAAGACAACCCCTTGAACAAGGGTCATAATTTTTGTCCCTCGTAGAGCTCTAATAAAGCGATAAATTAAAAAAGCAACAATCAATATGTCCAAACTATTGACGATAACTTTCAGCGGACTATCGAAGAGTGACCGCCAAAAATCAATATCAATGGACGAAAGTATTCCCATACATATCACACTTTCTTTTAATTTTTAAACAGTTTCTATTATACCACGAATTCTAACTATTTTGAGACTACAATCACTACTTTTTGTGATAAAATAAATTCATGACTATGAAAACTACCCTGGGAATTCTGGCGGGTAAAGCTAGCCATTTCGTCCTTTCAAAATTGGGACGTGGTTCAACCCTGCCTGGAAAAATTGCCCTTAAATTTGACAAAGATATTTTAGACACTTTAGCCAAGGACTACGAGATTGTCGTTGTCACTGGAACCAACGGTAAGACTCTGACAACGGCTTTGACAGTAGGTATTCTTAAAGAAGCTTTTGGTGAGATTGTGACCAATCCTAGCGGAGCCAACATGATCACAGGGATCACTTCTACTTTCCTAACAGCTAAAAAAGCCAAGTCTGGTAAGAAAATTGCTGTCTTGGAAATTGACGAGGCCAGCCTTCCAAAAATCACTGAGTATATCACTCCAAGTCTTTTTGTTTTCACAAATATTTTCCGTGACCAAATGGACCGCTATGGTGAAATCTATACCACTTATCAGATGATTTTAGATGGTGCTGCTAAGGCGCCTGAGGCTACTATTTTGGCTAATGGAGACAGTCCTCTTTTCAATTCTAAAGAGGTAGTCAATCCCGTGCGCTTCTACGGTTTTGACACTGAAAAACATGATCCTGAGCTGGCTCATTATAATACTGAAGGTATTGTCTGCCCTAAATGTGAGAGTATTCTTCAGTATCGCCTTAATACTTACGCTAACTTGGGTGACTATGTGTGCCTTAACTGCGACTTCCACCGTCCAGAATTAGATTATAAGCTGACAGAGTTGACTAAAATCACCAACACTACTTCTGAATTTGTCATTGATGGACAAGATTACAAGATTAATGTCGGTGGTCTTTATAACATCTACAATGCCCTTGCTGCTGTTTCTGTCGCTGAATTCTTCGGAGTAGCTCCAGAGCAAATCAAAGCTGGTTTTG
>OJMK01002267.1_pt1 | contig 13524 bp, 10 predicted proteins | sample 1597201 | NCBI WGS metagenome assembly OJMK01 (sample SAMEA2452125, study PRJEB22498) | human gut metagenome | reverse complement strand
GATTGTTGTTGGTACACGGTTGGATGGATGATAATGTACATCCGGCTCACACCTTGCGAGTGGTGGATGCGTTGATTAAGGCCGGTAAGAATTTTGATTTAATTATGCTGCCGAGATCGAATCATGGTTTCAGTGGAGAGGAGAATATTTTTTATGAGCGTAAGATGTGGTTCCATTTTGCCCGTCTCCTGTTGGAGGATAATACCGGGGATTACTATTATGAAATTGAACAATACAAGAAATCTGATAAATAGGATATGTTAAAGAAATTAGTTATTAGTCTGTTTCTGCTTGTTTCTGTTGGAACATTCGGGCAGCAAAAAGCGAATTATGAGCTTGCCGAACGTTTCCGGCGTATAACACAAATGCCTTTGACGAAGAATAGCTTGGAAGTGAATCCTTGTTTTATTAATAACACGGATCGTTTTTGGTATTCTTTCCGCACGAGTGAGGGGAAAAACTATTATTTAGTTGATCCGGCTAAGAAAGAGAAACGTTTGCTTTTCGACAATGCAGAGCTATTAATGAAAATCAGTGAGATCACTAAAAAGGGATACAATCACAAAGATTTAGAATTGAATCTTGATTTCGATGGGGATGGGGAAACTATTCGTTTTTGGTTTGATAGAAAAGATTTTACTTATAATATCAAAACGAAAGAATTAAAACTAGAAGAAAAGCAGAAGGGGCGGACGAAGTATAATCCTTATTGGATGTATTATTGTCAGGATAGTTCTTATATGTTGTTTGCTAAGCGGCATAATCTCTATATCGTGGGAAATGCGAGTAAAGGTAAGGACACGACTGGAGTGCAATTAACGACTGACGGAGAACGTTATTATACTTTTAATCGAGAGGATGAAGGCGAAGTGGATGAACGTATGGGATGTTCTGCCCAATGGTTTAAGACGGGACACAAGTTTTACGCTGTTCGAGACGATTCCCGTAAGGTGGAGGATTTGTGGTTGATCGATGCTTTAGCAGAGCCTCGTCCTCGCCTGAAAACTTATAAGGCAGAATTAGCGGGTGATAAAAACGTGGTTCAATTCGAATTATTAATCGGGGATGCGGATACTCGGGAGGTAAAAAAGATTAATATTGATCGTTGGAAAGATCAATATGTAGATATTTTGTATGCTAGTAATGATGCAAAACGACTTTATTTTCAACGTTACAAGAGAACGTGGGATGAATGTGAGATTTGTGTAGTCGATACGGAAACGGGAGAGGTGAAAGTGTTGATACATGAAGTTGACAAGCCTTATTTAGATTATCAAATGCGAGCAATTCATTTCTTGAATGATGGAAACGAGATCCTTTTCCGTTCAGAACGTAGTGGGTGGGGACATTACTATTTGTATGATAAAGATGGTAATTTGAAAAATCAAGTGACATCTGGGGCATGGGTGGCCGGACCGATTATGAAGATTGATACCGCCCGTCGACAGATTTATTTTATAGGTTTGGGAAAAGAGAAAGAGATTGATCCTTACTATTATGTCCTTTACCGTGCTGATCTGGATAAGGCTAATGCAATAACATTGTTGACCCCGGAAAATGCTTCACATGACGTGGATATATCTCCATCAAGCAAGTATATTGTGGATTGTTATTCCCGGGTGGACATGGAGCCCGTCAACGTGGTGCGTGACCGGAAAGGAAAAGTGATTCTGGATTTGGAGAAAGCGGATTTGGAGAGCCTTTATGCTTTCGGTTGGAAAAAGCCCGAGCGTTTTAAAGTGAAAGCTGCTGACGGGGTAACGGATATTTATGGTGTGATGTGGAAACCAGCGGATTTCGATTCCACGAAAATTTATCCAATTATTTCGTCTGTTTACCCAGGACCGTTTTTTGAATACGTGCAAACTCGTTTCACGATAAATGATGATTTAAATACTCGTTTGGCCCAGGTCGGTTTTATCGTAGTTTCTTTGGGACATCGGGGAGGAACGCCTATGAGAGGTAAATATTACCATACATATGGGTATGGCAACCAGCGGGATTATCCTTTGGCTGATGATAAATATGCAATTGAACAATTAGCAGAACGTTATTCTTTTATAAATGAGGAAAAAGTAGGTATTTTTGGTCATTCCGGAGGTGGATTTATGTCTACGTCGGCTTTGTTGACTTATCCTGATTTTTATAGTGCGGCGGTGTCGTCTGCTGGAAATCATGACAATAATATTTATAATAAAGGTTTTGTCGAAATTCATTACGGGGTGAAAGAGAATAAGCGAGTCGTCAAGGATAGCGTGAATGGAGATAGAGAGGAGATTACTTTCGAGACGAAGAGTAAAACGAATCAAGAATTGGTAAAGAATTATAAGGGAGGATTATTAATTGTGACGGGCGATATGGATAAGACTGTACATCCTTCGCATACTTTACGGGTTGTGGAAGCTTTGATTCAGGCCGGAAAAAATTTTGATATGATTGTATTGCCTGGTAGTACGCATGGTTTCTTTGGAGAAAATGGTGATTTCTTTGAACGGAAAATGTGGTTCCATTTTGCCAAATATTTGTTGGGAGATGATTCTGCCAATTATCAAGGAGATATCGATTACTTCATGAAAAAGCATTGATCTAAATGAGTAAAGGTATTATGTTTTTATGCAGTCTGCTATTTATTGGAATTGCAGACTGTATGTCTCAAAAAAAGCCTTTGGATATGGAGGCTTATAAATTGTGGCGAAGAGTGGAGGGGCAACAGATGTCGGAGGATGGGAAATGGGTAACTTATCGTTTTGTTTATATTGATCAGGAAGGACATGATAAGGATGTTCCTGTTACTTATTTACGAAACATGACGTCTGGTAAGGTATATGAGTTGCCGAATGTTCGGGAGGTGAGTTTTTTTAACCGGGGAAAGGGACTGAGGTACGTGGTACAGCCTTCTCCACTTGATACGTTGAAAGAAAAAAAAGATTCTCTTTTCTTGCTATCCTTGAAGGATATGAGAAAGACTTGTTGGGATAAACCTTATGGTTTTCGAGAGTCTCCCAATTCTCCCTTGATTTCTTATTCCTACCCGATTGATCAGAAGGGTAAGAACCGGGCACTTCGTCGGTTGATTGTTTGGAATTTCGAGACAGGAGATTCTGTACGAATAGATAGTGTGGAAAACTATTTTTCTGCAGATGATTATAAATCTGTGGCTTACATTCAAAATGCTAACGGGAAGAAATCTTTACGAGTGGGGCCGGTACAAGGGCAACATCGGGTTATCTATGATGACGAAAAGGCTGTTGTTACTAATTTTTCTCTGAACCGAGGGGGGCTGGAAGGCGTGTTCTCGGTGGCTTCGGATTCTTCTTATTTGAGTGAACCGGATTTGTTATATATGTTTTCAGTGGTAGATGGGAAGTATCGGTTGGTGATGGACACAAAAGAGGTGATTGTGTCGGATGAGTATAAAGTTCGGGGAGGAATTTATTCTGTTTTCAATAATGGAAAATATATATTCGTGGACGTGGGATTACAGCAGTCGGAGGCACGGAAGCCGAAAGCGAAACCGGATAAGAGTTTTGAGTTGGAGTTGTGGAAATGGGATGATGAAGTTTCACAGAGTAGACAGTCGTATGGATCAGGGGGAGGTAGACGGAAGGTGCCTAAATACGTGTACCATGTGGATACAAAAAAATGCGTCCTAGTGGCCCCACCCCATATGGATCAAATGTATCAGCCGGATTGTGACGAGTATAGTCATGTTATTATTGCAGATGAAACTCCTTATCGGGCGCTTACAGATTGGCGGGATGGTGTAACGGCTGACTTGTATTTAGTAAGTTTGGAAACGGGTGAACGGACATTATTATTTAAAGATTTTCGGCAACGGCCCGTGTGGAGTCCGAATGGAAAATATGCCATGCTGTATCATGCCGAGAAGAAGGTATGGTATAAGTTGAATCCGGAAACGGGAGAATTGACAGATGTTTCGACACCGATAGGATTTGCAGTGTATAATGAAGAGCATGACTTACCGAAACCTGCGGCTCCTTATGGTATTGTAGGTTGGTTGGCAGGTGGAGATCAAGTTGTCCTGTATGATAAATATGATATGTGGGTGGTGGATCTTACTGGTAAACAACCCACGTATTCATTAACGGATGGTTGGGGACGAGAACATGGTATTTCTTTGCGTTTGTTGAAAGCGAATCGAGAGATACGTTGGATTAATCCGAAACAGGATATTTTATTGCGTGGTTTGGATCGGAAGACTTTGGATCAAGGTGTTTATGTGTTGACACCTAACCGGAAAGTAAAAAAACGGATGTCTGGAGCTTATGATTTGTATTTTAACCAACAGTCTGAGGATGGTAAATTTTATCTGTTTACTCGACAAAGCTATACAGAATTCCGGGAGCTTTGGTGGAGTAAGAATGATTTCACACATCCCGTACGAATAACGAACACGAATCCTCAGCAAGAAAATTATTTGTGGGGAAGCGTGCAATTGGTAGAGTGGACGAATTTTGAGGGAAAATCGAATCGGGGTTTGTTGTATTTACCAGAGAATTATGATTCAACGAAACGTTATCCTGTAATTGTAAATTTCTACGAGACTCACACAGGAGATATTCATACTTACCAACTTCCCTCATTGAGTAGTGCGATGATTAATACGGTAACTTATGTGAGTAACGGATATGTGGTGTTTATGCCAGATGTACATTTTACTGTAGGAACCCCAGGTGAAAGTTGTTATAATGTGGTGGTCAGTGGGGCTCAAATGTTGATTGATCGTGGTATTGCAGATAAGGATCGCATTGGAGTACAAGGGCATAGCTGGTCTGGTTATCAGGTCGCTTATCTGGTGACACGAACCAATATGTTTAAATGTGCTAGTCCGGGAGCTGCCGTGTCTAATATGGTCTCAGCTTACACTGGTATCCGAACGGGAAGTGGTATGCCTCGAATGTTTATGTACGAGGAAACGCAAAGCCGGATGGGAAAGACACTTTGGGATGATCCGGAGGCATATATTAAGAATTCGCCAATTTTTTATGCGGATAAGATTCAGACTCCATTGTTAATATTTCATTGTGATGGGGATGAGGCGGTGCCGTATTCCGAAGGGTTAAATCTTTTCTTGGCAATGAGACGGTTGCATAAACCTGCGTGGTTGTTGAATTACAAGGGAGACCGACATTTCCTTTATAATAAGGCGGCAGAGATTGACTGGACAATTCGTCTGCAACAATTTTTTGACTATTATTTGAAAGATACTCCGATGCCTCGTTGGATGAAAGAAGGAATTAATGTGAATGAGCGTGGGGTTGACCAGAAATATGACTTTGTGAAATAAATCATGTGTTTAGATAAATATAATTTAAATTTAAAATGGAAAAAATGAAAAAGTTATTATGTATTAGTTTGATTTTGTTTGCTTTTGCTTGTGCAAGTGATCCTCAAAAGGAAATGGAAAAAGCAATTGTCGGTGAATGGTGTAATCCGTATACATATCAATCTACAGGCGAATTGAAAGGTTTTAATTTCAAAAAAGGTGGTGTTTGTGAGTCAATTAATATTCCTTCTTTGGAATTGAAATCTTGGGAAATAAAAGATGGTTATCTTATCGTGAAAGGATTGGAGGTTACAGAGGATGGAAGCAAGACCGAGTATGCAACAAAAGAGAAGATAGGTCAATTAACCACCGATTCTTTATGTTTGGTTGTGCAAGAGGCGAACCCCCGTCTGGCCTTTTTGTACTTGAATTCAAAGGTTATCAAAGAACGTGTTAATGCTCAGAAGTAGTTTTTTATTGTGATAGACAGATGAATATGTATCGTGTTATTTTTATTTCAATTGTTTTATTTGTGATAACGTTGTCTGGTTATTCTCAAAAGAGAGAATTAGATGAAGAAGCTTATAAGCAATGGCGACGTGTTGATAATTATGAATTAGCAAATAACGGAGCATGGGTAAAGTTTCGATACATGTTTTATGATAATGACTCGTTAAATAGTCTTATTTGCAATACCTATTATTTTTATGAATTAAAGTCAGGGAGAATCCGTATCTTAAGGGATATTGATTCTCCCGAATTTTTTGCGGGGGGAAATTGGATTGCTTTTTTCAGAATAGGAGGGGATGGAACAAGTGTTCGTGTCGCTCATCGATTAAAAGATGGGTTTGAGATTCATATACATGCGGATGCAGAATTGAATTACGTTGTTCCACAGGTGGCCTACAAGGAGGATGATCGCTTGATTATTTTGAATGTGGCCGAGCGTGACAGTACGATATTAACCGGTGTTCTCCAATATTGTTTATATGGTGACCAATGGAAGGTGATTTGCGTGCATCAAGAAGATCAAGGATACGTGTTGCGTTATGGAGGAGACGGGAATAGCGAGGGGAAAGTGCTCTATGTGGATAAAACGAGAAGTTTAGATAACTTTTATTTTTATGAGGGGAAACTAGAAGGGAATTTTTTTGTTTGTACAGACACAAATGATAAAGAGAAACAAGATTATTACACTTTTTCTTTGACGGATGGAAATGTAGAAAAGATTCTTGGAGCTGAACAAATGGCACAATTGTCATTAGATAAATATTCAATACAGTTCCTCGAAGGAAATAAACGATTTATGTATCGGAAAGAAGGAGTACAAAGGGTTAAAGCTAAAAAGCAAGTGAAGGATGAAAGTTTTCAATTGGAGCTTTGGAGTTGGCATGATCCGGTGGTCCCTTCTGAACAGGCTAAAGGAGGTTTTTATAAAAAGCGGTCTCAGCCTGCAATGTATTTATATGATAGAGAAAACGGGAAAGATTATAAAATTTGCGAGGAGAATCATTCGGGGCTATATGTTGCAGAAGGAGAGAATCCTATTTTTGCTTATGAAAAAGATGAAAAGCCTTATTTAGGGCAGAAGGATTGGAGGCATGATCAACGTTTTGATCTTTACCTGGTGGATTTGAGAAATGGGGATCATCATTTGTTGGCGAAAGAATTGACACGGTCTGTTCATTGGAGTCCCCAAGGAAATCATCTTCTTTATTTTGATAATACGAAATTGTCGTGGGTTGTTGTAGATCCATTGACAAAGCAACAAAATATATTAACAGATGTTATCCCCTTTGCTTTGTATGATGAGCTATATGATCGTCCTAATCCAGCACCTCCCTATGGTTTGGCAGGATGGAGCAGGGATGGGAAGAATGCGATTGTTTATGATCGTTTTGATATATGGGTCATTCATTTGGATGAAATTCAGAAATCGTATTGTTGGACAAAGGGAGAAGGACGTGAGAATAATACCATATTGCGGTTATTAGATCCCGGTAGAAATGGGTTATCCGTTGATTTATCACGGGATAATAAGGTGGAGATGTTTGATTGGAAAAATAAGAATCAAGGGTTGGGTAATTTATCTGCCAATGGGAAGTTAATTCCGTTGGTTCAAGGGAATTTTGCTTTTTCTGTTGTTCAAGAGGCAAAAAATGCCAATACTATGTTGTGCATGAAACAGAGTTATACAGATGATCGAGATTTGTGGGTATGTGATGGACAAGGGCGTCGTCTAAGAAAGGTTATTGACGTTAATCCCCAGCAATGTAATTATAAATGGGGTTCTGCTCAATTGGTGGAATGGACAAATTACAAGGGTAAAAATAATCAAGGAATCCTTTATTTGCCTGATGGATACGATAAGAATGAAAGTTATCCGACTATTGTTACTTTTTATGAAACACATTCTTCGGAATTACATATACATCCCGTACCCGGATTGAGTCAAGCTATGATAGATATTCCAACGTATGTTAGCAGGGGATATGTTGTTTTTCAGCCAGACGTTTATATCGAGATTGGAAAACCGGGCGAGAGTGCTTATGATGCAGTCGTTAGTGGAACTCGGGCATTGGCGGATAGAGGAATTATTGATTCGTGTCGTGTCGGTTTACAGGGACATAGTTGGTCGGGTTTTTTAGTTGCTTATCTCGTCTCTAGAACAAATTTGTTTAAATGCGTGAATATTGGGGCGGCGACAGTGAATTTAACCTCTGTGTATACGGCTCTTCGTGAAGGAAACGGTCAGCCGAATATGTTTATGTTTGAGGACTGGCAATGTCGTATGGGAGCAACCTTATGGGAAGATTTAGATGGCTATATTGCTAATTCTCCTTTACTTTTTGCCGATAAGATACATACTCCGGTTTTGATTTTTCATTGTGATCAAGATGAGGCTGTCTCATTTTATGATGGACGTAATCTTTTTTTAGCTTTGAGGCGTTTGCAGCGTCCGGTTTGGATGTTGAATTATATGGGACAAGGACATTTTTTAACTTCACGTCCGGCTGAAGTGGATTGGACGATTCGTCTGCAACAGTTCTTTGATCATTATTTGAAAGATATCCCGATGCCTCGCTGGATGAAAGAAGGGATTAATATTAATGAACGAGGGATGGATCAGAAGTATGATTTGGTAAGATAGTTTTGTGTATAAAGTTGGGACTGTCTAACAATAAAATGTTATTCAGTCCTCTTTTTGTATCCCTCTAATAATATCTCTTCTTTTCATTAAGTTTATGTAGCCTTATTTTCTCTATAATAGTTCGTTTATTAATATATGAGATGGTTCCGTTTGTTTGGAAAAATGTTTTTTGAACTATCTAATTATCAATTAATAAAAAAACGATGCGTTAAATTGGAGAGAAAGTTATTTTTATTACTTTTGATATCAAAAAATGAACGTTTAATAATAGGTCGAGTTTGAATATTGATTGGGAGTATATTCTTGGTATATAGTTAATTGTTTTATATTGTACAAAAAAATGTTACTAGAAATGGGACGCTTAAATCGACCGTAATTCCGTGAACGATTGATATGATTACAAATTCTTTCCCGCAAAATTTTGTGATAATTGGAAGTGTGGTGTCTGCGGTGGTTGCTCCTCCCACGGAAATAGGGGCTAGTTTACCAAAATAGCGAACGAGCAAAGGAGCGGCTAATAGAGCAATTAATTCACGGAGAATATTAGACACCAAGGCAATCGTACCTAGTTCTGCTCCTTTATATTGAGTGATAAAAATAGTAGAAAGGGAATAATATCCAAATCCAGAGCCCACCGCAAGACAATCGGTAAGGCTTTTACCACTAATAACTAGGCTGATTAAAGCGGAGCCGGCTAGAGTTCCGATAATGGTTGCCAATGGTACTAGGACAATTTTAAAGTTCTGGTGTTTTAGTGCTTCTAAAGCTTTTTTATCACTCCCAATACTGATTCCTACGAGGAACATGAGTGCATACAGTGCGTAGAGCGTGGGCTCCTCTGCTGTTAACAAGTTTGGAATGTCAACGAATCGTCCAAGTAATACTCCTACGACAAAGAAAGAAACAATAATTATACTACCTTTCATGTAAATGTATTTATTTGGTGGTCATGAAGAAAAAACGATAAACACCCCATGCGCATAATACACTTCCAGTGACTGCTGCGAGGGTAATAAGTAAGGCATCTGATCCAATAGAGTCGAGATTATTCATCACGTCTCCGTTAGCACCAACCGTGATGCCTAAAAGAAATAAGAGGAGAAATATAGCATAATTAATAAGTTTTTGTACAAACTTCAAATTTCTCTCTTTAAAGGCATATCCTAAAATAATGCCGCAAATCATCAAGCTAATAACTATAATCATGATCTTAGATTTCTTTCCGCGAAACTACGATTTATTTTACAAAACAGCTATATTTATAAATTCATACTTAAAATGTAACATTAATAAAATGTGTTACGTTAATACTATTGTATTTAAATCTTTAAAATGTTGTTATGAAAAAAGTGATTTCGTCTATAATTGCCCCCAATCAAAAGTTTTTAAGTTTGGGATTGTTAATTCTGCGTGTATTTGTTGGGATAACCATGTTAACTCATGGTTTAGCCAAATTAACGTCGTTCTCCGAGTTGTCTGCTACATTCCCAGATCCTATTGGTTTAGGACGTACATTGTCGTTGATTTTAATTATTGGAGCTGAAGTTGGGTGTTCTTTGTTCGTTATCGTGGGAGCTTTCACTCGGTTAGCTACAATCCCGTTGGTGTTTTCTATGCTAGTGGTTATATTTGTCGTTCATGCCAGTGATCCATTTCAGATGAAAGAATTACCTTTACTATATTTAGGTATCTATATCCTATTATTTTTCACAGGTGCGGGGAGAATATCTATTGACACGATAATTTCTAAAAAGATAAATGTAGATATTCGAAAATAAGAAGAAAAGCAGGAATCCTAAGGGATTACCTGCTCTGTTCCGTCTAGAATGGGAATCACGTTTTCGTCTTCTTCTAATATGGTTGCTGTTAATAGCCAGTATATTAATAGAATGATGGCGATAGCAATTCCGATAATAGTCCAGGGATTAGTTCTTTTCTTTTTCATGCTTGCTAATATTATAAATGTTTTGTTAAGTATGAACGTAAATAAATATGTTTTGTTTGTATATTCGAGAATTTTCTTGGATGTATAGACTGGAAAATAGGTAACGGTATTGGTGATGGTTACAAGAGAATTAGGGTCCTAAACACTCCATAAACAAAAATCAGCCACTTCGTAAGTGACTGATTTCCTGAGGTCGGTAGCAGATTTGAACTGCTGTACACGGTTTTGCAGACCGCTGCCTAACCGCTCGGCCAACCGACCCTATTGCGATTTTGCGTGGCAAAGATAAGGTGATATTTTGGATTTTGCAATACCTTGCTACAATTTATTTTGATAAAGTAACACTCGTGGCTGCGATTTTTCCTCCTAGTGGAGGGTTTAGTTTTGAAACCTTGATAGTTACATGAGAAATTTGTGGGAAGGCATTATAGAGTGCGTCGATCATTCTTTTGGCCACGTGTTCCAACAAGTGTGAGGTAATCATCATTTCTTTGGCGATAATCTCGTATGCGGTGAGATAACTTAATGCATCTGCGATGTTATCTGTTTGGGCAGCCTTGCTGCAATCTGTTTCGATACGGGCGTAAACCATGAATTTATTTCCCACGACACGTTCCGTTTCATAACATCCGTGGAAGGCAAAAAATTCCATTCCTTCAATTTCGATGATTCCATTCATAATTGTTAACTTTTGTTTCTGCAAAAATAATAGTATCTTTCGTCTTTAAATACAAAAGAGCCGACGGGGAATGTCGACTCTTAAGATTACATTACTAACTACTAACCTAAACCATACAAACTTATGAAAAATCTTCAATCTCTTAAAGACGGTGCAAAGATAAAGCGCCTGTTGTATATAGACCAATTTTTATTGTTAATAAAAGCTATTAATTGGGTTAATGTTAGTTAATCTTCTCGTGCCTCTAAAGCTATATTTTGAGTGATTATAACTGTATTCCATTGTAACTGATTAATTCATAGTGACGATGGTATTTTTGTCGTGTGAATGCAGATGTATTTTTGTTAATTTCTTGTTAGTGTATGGCCTATAAAATGAATTTTATTTGTAAGTTTAACAAATCGTTTAAGATGAATTAATTATTATGGTAGATAGGATAAAAGTGTCAGATATTCAGTGTATTATTGAACAAGCGGGAGTGTTGATAAAAGAGGTGTATGATAAGAGAAATTTTAATGTAGAGCTAAAGGGAGATAATACACCCGTGACAGAAGCGGATAAAATTTCGAGTGAGTATATTACAAGTGCTTTGAAAAAGTTATATCCGGAGATTCCGGTGATTAGCGAAGAGGCGTCATTACCGGTTTATGAAGAAAGAGAGAAATGGGTGTATGCTTGGATTATTGATCCTCTGGATGGTACAAAGGAATTTATATATCGGAATGGGCGTTTTTGTATTAATATTGCTCTTGTCGAAAAGGGAAAACCCGTATTCGGGATGATTAATAGCGTGTGTGATGGTGAGATTTTATGGGCTTTTGCAAGCGGGGAGAAAGGAATAGTAAAAAAAGGAAAGGAAGAAGCATTGTCGGGAATCGGGGAAAAAAGTTCAAAGTTGAGAGTGGCTGTCAGCCGTTTTCATATAACAGAATGGGAACTACGGTATGTCGATTATTTGAAATCTCTGGGCCATGATGTTGAACTTGTCCCGTTAGGAGCATCATCAAAACATTGCCTTCTTGCTAAAGGAGAGGTGGATATATGTCCTAAATTCGGGAAATGTTCGGAATGGGATGTTGCTGCAGGACAAGTGCTTGTTGAAGCAACTGGTGGTTGTGTGGTAAATGCGGAGACAGGAGGGGAGGTTCGGTATAATAAACAGAATATGATAAGCCCTCCCTTTGTTATGTTTGGTAAACGTGTTTACGACGAAATTAAAGAAGGAAACAAGACTTTTTTAGATTTCAAGGCAAAAAGTGTGGTAAAAAATGATTATCTTGGGGCTCGAAGAAATGAAATAAAAAAACAAGATATAATGGAAAAACAATACGCGAAAGAATTAGTCGAGTTTATACATGAGAGTCCGACGAACTTTCATGCTGTGGCAAATGCCAAAAAAGAATTACTTGGTAATGGTTATAAGCAACTTTTCTCTGGTGAAGCATGGCAAATAGAAAAAGGAGGTAAATATTTCGTGACGAAAAATCACTCTTCCCTTTTTGCTTTCGAGATAGGTAGCGGGGAGATCGCTGAAGAAGGGTTCAAGATTATTTGTGCCCACAGTGATTCTCCGACGTTTAAAATCAAACCGAATGCAGCAATGCCTGTTGCCGGGAAATATTTGAAGTTAAACACGGAAGTGTATGGTGGGCCCATTATGTACACGTGGTTTGATAGGCCATTGTCCATGGCTGGACGGGTCATGTTGCGTAGTTTGAATCCGTTGAAACCTGCGACTCAGTTCGTGAATTTCAAGCGTCCATTAATGGTTATTCCTCACATTGCCATCCATTTTAACCGTGCCGTGAACGATCAGGGAAACCCATTGAGCAAGCAGAAGGATATGCTTCCCGTGATTGCCATGATAAATGAGACTTTCGAAAAAGATAATTACTTGGTTAAACTTATTGCGGAAGAGATGGGTGTAAGTCAGGAAGACATACTTGATTTTGACTTAACTCTATATGAATACGAGAAAGGCTGTTTGTTCGGGGCGAACGAGGAATTCATTTCAAGTGGCAAGCTGGATGATTTAGCCATGGCTCATGCCGGGTTAAAAGCATTCGTGGCTTCAGAGAAATGTCGTAAGACAAAAATCCTTGCTATTTTTGATAATGAAGAAGTGGGAAGTGGAACGAAACAGGGTGCTGGTTCTCCGATTTTGAGAACGATTGTTGAACGTATCGTTTTTGGCTTGGGAGGTAAACCAGAAGATTTGTATCGAGCAATTCATAATTCGTTCATGATTTCTGCGGATATGGCCCATGCTCTTCACCCGAACTACGTGGAGAAACATGATCCTACGAATCACCCGGTAATAAATGGTGGTCCAGTAATCAAGATCAATGCGAATCAGAAATACATCACGGATGGGGATTCTGCTGCCGTGTTTAAGACGATTTGCAAGATGGCGGGGGTACCTTGTCAGGAATTTGTAAACCATTCAGATATGGCAGGAGGTT
>OJMK01002266.1_pt1 | contig 13526 bp, 7 predicted proteins | sample 1597201 | NCBI WGS metagenome assembly OJMK01 (sample SAMEA2452125, study PRJEB22498) | human gut metagenome | reverse complement strand
GAGAGCGAACCGTCTTTCAAGGTGAACACGGAACTGAACCTCTGGTATGATTTTGGCGCAGGCAAGGGCGGCAATATCATCGCACTGGCGCAGGAGCTTTACGCTTCCGATGATTTGCACTGCCTTTTGGAAAAGATAGCGGAACAAGCGCCCCATGTGCGACCCGTGTCTTTCTCTTTTGGGCAGCAGTCTTCTTCACAGCCGAGCTTCCAACAGTTGGAAGTCCGTGACCTTGCCCATCCTGCATTGCTCCGTTACCTGCAAGGGCGGGGTATCAATATCGAACTGGCAAAAAGAGAATGCAAGGAACTCCACTTCACGCACAACGGCAAACCTTACTTCGCCATCGGCTTCCCGAATGTGGCTGGCGGCTACGAGGTGCGCAACTCCTTTTTCAAAGGCTGCATCGCACCGAAAGACATCACCCACATACGGCAACAGGGAGAGCCGAGGGAGAAATGTTTGGTGTTCGAAGGCATGACGGACTATCTTTCGTTCCTCACGCTGCGCATGAGGAACTGCCCGACCATGCCTAATCTTGACGGGCAGGATTATGTCATACTCAACTCCACCGCCAATGTGACGAAAGCCCTTAACGTGCTATATCCGTATGAACGCATCCATTGCCTGCTTGACAACGACCATGCCGGGTGGAAAGCGACACGGGAAATCGAAAGGGAATACTCCTGCCGTGTGCGTGACTTCTCACACGAATATCGGGGGTATGCGGACTTGAACGACTACCTGTGCGGAAAGAGGCAGGAGCAGGATTTGGATTTGCCGCAACAGGGCAAGCAAGACCGACCATCCGGGCAGCAGGAGCAAGAGCCGACCATGAAGAAAAGCAGGAGGTTCAGAATGTAGGCGTATGTTGTCCGAACGGCTTTTTGAAAAAGCCATAGCTCATTAGGGCATTTTCTACACGCAATGCAAGGCATCGCTAAAAATGCCCCAATGAGCCATAGGGGTTGCCCCCCTTTGGAAACCCCGTGAGCCATGCGGCATGACAGCAGGGCGAGCGGAATTATCAACCTAAAAAAAGAACAGAGATATGGGATATGCAGTTTTGCATTTGGAAAAGGCAAAGGGTGCGGACAGCAAGATGTCGGCACACATAGAGCGCACGAGCCATCCGAAAAATGCGGATGAAACCCGTACGCATCTGAACCGGGAACTGGTGCAGTTCCCCGAAGGAGTGAACAACCGTACCGAGGCGATAGCCCATCGGATAGGAAACGCAGGTATCAAACGGAAAATAGCCGATAACCAAGTAAGGGCTATCCGTGTATTGCTGACCGGAACCAATGAGGACATGAAACGGATGGAAGCGGATGGGACGCTCGGCAACTGGTGCGACGACAACCTGAAATGGCTGCGTGAGACTTTCGGAAAGGACAATGTGGTTTCGGCAGTCCTGCACATGGACGAGCAGACACCGCACCTGCACGCCACCGTCATACCGATAGTGACGGGAGAGCGCAGGAAAGCCAAGCAGGAACAGCAGGACGGGAAAAAGAAATACCGCAAGAAAAACCCGCAGGCGGCAAGGCTCTGTGCCGATGACGTGATGACACAAAAGAACTTGAAGCGTTTCCAAGACACCTATGCGGAAGCCATGGGCAAGTACGGGCTCAAAAGAGGTGTGGACGGTTCGGAGGCAAGGCACATTTCAACAGCGCAATACTACAAGGAATTAATTGAGCAGCAAGGCAGCCTGCAGGAGAACATAGGCAACCTGCTGCAACTGGAAGAGGAAGCACAGAAAAAGTTGAAGCAGGTAAAAGGGGAAATCAACACCCAGAAGATGAAGAGTGCGGCAGTGAACGCCACGACAGCCATAGCGGACGGTGTCAGTTCTCTTTTGGGCGGCAGCAAGGTCAAGAGGCTGGAAGCGGAAAACGGGCAGTTGAAGCAGGACATTGCCGATTTGCTAAAACAGGTAAAGGCTGAACAAGCGGAACAAAAAAACATGGAACACCGCCATTGCAGCGAGATTAACAAGATTTACAGGACACATCAACAGGAGACCATGCAGTATGATGAAAGGCTGAAACGGATAGACACCTATTTCCCTCACGTCAAAGAACTGCTACCCATAGCCGACCAATGCAGGGAAATGGGATTTACAGAAGAAATGACAAGGCAACTCGTAAGTTTCAAGCCTGTAGGGTTCAAAGGAAAGCTCTATTCAAGGGAGCACGGAAAGGAATTTAAAACGGAACACTCAACGGCAACCATAGAGAGAAATCCTCAACTGGCTGAGAAATTCAGATTGTGTATTGACGGTATACCAATTCTTGAATGGTTCAAGATGAAGTTTCAGGAACTCAAAGAAAAGTTGAGTGTAAGCCAAATCCAAAAAGAAGAACCAAGAAAGGGTCTAAAAATATAACTTATATTAATACATATTAAATAACAAGGTAATCATTTAGCGAATTACTATAAAATAGCTTTCCACCATCTCAAAATAATTTCCACTATAAAATAAGAGAGTGTGCCAAAACTCTTTTATTAACAAAAATACCCCTGCCACAAATATCTGTGGCAGGGGCAATCTTTATATTCAGTTTTTTTAATTCATCTTTTGGCTATCAATACATAGTTAATCCAAAAACACTATTTATATTACTAATTTTACACATATAAGTAAGACTAGTTTCGCCACCCGAAATAATACCTATAGGTTTACCACTAGACAAATAACATACACCACCACTATCCCCTTGTTTGCAACTGCAATTAGTTTTTATAAAATCAGTCAACTGTAATTTTACAGTATCTCCTGCTTGAATATAATATAAATATGCACGAGCTGCGGGATCTGTCACTTGTCCTGTTTTTACAGTAGCTGAATTAGCTCCCTCACATTTAACACTTGTTCCTGTAGAGAACTCTCCTAGCGTGTTTGTTATTCCAATGCCACCATATCTACTAACATTAGAAAAAGTAAAAAGCGTATTGTCATAAGGAATAAAAGCGGCATCTAAACTTCCTGACATCTGAAGTTTTGTAGGATAATCAAAAAACTCTCCATCAAAAGACATCATTACATTTTTATTCTGTGGAACATGACCTGCTGTCACTATACCAACATTTCCTTGTGCATCCTTAGCTCTATACCCAATCGAACCATAAGAATTAGAATTACTTCTGTTTATTTTTGAAGCAGGTTTTAATTCTTTTGAATAACAAATAGGGATACCACTTGTTTGCTTAAATTTTATAAGTGAAGAAGATGATACCTTTTGCTTAAATTCTTTAATATTGTCTGAGGTACAATCCATTTCTACTTCAATACAATTTTCCCTATGATTGATTCCAAAATAAGACCATTTTATTCTATCCAAAAAGGTACAATTCCTCTCATCTAAGAAAAAATCATCTATCTTATTAACCAATTCATTAAGTTCATTAAAAGAGTATTCACAACTTATCAAACTCACATTATCAGCCTTTGTTCGGTTGCGATATTCCAATGTCACATCATCAGTAATGCCACCTTTAACTAAAATAACAAACTGATTATTCTCAATATAAGAGCCACCATAATTATTGGGGTAAATTTTCACCACCCTTCCATCAGAACGAGTTAAACCACTTTTAAAAGAAGTTTCTAAATTAGAAGAAATGTCATCAACCCCCAAAAGAGATTCTTGCTGAACATTTTGTGTGTTTACATTCTCATCTGAACAAGAATAAGCTAAAGCAGCACACAAACAAAATAAAAAAAACATCTTTTTCATAAGCCATTTATTTTAAAATTAACTTAAGCTCGTGGACCTGGGGAGAATCGAACTCCCGTCCAAACGAGGAAACCATACGCTTTCTACATGCTTATCTTTGCCTAAGTTTTTCGTGCATACGCAAGACCAAAGCCACCAACTTATGCCTTATCCTCTAAAATTTTGTAAGAGTTACGAGGAGAAACTCAAACTATTCCCGAATTTACTGTGCCACTTGATCAAACGCTTCGGAACAAGAGCTTTTGAGTGACATCCCGTTTCTACCACTTTGGCAGAAATAAAGCTAATCTACTATACTTCGATTAAGCTGCAAGAGCATAATTTTCGTTGCCAGATAAAAATTTGATAACTGAGATTTAAGTGGAAATTACCGACCCACTGCATGCTTACATACCATTCCAACTCGCTGTCAATTCCAGTCAAGCCCTAATGATGTGTCAAATATAAGTATTCATTTTTGAAAGAGCAAACAAAACGATGAATATTTAAATAAAATATCACACACTATCACAATAGTTAATTTATTTAAGAGAAGTTGATTGCCTTTGATATAAATAATGATAATCAGACTATCAGTTTCCCAAACAGGGTGTAATGTTGGGTGCAGTCATTATAACAATCTGATTATCAGTATTAATTGTGGAGCTGGAGGGAGTCGAACCCTCGTCCAAACGAGGAAGCCATACGCTTTCTACATGCTTATCTTCGCCTAAATTTTCGAGTATAAGCAGGACCGAAGCCACCAACTTATACCTTATCCTCTAAATTTTCGTAAGAGACACGAGGCGGATCTCTAACTATTCCCGATTTTACTGCACCACTTGATCAAACGCTTCGGAACAAGAGCTTTTGAGTGATGTCTCGTTTCCACCACTTTGGCAGAAATAAAGCTAATCTACTATGATTCGATTAAGCAGCAAGAGCATAATTTTCGTTGCCAGATAAAATTTTGGAAACTGGGATTATAGTGCCAATCAACCACGCACTGCATGCTTACATACCACTTAGCCACGCTGTCAAATCCAGTCAACCCCGTACTGGTAACTCATAAAGAGATTACAAATATACACACACTTCTGTTAATATCCAATTATTTATTCATTTATTTAGCGCATTTTAATGAGAACAATGTATCTTTGAAAATAATTTTTCTAATCCTAACAGATCAGACAATATGAACAAAAAATTAATGGTATTGTGTATGAGCAGTATGATACTGGGAGGCTGTATACCCTCTCCCAAGAAACAAACGGAAGCAATTACAGTTGAAGAAAATCCGAATATGATGTATATGTTGGTAGGCAGTTATGCAACTCCGGAGGAAGAAGGTATCAAGGTTTATAACTTTGATGAACAAAATGGCAACTCACAATATATCAGCGGAATAAAAGGAATATCCAACCCATCTTTCCTCATCCCGTCGGCTGATGGAGAAAGAATATATGCTGTAGGGGAGGATTCCGGAAAAAGTTCTACCGCCAATGCCATCAAATTCGATAAAGAACAAAAGAGACTAACTTTGCTTAATTCTCAACCCACTGACGGCGGTGCACCTTGTTATATAACTCTCAGCCCGTCGGAAAAATTTGTCTTGACAGCAAATTATATGGGAGGTAGTATTACCGTTTTCCCACTAGATAAAGACGGCAAATTAAAATCCGAAACACGCCTTATTTCCTTTACAGGAAATAGTCTTGACAAAGAGAGACAAACACAGCCACATTTACATTGTATAGAATTCACTCCAGACCATAAATATCTACTTGCCAGTGATTTAGGTACAGACCAGATTCATGTATTTCCTGTTAGTGAGAATGTAACTGATGGTGTATCCCATTCCTTGCTGAATGAATCCGAAGAATTTAATATAAAAGTAGAATCAGGATCAGGACCACGCCACATTTGTTTCCATCCGAACCAAAAATTCGCTTATTTGATTAATGAAATCTCAGGAAAAGTTATAGCTTTCTCTTACGACAAAGGAAAATTAAACACCATACAATATATAGAAGCTGACACAGTGGGTGCCAAAGGTAGCGGAGATATTCACATTTCACCTGATGGAAAATTTCTGTATGCATCCAACCGCTTAAAAGCAGACGGTATCGCTATTTTCTCCATAAATCAGGAAGAAGGAACATTAACAAAGACAGGTTATCAGCTTACTGGTATCCATCCACGTAATTTTATTATCAGCCGGAACGGACGATACCTGTTGGTGGCCTGCAGAGACAGCAACTCCATACAAGTATTTGAAAGAGATTCCCAAACAGGGCTACTGAAAGACACAGGCAAAACAATAAAAACCAATAAGCCTGTATGCCTAAAGTTTACCTTTTAAACAGGAAACATTGTTTTTAATAAAATAAACTGCTGTTTCCAATACATACAATGAAAGCAGCAGTTTATTTTATCAAAAACAAAACGAATCTTTATACATAAGTTTCCAAGAACTTAACATGACCTTCCACAGTCACTTTCACCTCTTTTGTTGTGGCAGGGAAAAGGATAGATTCACCGGCTTGCAATTCCAATGAGTTACCATCCCCATCAGTTACCGTACATGTACCTTCCATGCAAATATAAATTACAAATGAATCAAGTTCACTATAATCTATCGTCATATTTTCAGTCAAATCATAAACAGAAGTAGTGAAATACGGACAGGTAACCAACTCGACAGATTCATTCTGTTTCGGAGTATAATGAGTACGATAATCCTCTTCTACAGAATAATCTATGGCATCTTTTGACAATTCTGTATGCAACTCACGAGTATTGCCATTTTTATCCTTACGATTGAAATCATAAATTCGATAAGTCACATTCGAGGTCTGCTGAATCTCAGCAATAAAGCATCCGGCTCCAATACTATGGATACGTCCTGCAGGCAAGAAAAACACATCACCCGGTTGTACGGCATAATCAGCCAATGCATCACAAATAGTATTATCAGCAATCATTGCAGCATATTCATCGGGAGTAATTTTTTTACTTAATCCCGAACGCAGATGTGCTTTCCCCCCGGCATTGTCAATAACATACCACATTTCGGTCTTGCCCATCGAATTATGACGCTTCTTTGCCAGTTCATCATCTGGATGCACTTGTATAGAGAGATCGTCACAAGCATCAATGAATTTGATCAACAAGGGAAAATTATCGCCAAAACGCTGATAATTACTATCTCCTACCAAAGAACCTTTATATTCTTTTACCAACTGGCTCAAATTTTTGCCGGCTTCAGTTCCATTAGCAACAACAGACTCATCGCCTGGGACATTAGAAATTTCCCAACTTTCGCCAACCTGAGACTGTTCAATATTCAGATGTTTGAACGGGATAATCTTTTCTCCACCCCAAATGGTGGATTTCAGAATGGGGTTAAATTTAAATGGATACATAGGTGTATTAATTAATAGTTTCTAGGTTTGGATACAAAAATAAGGGAATTCTATGACTTTACCGCATAGAATCCCCTAAAATTAACAGCTATGTGTGTATATTCAAAGGTGTATTAGTAGTCTGTATTATTAGGATCGAAATTAGTCCAGCCATCCAACCAATTATCATCTGTTCCAAACGCTCCGATATATTCTACTGTCTCAAAACCGCTGCTCAACAGTGCGTCATTAAATGAAGCGGCTGTCAACACAGGGCTATCTGCATCCGGCATATAATTAACACCGATATTACGCCCGTCCTTGAATTTCAACTCATTGACATCAGTCAATACTTTATTTCCTTTCTGAGTCTTGAAAAAAGTAGAAGAATAAGACTCTTGTCCAGCATCAATGATTTGCTTGTTCACGGCATCATAAAGCACATCATCATATACTTTGTTAGCATCAGAACCGACCACCGTCATACCTGCAAACCAAATATTCTCCAACTTTATGTTTCCTGCCTTCGCCATCTCAACTGTATTACCTTTCTCACCATCAATAATTAAACCGACAGGATACCCTACAGCTACTGAATTAAAGCAATTCAAACGACTGGAACGCCGGATCTGCATAGCAGACTGAAACTTGCCTAAAGCTGAACCATTATTAGGATTGAAGCTACCGCCCGTAATATAGCTCTCATTATTAACAAAGTTGGCATCACGCCCCAACGGTCCGATAAAAGTGACATTACTAAATACGGCTGTCGTATAGGGTTCTATCAATGAGGCGTCTCCACAATTATCCGACTCAAAACCATTAGACTGAGAAGTATCTGCGATTCTCGGATCACGGATTGAAAGACAATATTGGACCTTACCGGAGAAGCCATTATCTGTATCAAACTCATCGTCCCATCCATTATAAGCCACTAGATATTTACAATTTACATTACCTCCAAACCATTCGTAAGAGTCGTCATTGGAATATGAAACCTGTAAATGATCAATGGTAGTTCCACTACCTACAGATCCAAAAGTTATACCATTAATTTCCTTATCTTTTTGAAAAGGATAACCAGCAAATTCCACACGTACATATCTCAATATACCTGAATTGTCAGCATCATCATTTCCTCCATGTTTAGTACGTGGACCTCCTTCAATCTGCTGGTTCAACACTCCCTGATTATTCTTGGCATTACCACAAATAATCAATCCCCCCCAATCTCCCGGTTTACGCTGGCCTTTAGGCTGTTCAGAGGTAAAAACAATCGGAGCGTCTTTAGTACCCTCGGCTATTAGTTTGCCGCCCGGTTCTACAATCAAGGCAGCCTGTGTATCTTTATCCCCTTTGATAACAGTCCCCGGTTCGATGGTCAATACCGACCCAGTTCCCACATAAATCCATCCTTTCATCAGGTAAGTTCCTTTGGACAAAGTCTGTGTACCCTTAAAAATAAACTCCTGATCTCCATTTCCTATCACGGTACCTTTGGCATTCTCTGTTTTATCATCATCAAATAACAAGTGGTCACATGTTTTAATAGCCCCCTCAGCCCCCCATACATAAGGAGCTTCGGCATTTCCACCGTTGCCATTACCGTTTCCTGTATCAGTTTCCGGATCATCACTGCTACAAGCAACCATTCCCCCCAGCATTATTGCTGAGAATACGTAAATCATAAACTTGTCAGTTCTCATTTCCATTTGTTTATTGGTTAATAATGAAAGATTCATTCTATTTTAAAACGTATAGTTAATGTTCAAATTGAAATTACGCCCTGATTTGTATTGACGAGTAATTTGCTCCACTTTTCCATGTCTAGTTTCTTCAAATTGCTTGAAAGAAACTTTCTCCGCCAACAAATCGCGTACAGCAACCTTTATTTCCAGATTACCAATTTTTTTCGAAACACTTAAATCTACTGCATTACGGGGCATTTCATAAGAATCGGGTACTCTGACTTCATTGTCTGCGGTTCCCAAACTACGGCCTACACCAATAATACGTTTACCGATACGGTTATAAAGCAATGCAGCATTCCATCCGCTATCGGCATGTTGATAGAAGAAACCGGCATTAATCAAATATGGAGATTGACCTTGCATCGGACAGTCCTTCTCTTTGGCTCCCGGCTCAAATTTCACTTTACTTTTAATTAAAGCCCCGTTCAGACTAAGACTAAAATTACGCATACCTATAAAATCCAGATTTTTGCGTATATCCACTTCTACTCCATAATTATCCGCTCCTTTGGCATTGACATACGAATAGATAAGGTCTGTACCTCCGGATACAGTATAAGTCCATTCAATAGGATTCTTAAACCTTTTATAGAAAAGAGAAACAGAAATCAGCTCTCCACTGCTGGGATAAAACTCATAACCAAAATCTAAATTATCAATATAAGCAGGCTTTAAATTATAATTACCTTGTACATTGCTGGCAAGATCAAAATCATAATATACAGAAGAAGAAACCTCCCGAAATTCCGGACGATTCACAGTACGTCCATAAGATAAACGGAACTGATGCTTATCATTCAAACGATAAGCCGCATTTACAGACGGGAAAAAGTCATCATACGTGTAAAACACACTAGTGGGGCTTTCCTCGTTTTTCTGTGTATGGCTAACCAACTCCATTCTATTATATTCAAAACGAACTCCTGCGTATACATTCAATTTGCCCAACGGAAGATTACCCCCTACATAACCAGCACTCAAGAGATTATTGCCTTCGTAATTATTGCGCCAATCCACTTGTTCCAATAAATAAAGTCCATTCTCCCCATAATTCTTCTCTTGTAATAATTCATTAGGGACATTCATTACTTTATAAGCACCCGGCAAACCATTTTTCCAACTATAGATAAAAAAACGGGTATTATATTCACGAGCACGATGCTCCGTGTAAGCTCCAACCTTCAGGCTAGGAGTAAAAATCCCGAAAGAGAAATCGTGCTGATAATTGATGTTAGCCGACAAAATATGTTCATCCAATCGGGAAAACTCCCGATTAATCTCATTCAAGTTCTCTACTTCCAACTGATTGGTCTCCTCATTGAGTACGGTAGTATATCGACGGCGGTCCGGCATATTCCGATTGGCATAAGAATATCCAGCACTCCAATCCAACTTATCGGTATTACCCAATGTATGCTTCCCCGTAAATTGACCATTATAAGTGGTACGACTCTGATAATAATATTCCGCACTCTCTTCATAATCACTTTGTGCATCTGTTCCCTTACGGTAAGTATAGCGGTCTTTCCCTAATTGATTAAAAATATTCTTAAACTCATAGCGACTGTTACCACTGGCAGGTATATAAGTAAAATTCAGCATAGTTCCTATACGAACACTATGATTATATTGGTCATCTATACTTTTACGTAAATAATTAGAACAATCGTGAGTCATATCATAAGCACCAAACAAATTGTTATCCATATCCAGATATGTCCTATAGCTATTGCTATAGTTCACTGTTCCTAATATAGCCAAAGTACGTCCGCTACTATCCACCCAGCGACGGCTGAAATTCATATTCAGGCTAAGATCTGCCAAGGGCCTACGATCTTTAACGGTCCAGTCATTATTTAACCCATTATTTAATAAATCATAGCCATTGTTCATCGGACTAAGCACAGCATTGATTCCACCTTTCAAGCTACGAAAGCCATTATCGAAACCTAGAAAATCTGTGCCACTTCCTTTATTATACAGAAACTTTTTAAAATGAGTCTGATCATTTAAACTAGTTCCAACCGAAATAGTAAACAGATTACTGCTAGGAACATCTTTGGTATTCACTAAAATAAAACCACCACTGAAATCAGCAGGATATTCCGGTGCAGGCGATTTCACTACCAACATATTATCCAACTGCGACGATGGAATAATATCGAAAGAGAAAGCACGCGCATCGGCTTCAGAACTAGGTACGGCACTATTATTAATCCACACATTATTATACCGTTGTGAAAGCCCACGTACCATAACGAATTTCTCCTCAATTATACTGATACCCGGTACACGGCGAATCACTTCCGAAGCATCTTTATCTTGCGTCTTGGTAATCTGCTGGGCAGAAACTCCCGTTTGCATAACCAAGCTAGTACGTTGTTGGGTAATAATAGCATTCTCCGTATTCTTTTTAGCATCCGCTACAACCACAACTTCTCCTAATTGTTGATTATCCTGTTCTAGTTCTACTTTTATTTCGAACATACCGTTTATTGTAACCTCAACAGTCTGTGTACAATAAGACACATAAGATATAATAAGCTTGTACGTTCCATTTCTTAATCCTGCAAGTTCGAAATTACCATCCACATCAGTAATAGTTCCTGTATTTGTACCACTTAACTGTACAGCAGCACCAATAAGTGGCTCTTTAGTCGCTTTATCTGTTACAGTTCCTCTCAAAGCAGCCGCCTGTACGGTCAATACCAACATCAAGAGAATTATCATAAGGCTAATGCCTTTCATCTGAGCTTTCATCATACTTTTACCTTGTTATTTTTCCGATGGCAAAGATCAGATAAAAGCATTACACGTATAATACATCTGCATGATACTCTTTTTGCGTATTTATTTCAATGACGTTTCATTGCATTTTGTTGAAAAAGCTCCTACCTTTACAAATAAATTGTAAAATAGAAAAAGAATATGAGAAGTTTTGCATCTGACAATAATTCAAGTGTACATCCCCGTATCATGGAAGCATTAATGAAGGCCAATAACGGACATGCACTTGGCTATGGAGATGATCCGTGGACAAAAGAAGCCGCCCACAAAGTGAAAGAACTATTTTCACGTCCATGTGAAGCACTGTTTGTTTTTAATGGCACAGGCAGTAATACTATGGCGCTGCAAATAATGACCCGTCCTTACCATATTATCTTCTGTGCCGACACAGCTCACATTGTTGTAGATGAATGTGGTGCCCCCAGTAAAGCCACTGGCTGTTTCATGCGCACAATTCCTACTCCGGATGGCAAACTGACTCCGGAATTACTAAAACCATTTATGGTTAACTTTGGCATAGAACACCATTCTCAGCCCGGAGCAATTTACCTAAGTCAATGTAGTGAATTGGGAACAATTTATAAACCAGAAGAAATATGCGCATTGACAGAATTTGCACATCGGCATGGACTGTTTGTGCATATGGATGGTGCCCGTATCTCTAATGCCGCGGCAGCATTGGGAATGAGTCTTGATGATATATCAGGAGCATGCGGAATTGACACATTGACTTTGGGAGGAACAAAGAACGGACTGATGGGAGCCGAATGTGTAGTGATTTTCAATCAGGATTTGATAAAGGAAGCACGTTATGCCAGAAAACAAGCCTGCCAATTGGCCAGCAAAATGCGTTATATCTCTTGCCAGTTCACAGCCTTCCTTGAAGATAACCTATGGTTAACATGCGCACAACATGCCAACGCAATGGCGCAACGCTTGTACAAGAAACTTTCCACAATGCCTGATATAAAATTTACCCAAACGGTGGAGAGCAACCAATTATTCTTCATCATGCCGCGTGAAAAAGAAGATAAGCTACAAGAATATTATCATTTCTACTTTTGGAACGAAACCATAGGAGAAATGAGACTTGTTACCTCTTTCGATACAACAGAAGAAGATGTCGACAAACTGATAGCTTGCATAAAGACTCTATAATCATCTCCCGGTTCTCTATCAGGGCAGGCCTTCAGACCTGCCTGTTCTATTTCCAGTCCCTATTCCAAGGCATAAGTACCCGGTGAGGGTTTCCGGACCTGCCCCTGCCGGAGAAAAGACATGGCGGAGCCTTCCGGAGAGTTCCGTGGGAAAGGTACCCACACCCACGGGAAAAAACGGTAGAGGTCACATTTCACACGTGCGTATACAAAAAAAAGCCTCCGGAACTTCTTCAAGTCCGGAGGCTTCAATCAAAACGGCGGCTACCTACTCTCCCACTGTGACGCAGTACCATCGGCGTGACAAGGCTTAACTTCTCTGTTCGGAATGGGAAGAGGTGGAACCCTTGTGCTATAGCCACCTGAATAAGGTTGACATATTGTTGAGCTGTTATCGTAATTTCATTCTGTAGTAAAAACTAAAGGTATACACCATCCGACATATAAGGAAAGTGAACGGGCAATTAGTAATGCTCGGCTTTGATGTCTCCATCTTTACACCTGCATCCTATCAACGTCGTAGTCTACAACGACCCTGAGAAATCTAATCTTGTGGCCGGCTTCGTACTTAGATGCTTTCAGCACTTATCCGATCCAGACTTAGATACCCGGCAATGCACCTGGCGGCACAACCGGCAAACCAGAGGTCTGTCCAACACGGTCCTCTCGTACTAGTGTCAGAGCCACGCAAATTTCATACGCCCA
>OJMK01002254.1_pt1 | contig 13596 bp, 9 predicted proteins | sample 1597201 | NCBI WGS metagenome assembly OJMK01 (sample SAMEA2452125, study PRJEB22498) | human gut metagenome | reverse complement strand
AATTTGCGTCAATAACTCAAAAAAGCACTTGACAAAACGCTTCATGGGGAAATGAAAAGGATATAGCCCCTTTTATTGATCCGGTCTTTGAGAACAATATTCTGCTGACACAAACGGAACGTCTGACCATGAACAGCAGACCGAAGAAACCAAAGTATGCCAGAAACAAGAATGTCATAGTGATCGGGGGATCTGGCAGCGGTAAGACCAGATTTTATGTGAAACCACAGCTTATGCAGATGCCGGATAATGTGAGCTTTGTGGTCACTGATCCCAAGGGGACAATTATCGTAGAATGTGGTAAGATGTTAGCACGAGGGACACCGAAGAAAGATAATAATGGGAAAATCCTGCGTGATAAAAATGGCAGAGTGGTAATGGCTCCTTACAAAATCAAGGTGCTGAATACCATCAACTTTGCCAAAAGTATGCACTATAATCCGTTTCATTACATTCGTTCGGAAAAAGATATTCTGAAACTGGTAAATACGATCATGGTAAATACCAAGGGAGAGGGAGAAAAATCTTCCGAGGATTTCTGGACAAAAGCGGAACGTCTGCTGTATTGTGCTTTGATTGGTTATATCTACTATGAAGCACCGGAGGAAGAACAGAATTTTTCAACCCTGCTGGAATTTATCAATGCCAGTGAAACCAGGGAAGAAGATGAAGAGTTTAAAAATGCAGTGGATTTGTTATTTGAGGAGCTGGAAAGAGACGAGCCGAATCATTTTGCAGTAAGGCAGTATAAAAAATACAAGCTGGCTGCAGGAAAGACAGCAAAAAGTATTTTGATCAGTTGTGGTGCCAGACTCGCACCCTTTGATATTGCGGAATTGCGGGAGCTTATGTCTTATGATGAGATGGAGCTGGATATGATCGGAGATCAAAGAACTGCATTGTTTATTGTAATCTCTGATACGGATGATACATTTAACTTTGTGGTTGCCATGATGTACAGTCAGCTTTTCAATCTGTTATGTGACAGGGCCGATGACGTTCATCATGGAAGATTGCCTTATCATGTAAGAATCCTCTGTGACGAGTTCGCAAATATCGGTCAGATTCCGAAGTTCGATAAGCTGATTGCAACGATCCGAAGCAGAGAGATTTCTGCATCCATTATTTTGCAGTCACAATCACAGCTCAAGACCATTTACAAGGATGCCGCCGAAACTATCACAGGCAACTGCGATACCATGCTGTTCCTTGGTGGAAAGGAAAGTACCACTCTGAAAGAAATTTCGGAGACGCTGGGAAAGGAAACCATTGATTTATATAACACTTCTGATACAAGAGGACAAAGTCGGTCTTACGGTCTGAACTATCAGAAAACAGGAAAAGAACTGATGAGCCGGGACGAACTGGCAGTCATGGACGGCAACAAGTGTATTTTGCAGCTTCGTGGTGTCCGTCCGTTTTACAGTGATAAATTTGACATTACAAAACATAAACGGTATCAGCAGTTATCCGATTATGATAAAAAGAATGAGTTTCATGTGGAAGAATATATGAAACATCAGATGGAAGTCCGGTTAAGTCCGGAAGAAGCGTTCGACCTTTATGTGTATGAAGGCAGTGAACTGGAAAAACAATCAAATAGTGAAAATGAAGGCACAGAGCATGTAACGTAAAACATACATAGCTCTTTTTTTTATGCCCTTTTGGGAGGTAGCGATATGCGTAAGCATGAAAGACCGCCCATCAGGGCGGAACCCTCCGAGTAGTAACCGTTAAAAAATCATAATGAAAACAGCAGTTACGAAAGGAGAACATAGATTATGGCGTTTTTTACATCCGCAATTAATATTTTACAGACTCTGGTTGTTGCAATCGGAGCTGGTCTGGCAGTTTGGGGAGTTATCAATCTCCTGGAGGGATATGGAAATGACAATCCCGGAGCCAAGTCACAGGGAATCAAGCAGCTTATGGCAGGTGGAGGTGTCGTTCTGATCGGTACACAGCTTGTACCATTACTGGCGAATTTGTTTTAGCCGGGGCAGTAAGAAAGGAGAACACGCATGGATAAGATTTTTGAGTCCATAGAAGAATGGATGCGTAACCTCCTTACAGGCATGGTCAGCTCAAACCTGACGAACATGTTTACCGATGTGAATGAAAAAACCGGTGACATCGCTAGTCAGGTTGGGCAAACGCCCCAGGGCTGGAGTGGCAGTATTTTCAGCTTGATCCAAAATCTGTCGGATTCTGTGATCGTACCGATTGCCGGAATGATCATAACCTTTGTGTTGTGCTATGAGCTGATTTCCATGCTCACCGAAAAGAACAACATGCATGACATAGATACATGGATGTTTTTCAAATATTTCTTCAAGATGTGGGTTGCAGTATGGTTCGTAAGCAATGCTTTTACGATCACAATGGCAATTTTTGATGTTGGACAGAATGTAGTGAACCGGGCTGCAGGTGTTATCAACCAGCAGACGGCAATCAATATTGATTCGGTAATCACCTCGATGGAGACAGCAATGGAATCAATGGAAGTAGGGGAGCTGATTATACTGGCACTGGAAACGCTTCTGGCGAGCTTGTGCCTAAAGGTTATATCCGTTTTTATAACGGTCATTTTATATGGTCGTATGATAGAAATTTATCTGTATTCGTCAATCGGTGCAATCCCATTTGCCACTATGAGCAACCGGGAATGGGGACAGATTGGCAGCAATTATTTAAGAGGATTGTTTGCACTGGCATTTCAGGGATTTTTTATCATGGTATGCGTGGGCATTTATTCTGTGCTGGTTGCAAACATACAGGTATCCGACAATGTGCATACGGCACTGCTCAGTGTAATGGCATATACAGTGATACTGTGTTTCAGTCTTATGAAAACAGCTAATTTCTCAAAGAGCATCTTTAATGCACACTAAATGTGGAAAAGGAGACGATGAAAATGGCTTTTGTATCAGTACCAAAAGATCTGACAAAAGTAAAAAATAAAATTATTCTCAACCTTACAAAACGACAGCTTATCTGCCTTGGTATTGCAGCGGCAGTAGGGCTTCCGTTTTATTTCCTGTCAAGGGAATTGATTGGTTCGAGTAATGCGGCAACCGGGATGTGTCTGTTGATGCTTCCGGCTTTTTTATTTGCTATGTATGAGAAAGATGGACTTCCTTTGGAGAAAGTCCTCAAAAACGTGATCACAGTAAAATTTATCCGTCCCCCGGTACGGAAATATGAGGTGGAAAACCTCTATGAAAAAAAGAAAATTTTGACAAAAGCGAAAGGAGGTACCGTTCGTGGAAAAAGTAAGAAACGATAAGAATCTTCCAGAGCAGACAGAAGAATTTTCCCATCCGGATGACTGGTGGCTGGATGAAGAGGATTCTGCTGATGGTTTACCAGTGTTTGATCCGGACGAGGCAGAAGATTATGCAAAGGACAGACAGCGTTTGACGGGAGTACCGATGGTTACTGGGTATGAAGCACTGGAGCGACACCGAGGTGTCCGCAGACCAAGACGTAAATTAAGCAGACGGGAAAAACGTGCCTGGAAAAAAGCCCAGAAATATGAACTGAAATTACATAAGGCACACGAAAAGGAAGAGAAAAAACTTGCGAAGCAGGCGGCAAAACAGGCTGCTCGTGAAGAAAAGGCGGCACAGAAACAGGCAAAGAAAGAAGAAAAGCATAAAAAAAAGACAAAGCCGCCGGGTTCTGTAAAATCCAGCGAGGAAAAAGGTGCTGCAAAGAAAATATCCAGCACGAATAAAGACAATAGAAATAAAGGGAAAAACATTACTGCACAGCAGTCCATCCCATATAGAGAAATGGGAAAAGACGGAATCTGTCGTGTGGAGGGTGGGTATTATTCAAAGACGATTCGTTTTTATGATATCAACTATCAGTTAGCACAGAATGAGGATAAAAATGCAATTTTTGAGAACTGGTGTGATTTCCTGAATTATTTTGACAGCACCATCCATTTTCAGTTGTCCTTTATCAATCATCACAGCAACATGATGGAATATGAAGATGTGATCCGTATTAAAAAGCAGAATGACAGTTTTGATAATCTGCGTATGGAATTTGCCCAGATGCTTAGAAATCAGTTGGCAAAAGGAAATAATGGTCTTGTCAGAACCAAGTACATTACATTTGGAATTGAAGCTGACAATATCCGGGAAGCAAAACCAAAACTGGAACGTATTGAAACAGATATACTCAATAATTTTAAGGTTTTTGGGGTATCTGCGTATCCGTTAAATGGTGTAGAGCGTTTGCAGATCATGTATGAAACATTCAACCAGAATGTCAAAGTGCCATTCAGGTTCAGCTATGATGATATGCTGCGTACCGGGCTGAATACAAAGGATTATATTGCTCCATCCAGTTTCCTGTTCAAAAATGGAAAGGATTTTCAGATGGGAGATACCATCGGAGCAGTATCCTATCTGCAGATTCTGGCACCAGAGCTGACGGATAAAATGCTTGCTGAATTTCTGGAAATGGACTGTAACCTGCTTGTTAATCTGCATATTCAGTCCATTGACCAGATGAAAGCAATCAAATTGGTTAAAAGTAAGGTTACGGACATTAACCGCATGAAAATTGAGGAACAGAAAAAAGCGGTACGCTCCGGATATGATATGGATATTATTCCGTCTGACCTGAACACATATGGTGGAGAGGCGAAAAGGCTTCTGGAAGATTTACAGTCGAGAAATGAAAGAATGTTTCTTGTGACGGTTGTGTTTTTAAATACAGCAAAAAATAAACAGGAACTGGAAAATATGGTATTCCAGACGGCAGGTATCGCACAGAAATATAACTGTGCATTAAAAAGACTAGACTATCAGCAGGAACAGGGCCTTATGAGCAGTTTGCCACTTGGAAGAAACTGGATTCCAATCAAGCGGGCATTGACTACCACATCGACAGCTATTTTTGTCCCATTTACAACGCAAGAACTGTTTATGGGTGGGGAATCTATCTATTATGGGTTAAATGCCCTGTCTAATAACCTGATCATGGCAGATCGGAAAAAGCTGAAGAATCCAAATGGGCTGATACTTGGTACTCCCGGCTCTGGTAAATCCTTTGCAGCAAAAAGAGAGATTACCAATGTATTTATTGTCACAAAAGACGACATTATCATCTGTGATCCGGAGGGAGAATATTTTCCGTTAGTCCGGGCATTTAACGGGCAGGTTATCCGTATTTCTCCGACCAGTCATGATTACATCAATCCAATGGACATTAACATCAATTATGCGGATGATGACGATCCGCTATCTCTGAAATCAGATTTTATCCTTTCGCTTTGTGAACTGGTAGTAGGAGGGAAAAATGGTCTGGAACCAGTGGAAAAAACAATCATTGACCGATGTGTACGTCTGGTATATCAGGACTATCTTGCTGATCCGGTCCCGGAGAAAATGCCAATCCTGGAAGATTTATATAATCTGCTTCGCAAACAGGAAGAGGCTGAGTCGCAGCGGCTGGCAACGGCACTGGAAATCTATGTAAATGGTTCCCTGAAGGTGTTTAATCACCGTACAAATGTAGAGTTGAACAATCGTCTGGTATGTTTCGATATTAAAGACCTTGGTAAACAACTTAAAAAACTTGGCATGTTGATCGTTCAGGATCAGGTTTGGAACAGGGTAACAGTCAACCGTTCTGCCCATAAGTCTACCAGATACTATATTGATGAGTTCCATTTGTTACTGAAAGAGGAACAGACAGCAGCATACAGTGTAGAAATCTGGAAGAGATTCCGTAAGTGGGGCGGTATCCCGACTGGTATCACACAGAATGTAAAAGACCTGCTTGCATCAAGGGAAATCGAGAATATCTTTGAAAACTCAGACTTTATCCTGATGCTCAACCAGGCATCCGGGGATCGACAGATTCTGGCAAAACAGCTTAATATTTCAACACACCAGCTTTCCTATGTAACAAACAGTGGAGAGGGAGAAGGGCTGATTTTTTATGGAAATACAATTATTCCATTTAAGGACAGATTCGATAATACCCTTATGCTTTATGCGTTAATGTCATCGAAACCAGAAGATGTAGAGAAGCGTGAAAAACTCGGCATCAAAGGCAGAGACGATAGTTAAAGGGGTGACAGCAGAACATGAGAAAATGGGTGGCAGGATTGTTACTTTCTATATCTGTTATATTGCTTACGATCAGTCTGTATTTCTTAATGGGATTTTTTATGCAGGAAAGACAGGATAATCAGTTACAGCAGGAACTGCAGGAGCTAATGCAGAAAAAAGAGGATGAATCGGAAGAAGATGCTTCCGGCGATTCTTTGATAGAGATAGATGTTGGAATTTTGGCATTGCATGAAGAAAATCCGGATTGTATTGGTTGGCTGACCATTGATGGAACGAGAATAGACTATCCGGTCATGTATCGGTCCGGAGATAAAAATTATTATCTGCATCGGGATTTCAACGGGGAATATTCTGCAAATGGCTGTTTATTTCTGGCAGAGGAATGTGTAGCAGGAAATTCGGACAATCTGATCATATATGGACATCACATGAACAGTGGGAAGATGTTTGCTGACCTTGAAAAATATAAGGACGAAGGATTTTACGAAGAACATCCGACAATCCTGTTCCGCACGATATGGGGAAATGAACAGTATCAGATATTTGCAGCATTTACAACGCCCGTTTATACAGGGAATGATTTTGATTATTACAGTTTTATCAAAGCGGGAACAGTGGATGATTATAAAAAATTTGTTGCTTCTGTTAAGGAAAAGTCACTTTATCAGACAGGAACAACAGCAAAATACAGAGATAAGTTACTTACACTGTCTACTTGTGAGTATTCCCAGAAAAATGGGCGTATGGTACTGGTTGCAAAGAAAAATAACGGAAAATTACCATAGATCAGGAGATGATGACCATGCAGGAGCATGAATATAAAGCAAGGGACAAGACTGTCCAGAAGATGAGCCGGGATGGACTCCGGGAAAAAAATCTCCGCAGTAAAAAGGAAAAGCGGATTACCGGGCGTGAGGCAGATGAGAAGAAAATAGCCGGACACAGGGAACAGGAGCTGGACTTTGGAAAGGTTAGAAAAACTCATACTGCAGAAGAAACAGTTGAGGGAGTGAAAGAAGGAAAACACAGACTGCAGTCCAGACACGCTTTTCTGGAACAGGAAGAATTTGCGGAAGCGGAAGAAATGGAAAACTCAGAAATGAGTGATGATAAAGCAGGCGGGGAGAAATCTCCGTCTGTTTCACGTTCCAGACTTCGTAAAGAGAGTATCCGGGGACATCCGGGACGTGATGCTGAAACATCGGAACCGGACAGGCAGAGCCGAAAGAAAAAGATGGTCGTAGCTTATGCAGCGAAAGAGCAGAAACGCTACCATGAAAAGTCAGAAGTTGATGAAAAATCAATGGAAGATTTTCGGGAAGAGATTAAAGGAAAGACGAAAAGGGAACAGACGCTAAAAGAACAGAAAAAATCAAAATCCCGTCTTTCCTTTGAAGATGAAAGTAAAGGTATGATTCCCGGTAGCGGAATGGCAAGAAAGGGGGCAAACGTTGTTTCAGAAACGGTATCTGCTTATGGTCAGAAAAAAATCAGAGAGGATACCGATGATAATGCTGCTCTTGATGCAGCAGATCAGATGGAATTTGCGGGAGAAAGCCTTGCAAGAAAGTCAATTTACGTTCGGGAACGGTTGAAAGAAAACCGACAGAGAAATAATCGGTTGAGGGAAACCGTTTTGGAAGAAACAGAAAAATCTCGCCTACAGTTTAGCACCAGTGCTTCCAATGAAGCAAAAAAGGCGGTTCAGAAAGAAGCAGAGCAGAAGAAACAGTCTGCATTAAAGAAATTATTGCAGAGAAAGCGTTACCAGAAGCAGTATCAGGCTGCGAAACAAGGAAAAGCTGTGAAAGACGCAGTGCTTGTAAACGCACAGCGATTTACGGAAAAAGCCAAAGCTGCGGTCAAGGAGCTTGTGGCACAGAACAGAAATATCCTCCTGTCCATAGGAGTTCTGGTGCTGCTGTTTGCGTTAATGGCAACGAGCCTGTCAAGCTGTGCTGCGTTATTCCAGGGCAGTTCCAATGCTATTATTTCTACCAGTTATTCCAGTGAGGATGAGGATATTTATGCTGCGGAAAATGCTTATGTGGCATTGGAAAATGCACTGAATGAGCAGATCAATCAGATGAAAGCAAACCATTCCGATTATGACGAGTTCCAGTTCCAGATTGATGAGATCGGACACAACCCGTATCAGCTTATTTCCTATCTGACAGTTAAGTATGGTGGTTTTACCTATGCAGAGGTTGCAGATGAGATTCAGGAGATTTTTAAGGAACAGTATGGCTTGTATACGGATTCGACACGAGAAACGGTAACAGAAAAGAAAAAGGTCAAGGTTGGAGAATCACTGGGACAGGTTGTGACCAGTGGATATTGTAACTGCCCGATCTGTTGTGGACAGTGGAGTGGAGGCCCGACAGCGAGTGGAGCCTATCCACAGGCAAATCATACGATTGCGGTAGACGCTTCTAATCCATTTGTGCCAATGGGAACCCATGTCATTATGAATGGTGTGGAGTATGTAGTTGAGGATACCGGAAATTTTGCACAGTATGGTGTGCAGTTTGATGTATTCTACGGCGATCACGCTTCTGCGTCAGCACATGGGCATCAGACCTGGGAAGCATACATAGCAGACAGCAATGGAAGTCAGGAAGTGGAAGTAACGACAACAAGAGAAGTGAACCGGCTGGATGTAACACTTACGAACCATAACCTGGATGCAGTTTTAAGAAACCGTATGACAGATAAGGAACAGGAGCAGTATGACGCTTACAACAAATACTATGGAAATCGTGATTATCTGTTTGACCTTAACACAATTCCGACAGGTGGGGCAGGCTTTGGATATGATATTCCGGCAGAAGCACTTTCTGATCCGCAGTTTGCCAAGATGATCCGGGAAGCGGAAAAATATCTTGGTTATCCGTATGTCTGGGGCGGTGCATCGCCATCTACCAGTTTTGACTGTTCTGGTTTTGTATGCTGGGTAATCAATAATTGTGGAAATGGATGGAACGTGGGAAGAACAACAGCGGACGGACTTCGTTCTTATTGTTCCTATGTATCTCCATCGGATGCAAAGCCGGGAGATCTGATCTTTTTCCAGGGAACTTATGATACGCCGGGAGCGAGCCATGTTGGAATTTATGTAGGAAATAACATGATGATTCATTGTGGAAATCCGATTCAATATACAAGCATTGCAAGTTCTTACTGGCAGCAACATTTTATGGCATTTGGCAGACTTCACTAGAAGGGAGTAAACAAGAGATGAATATGCGATTAAAAAAGGTTCTGGATGACATTCAGAAAACTGAAAACAAGATTCTGGAACTGCAGGAGCATGTAAGGCAACTGAGAATCCAGAAAAAGCAGATGGAAGATGCAGAAATCATTAAGGCAATCCGTTCCATGAAGATGGACAGCCAAAAGATGCTGACTTTTCTGGATGGGATTCAGAATGGAACAGTTACCATGCAGTTTGATGAAGAGGGCAATCTTTCTATGGATAGTTCTGAAACAGGTATAAAGAAAGAAGAAAATATGGACAGAGAAATGTCAACCGGACTGATAGAAGAAAGAGAGGATTTGGAAGATGAAGAATAAAGTAATGAAAAAAATTTTGATGATTATGTTGTCATCAACAATACTGATGGGTTCTGCCAGTGTGACCGCTTTTGCACAGGCAAATGAAAACGCAGAGCAGGCTGAAACTGCGGAACAGGTGATAAAAGAACAGCCGGCGGAGCAGCCTGCCGCAGAGGGAACACCGTTTTCCACGTCGGGAAACGGACAGCTTGTGGATGATAAGGAGAATGACAGTTCCAAGCAGTTTCTGACGGTACAGACAAAGAATGGAAATACCTTTTATATGGTCATTGACCGTTCCGGTACTTCCGAAAACGTGTACATGATGTCACTGGTAGATGAAAATGATCTGGCAGAGTTCTTAGGCGAAAACGAGGAAATCGAGAAAAAAGAGGAACCAGCAGTTGTTCTTCCGGAAACGACTGCAGCACCAGAACCAGAAACTACCGTACAGCCAGAAACAGAAGTAAAACCGGAATCCGGTGGTAATAAAATGTTTGGCTCTGCGATCCTGGGCGGCGGTATTGTACTGGTATTCGGTGGTTTAGCTGCTTTTGCTTTAAGTAAATTCCGAAAGAAAAAAGAGGACGGTATTGTAGAGGAAGGTCTGGAATTTGCTGATGACAGTTACATCAATGAAGATGAAGAAAATGCGGAAGATCAGCAGAAATAACAAAAAAGCATAAGGTATGGAGAAAGGGCAGTTCTTTATAGACTGCCTTTTTGACAGGAAAAGGAGGAAAACATGGCGAAATTTTTAGTGATTGCAGAGAAACCGAGCGTGGCACAGAGCCTTGCAAAAAATTTATCTGCTTATCAGAGAAAGGACGGGTATCTGGAGGGGAACAGTTGCATTGTCAGTTGGTGTCTGGGACACCTGGCAGAATATGTACCACCGGAAATTTATGATGAAAAATATGCAAAATGGCAGTTTGAGGATTTACCGATTATTCCGGAAGTATGGAAAGTTCAGGTATCAGAGGATAAAAAGAAGCAATTTGATGTGATATGCAGCCTGATGAACCGGGCAGATGTAGCATATCTGGTGAATGGCTGTGATGCCGGAAGAGAAGGAGAACTGATTTTTAAAAGAGTTTATGATCTGGCAGGCTGTCAGAAACCAGTGAAGCGTCTGTGGATCAGCTCAATGGAAGATGAAGCCATTCAGAAAGGATTTCAGTCCCTAACTGACGGGAGAGAATATGCAGGGCTTTGTAATGCTGCGGTATGCAGGGCACAGGCGGACTGGCTGATCGGAATGAACGCAACGAGAGCTTACACAACCAGATATTTTAAACGTCTGGTAGTTGGCAGAGTGCAGACACCAACGCTTGCTATGCTGACGGAAAGAAAAGAGAAAATTGAGCATTTCAAGAAAGAAGCCTATTATAAGGTTTCCCTGTCAGATGGAAGACTTGCGGTAATTTCAGAAAATATTCAGTCTGAAACAGAAGCGGAAGAATTAAGAAAACTCTGTGATGGGACAGAAGCTGTTGTGACCAGAGTGAAAAGAGAACAGAAAAAGACTTCTCCGCCCAAACTTTATGACCTGACCAGTCTGCAGAGGGAAGCAAACCGATTTTTCGGATACACTGCACAGAAAACATTGGATATGCTACAGGAACTGTATGAAGAAAAGATGGTTACTTATCCGAGAACAGACAGTCAGTATGTAACCGAGGATATGAAAGAAACGGTAAAAATGCTTGCCGAAGGCATGACAGATTTTCTTCCGTTTCTGGAATCTGGACAGACTGGGGGAAACATAGATCGTGTGGTTAATAATGCAAAGGTATCTGATCATCATGCAATCCTACCGACAAAAGAAGCAATGGAAAAAGGCATGGGAGGACTTTCCGGTGGAAAGAAAAATCTGCTGATGCTGATCGGACAGCAGCTTGTTCAGGCAACAGGGGAAGAGTACCTTTATGAGCAGACAGAAATTTCCGTACAGTGCAAAGAACATGAATTTACTGCAAAAGGAAAGCTGCCTGTGCAGATGGGCTTCAAAGAAGTGGAAGAAGCCTTTCGGAAATACTGTGTAAAGGATAAGAAATCTGATGAACCGGATAATAAGACAGAACTTCCAGAAGGATATGAGGAAGGAATGACTCTTGCCTCTGTGAAAGCAGAGAAGAGTACACATTACACTTCTCCGCCGAAGATGTTTACCGAAGATACTCTGCTTGCTGCAATGGAAACAGCAGGGAATAAGGAATTTGATTCTGAAACAGAGAAAAAGGGATTGGGGACACCGGCAACCAGAGCCAATATTATTGAGAAGCTGGTATCTTCCGGTTATGCAGAACGTAAAGGAAAACAGATTTTTCCTACGGTGGCAGGCTGTGAGCTGATTCATGTAATGCCGGAGAATCTGAAATCCGTAAGCCTGACAGCAGAATGGGAGAATCAGCTTCTGATGATGGAAAAGGGAAAAATCCATGATGATGAATTTATGGATGGGATTGTATCTATGATTACCGAGGTTCTTTCAGTATGCAGGGCGATTCCAGAAGAAGAACGGAATCGTTTTCAGACTGCAAGGGAAGTAATTGGGAAATGCCCGGTATGCGGTTCCGATGTATATGAGGGTAAGACCAATTATTATTGTTCTGACAGAAGTTGTCCGTTTGCTTTATGGAAGTCAAATAGGTTTCTGGAAAGCATGAAAAAATCAATGGATAAAAAGATGGCAGTGGAGCTTCTGAAAAAGGGACGTACCCATGTAAAAGGACTGTATTCCAAGAAAAAGGACAGCAAATTTGATGCTGATTTTGTGCTTGGGGTAGAAGATGGAAAAGCCAGATTCAGTCTGGAATTTCCTAAAAAGAAAAAATAAAGCACAGTCAGAAGGAGGAATAGGTTATGGCTCGTTTAGATGAGATACGTGGACTTGCAGAATATCATGCAGCCCATATCAGCAGTTCACCAAGGGACTGGATGAATTATCTGGATACCGCAGCCAGGTTATACAGGTATCCATTTATGGATCAGCTTTTGATCCACGCACAGCGTCCAAAAGCAACTGCCTGTGCTTCGCTGGAATTATGGAATGAAAAAATGCTGCGGTGGGTAAACCGAGGAGCAAAGGGAATTGCTCTTTTGGATGAAACCATGCAGAAAACAAGACTCCGATATGTATTTGATATTCAGGATACTCATAAGGTAAAAGGTGGAAGAACCCCTTACCTGTGGCGGTTGCAGGAGAAGCAACAGGAGGAGTTATTAAACCATTTAGAAGAAGTTTATGGACTGGAAGCTAAAGATACAGGAAGTCTTTCTGATGCACTGATGGCAACAGCGAAGTATATGGTAGAAGAAAATCTGGATGAATACCTGGATGGCTTGACATATGTGACGGAAGGAACATACCTGGAGGAGCTGGAAGAAGATACCATACGCAGCGAATTTCGCAGTCTGTTGACAGACAGCATTTATTATACGCTGGCTTCCAGATGCGGACTTGATCCGCTGGAACGGCAGGAAGAAATGGACTTCGTACATATCACAGACTATAACAGTTTATCAGTGCTGACATTTATTGGAAATGCGACGAGCATGGCCAGTGAGTCTGTGCTAGTGGATATTGGAAGATTTGTACACCGTATTTCATTAGAAGAAATGAAAAAGGGTATTGAAAATTCGGAGGAAAGGAATTATAATAAATTTAACACGTTAATTCGTGAAAGCGAAAGGAATAACAACAGAATCATAGAAAACAAATATTCGCAGGAAGATGAAGGAGGAAATGAGCATGGAACTGACATATCATCGCAAAGGGGATTATCTGTTTCCGAATCTGACAATCCAGGAGACAGAGGTACAGATCGGGAAATACGGAATGCTGCGGAGGACATTTCTGAAGGAACACAAGAACAGCCTGTATCAGAGCCTGTTACTGACTGGGAAACTGAACAGCCATCTGGAAGAGATCGAGAAAACAGCACAG
>OJMK01002240.1_pt1 | contig 13683 bp, 12 predicted proteins | sample 1597201 | NCBI WGS metagenome assembly OJMK01 (sample SAMEA2452125, study PRJEB22498) | human gut metagenome | reverse complement strand
GTCCAGCACACAGCCTTAAATCCGCCCATAAACGTATAAACAATGATGACCGCTGCGCAGATAATCATCGCCGCCTGCTCTAAGCGCCGTTATAATATCATCGTTTTCGCTGAGTGCGGACAGGAACAGTATCGGAATATCGTATTTTGCCTTTATCTCACGGCAAAGCGATATTCCGTCGCCGTCAGGGAGCATTATATCGAGTATCACAAGATCGACATCGTTATTCGACAGCATATAACGGCACTGTGCCGCATCTGCCGCCTCAAGAACGCTGTAATCCTCCATAGAAAGGCACGAACTGTTTATCTTCATTATATGCGGATTGTCCTCTACAAGCAGAATCGTACTCACTTTGCATCTTCCTTTCCACACGGTACGGTAAAGCGGAACACCGCTCCGTTTTCACTGCTGTCTGCGGTTATTTTGCCGCCTGTCGATTCTATAATATCACGGCAGATATAAAGTCCCAGCCCGTTTCCGCCGTCCGTGCTGTAACCTTTGTCAAACAGATGTGCAAGCGCCTCACGGGATATTCCCGTTCCGGTATCGGATACGGTGAACACAGCGAAATTATCACCGTCGGCGGATCTTTCTGCCGAAAATGTCACTGTTCCGTTCTCAGTATGCTTGCCCGAATTCACAGCCAGATTTATAAGCACCTGAAGCAGCATTTCACGGTTTGCTATTATATCGGGGCAGTTATCCGCCCTTGTGACAAGCCGGTTGCCGTGCTTTGCAAGTATAGGTCTGCAAACCGCCGCCGCATCGGAAAGAACGTCCCTTGCGGCAAATCTGCTCAGCTCCATTGCTGTGACCTCGTTATGAGATACCGAGAGCAGCTTTGTCACCATATCGGACAGACGCTGAGCCTCGCTTGAAATCGTTTCAAGATTTGACAATGTTTCATCGTTTACGACATTCTTTTCTATCTGTTTTTCGGTAAGCTGTGCGTATCCGCTCATTACCGTGAGCGGAGTTTTCATTTCGTGGGCGATATTGTGCATAAAATCGGTTTTCAGCCTGTCGAGCTTTTCAAGCGTTTCATTCATATGGGTGACCTGCGATTCACGCTGTTTCGATTCGTCAAGGCGGCGCTCTGTTCTGGACAGATTTATAGTAAGCATGACCGCATTACAGAACACGAACAATATAGTCGCATAGGAGCGGATATAGAATATCTTCGTGAAGTAGGTAAGCCCTTCTATCAAATAAACGACTGTGGTAAGTACAACGGTTGAGCATACTATAATGCTGTCAATGTAGCCCATAAGCCTGTGTTTTACCGCCGTAACACAGATATATACAGAAGAAAGAATCAGATATACCGCCATAACAGCGCCTGCAACAACGGTAAAATACGTATAAACGGTTGACGGTGTAAAGATGTAGAACAACAATATCGCACCTGCCGAGCATATAGATGTCACAACAAAACGCTTATGCGGTCTTAATCCGAGTGCGGCAAAGGCATAGAGCAGTATAAACACGAAGTAAAGTATATTCGTGATGTATTCGAGTTTATGCTCCGTGTACCAGTCAAGATAGGGGAACAGTACGCCTATCTGCTTGCTTTCGTATATGAGATAATGCAGAGCCGCAGTAAGACAGGTGAGTGAAAACCACATCATACTGCGTTTTCTGTTTCCGAGAAGGAACATTCCGAAAAAGAATATTGCCATAGCAAGCAGAGTTCCTGCAATAAGTCCGTCACAAACGGTCTGTGCCCTGTCATTTGCGGATATAAGCGGAGCTTTTGCAAGGCACAGCTTTTGTATCGTGCCTGTCCTGTGATTAAACCATGCGTGACGGATTATTATTTCCGCAGTATCCGCCTGTGCGGTGAAATATAGCGTGTATCTGTCTGTCGCAGGGACAAATTCTTCGGCATTGTCGGACACCTTACCGACCTCGCTGAGCAGTTTTCCGTCAATATAAACCTGTTGTGCATAGGTCGCCGTTTCTCCGGAAAGTCCGTAGGTAACACCTTTTTCAAGGGGCAGTACTATGCGGAATGTGGCATATTTATCATCGGGATTGCCCTGTGATATGTTGCCTTTTGCAAAATCGTCCGGAGTATACAGCCGTCCTGTGTAATATTCGCCGGAGGATATATCTATACCGACACCTTGCTTTGATAAATCGACATCAGCTATTTTGTCTGTGGACGGTATATCGACAGATTCCGGCATTGTGCCTGCGGTAAGAAGATAGAAAAACAAAGAAACAATTATTATAAACAATACGCAGACAAAAGCTGTTTTGGTATTTCTCCGCACATTTCCGTTCATACTCTCACCCCCTTGTATTTTACTCCGCTTTTTCGGCAGATAAGGCTTTCTTGCCGAATTGTAAGAAAATTCTTATTCTATTTTAACACAAAAAAGGAAAGCCGACAAGGAGAATACGCAAAATAAAATATTAACAAGCAAAAAAGTCTTTTCTTTTTCGGCGATATGTGATACAATAATAGGGAACATATTTAAAAATCTCCGATGAAAAGGAACGGAATAAATTATGAAGAAGATATTACGCTTTGCGTCTGCTCTGCTTTGCGGGGCTATGCTGTTATGCTCGCTTTCCGTTACCGCTTTTGCGGAAAACGACGACGAGGTATATGATTTTGACCCGAACACCGACAAGATATACAGCGAGGCTGTGTATATGGTCAACACCGATACGGGAGATGTGGTGTACAAGAAGAACGAGAGCAAAAAAATGTACCCTGCTTCAACCACAAAAATAATGACGTGCATAATTGCGCTTGAGCATCTGTCCGAGGCCTCTTTGTCAAAGAAGGTGGAAGTGCCTTATGACTGCTTCAACGATTTCTACGAGGACCCGAACTACAGCGACCCGTCAAATGCGGCGATAGAGCCGCTGCAGGACAACCTGACATACAAGGACTGTCTGTATGCACTTATGCTCCCGTCTGCCTGTGAAGCGGCAAACATTCTTGCCTATAATATAGGCGGAGGAAGCATCACAAAGTTTATCGGAATGATGAACGAAAAAGCGAAGGAGCTTGGCTGTACCGGAACAAACTTTGTGAACGCTCACGGTCTGCATAACAACAACAACTACACAACTGCGGAAGACCTGTATAAAATGACAAAATACGCCTACGACAAATTTCCGCTGTTCAAGAAAATAACAAGCACCTATGAATATGAGATGCCGAAAAATGACGCTAACCCCGACGGCTACTCTATTTACAGCACTATCTCACTTCTTCGTCCCGGCAGTGTTTACGAATATGAATACGCATATGGCACAAAGACGGGTACTACGGACGAAGCCGGAAGATGCCTTGTTTCAGCCGCTAAGAATCAGTACAACTATATCCTTGTGACGCTCGGCGCACCGGTAAAGGACAAGAACGGCGAATACTATGACGACTGGTATTCGATGATTGACGCACTCAACCTCTACAAGTGGGCATTCACAAACTTTGAAATGGCTACCGTTGTAAATAAGGACGAGCAGATAACCGAAGTCAAAGTCGAAATGGGAGAGAGCGCAACGCACGTTATACTGACACCCGAAAGCGACTACACGGCGCTTATGCCGAAATCGGTAAAGGAATCGGGAGTGCAGAAGGTCTTTAAGGCATACGAAAGCGTGCAGGCTCCCGTGAAAAAAGGTGATATACTCGGCGTAATGGACGTTAAATTCAAGGGCGAAACTATCACCACGATGAACCTTGTGGCAAACAACAATGTTGCCAGATCGGACGTGGAATATTATATAGAAAAAGCAAAGGACGAGTTCGACAAGCCGTGGTTCAAGGTTTCGGCTGTCGGAATAGTTGTACTGCTTATCTGCTTTATCGTTACAAGAACGATAGAAAACTCAAAGCGCAGAAAGCTGGCATCAAAGGAGAAGCGCCGCTTTGAAAGCTACGCTAAAAGACGCTGATGCAAGGTGTTAATATAATCTGCCTCGGCAGACTGAAGGAAAGCTATCTGAGAGATGCCTGCAAGGAATATGAAAAGCGGCTCGGAGGCTCCTGTGTGCTGAAAATATATGAGCTTGAGCCTGTCGCACTGCCGAATGAGCCGTCTGACAGGCAGATAGAGGACGCACTCGAAAAAGAAGCTGAAATGATAGAAAAGAAGCTGGCGAAGAACGCTCTTACCGTTGCTATGTGCATTGAGGGAAAGCAGCTTTCAAGCGAGGAGCTTGCCGCTAAGCTGAGTGATACGGCGGTGCAGGGAAAGTCGGCGGTGAACTTCATAATCGGAAGCTCGTTCGGGCTTGCACCAAAGATAAAGGCGATGGCTGATATTAAGCTGTCGATGTCGAAGATGACTTTTCCGCATCAGCTTGCAAGGGTGATGCTGCTCGAGCAGATTTACAGGGCGTATAGTATTATTGCAGGGAAAAGGTATCACAAATAAATACCATAACAGCTTCAATGCGATTTCCATAAATGGGGGTGTACCATGTTCACAAACGACAAGTCGGCACTTTTGCAATCATTGCTTTTTCCTGTGTTAATTATTATATGGGGCATTGCACGCACTGTTACCGACTTTCTTTATGCAGGCGGAATTTCAGCGTTTACACGGCTTGACGCTTTGTGGCGGTATGTTTGCTTCGGAGCTATAATATGCAGTGTAATTGCAATAATTATAACACTCTGCGGAAATGTCGATACGTCACGTTACTTTTTAAAAAGGCTTATAGGCACATGCGGACTGGTTGTTTTATACGGCGTTGCAATGAGCTTCGCCACAAGTATGCTTCCTGCCGTGTTCATCGGAATTGCGGGTATTGCTTATCAGATACTCAGAGTGCAGGACGATGATTCAAGTAAAACGGAGCGTGCGGTACTTATGCTGTCTGACCCGGCTATTCATCTTACGGTGTTCTGGGGGATCCAATGGGTATCTGAATTTGTTAAAACGGAATAATATAAGGCGGAACAGCATAAAAACCGTTCCGCCTTTTCTGTATATAATATGCAAAAGAAAAACCGCTTTGATAATGATTATCAAAGCGGTTGGCACGCCAAGAGGGATTCGAACCCTGATTACCCGAAAAGTTTTTCTATGTTATCAGCAATACGAACCTTAAATTCTTCCATCGCAGATGGAAAGGTGTGCTGATAGACCTTTTCAATCATGTCAGTCGATGAATGCCCCATTAATTCCGCAATATATTTCTGTGGTATTCCAAGCAATAATGCTTGACTGGCGTAATAATGTCGCAAAGAATAGAATCTAAATATATGTAGCCCGTGTTTACGAAGAAATGAATTCCAATCACGGCTTATTTTATTTGAAGATATAACGCAAATCCGTTTTTTATCCGGAGTATTCATGAGTTTATCTCGCAGTAAGGGCGATATTGGTATTGTCCTATATCCGGCGTATGACTTAGGCGGCTTATATACTTCTCTGCCATGCTCATTTATTACAACTGCTTTGCGAATTTCTAATCCGTCAGCGGTAATGCAATCCTTTGTCAATGCACATATTTCCGAAGGACGCAATCCACATTGACTGGCTAATAAAAATGGAATCTCAAGCTCTGTATTTTTGATTAGTTTGTATATTACTTTTATTTCGTTTTCATCCGGTACATAAAATGATGATTTTATCTTTTGCGGTAGTGATATACGATAGACAAAATCGGGAGCGAACATTTGCAAAGAGGCGTGCAATAAACCATACGCATTACGTACCGTTTTAGGTGAATAACAATAAGATAAGATAAATCAAAAGCAAAAATGCCTAAATGTGATGAGCCAAAGATTGACAGTACATCTGACGAAGCAACCGAGATTTATCTGACAACGGATGAAACAATGTTTATGAAAAAGAACCTCGACATACTTGGCTTTTCATATCTGCTTTCTGTTTCTTCTGACAGTGATAAGCTGCTCATTGAAAACATAATATCAAAAATAAAAGGAGAAAAAACGAATGGCAAGGGATGTTAACGCTTCGATAAACAAGTGCGAAAAAGCGATAGCACAGGAAGAAAAAAATATATCGGAAGCTAAAGAAAAAATCAGAAAGTTGCGCAAGGAAATCAAAAAACTTAAAGTCGAAAAGAACAATCAGTTTGCAAGCGATCTGCTTGCGGCGATCATGAAGGACGGCGATATTTCAGATGAAAAACGAAAAGAAATACTTGCAATGCTCAGCAAATCCGAAGCAAAAAATTTTGGCAGCCAGAATGAAAAAACTACATTACCGGAAGGAAAAATTTTTAACGGTAACGATTTATAAAATTCACTCAGTGAGCGTAGCGATTTTTAAAAAAATAAATTTGAAATTTTATTTTTTAAAGGGTATTAGGGTTCACCCTAACAAGCGAACGTATGCACCAATCGGGTGCACACGTTCTGTGCTTGCCACAGTGTGATTTACTGCGTAAATCATACAGTGCTTCTTGCTACGCAGAAGTTCAGAGAGGAGTAAAAAATGCCACTTAAAAATGCACGGATTCATTTAAGAGTAACCGATGAAGAGAAGCAAAGCTTAGTCGAAAAAGCAACACTTGCAAGACAAAGTGTAAGCCAATACATTCTATCACTTTCAGAAAATAAAACAATAATTGTTGTCGATGGTGCTGATGAGGTAACACGACAGCTATTAAAAATCGGCAACAACATAAATCAGATTGCGATAGTTGCAAATACAAGCAGAAAAAATGAAAGTGAATTGCCAAATTACTACTTAAAGAGAATCACAGATTATCAAAACGAAATAATGAAACTGCTCAAAGATCTGCTGCTTGCTGTCACCAAAGCAGAACACGAATGTGCAGAAAGTGAAAAAAGCAATGGCGGTTAATCAAACTGCGGAAAACAAAATTAAAACCGAAGCGGGTCTTACTGAAGCTCTCGCTTACATAACAAATCCTGCAAAAATATCTGAGGTTTCACGAATAAATTGTTCGGGAAGTAACTCAAACACTCTCGACCAATTCAGATTATTGCGTTTGGCGTTTAATCAGAATAATGGGATTATTTCACATCATTTTATTCAGTCATTTTCACCGAACGATAATGTAACACCCGAAACTGTTCATCGCTTTGGGGTGGAATACGCTAAACTTTGTTTTCCGAATTATCAAGTAGTTGTCAGCACTCACGTTGACAAAGAACATTTGCACAATCACATAATCGTAAACTCCTGCAATATGATAACCGGCAGGAAATATTACGACAATAAAGAAACAATGAAGAACAACAGAGCGATAAGCGATAAGCTGTGTCGCAAATACGGAGTATCTGTTATAAGCTCTAAATCCGAATTCAAACCGATAGATCAAACGACAATGCAGTTGGCATTGAAACATAAATCATGGAAAATTCAGTTGCTGAGTGATCTTGATGAAGCAAAAGAAAGTTGTAAAAGCAAAAGTGAATTTATATCATTTCTCAAAAATAAAAACTACGAGGTCCGATACGAAAAACACATCACCGTTCATAAAATCGGTGAGAAGAAAGCAATCCGTGTTGATACTTTAGCAAAACAGTTCGGAAGTCAATATACCAAAGCCGAGCTTGAAAAGGCAATGGGATATTCAACAAATCTTGCTGATACAAATACAAGCAATTTAAATTTGCAATCGAAGAAAACCTGCGCAAGAAAAAATATTAACGAATGGCAAAGGTTTGAATCCTGGTCATTTTCTCAGGACAACAGGTACGCAAATAATTACAGATGTTTGACAAAACAGTATAGGACAAACTATCACACGAGTCGATTTCCGACAGGAACTCGGAAATCAATATTATTTACAATACTGTGTGCACTTTTCATAAGTCCGAATAGAAAAAAGTACAGAGAACATAAAAGCTACCGGTTATCCAATAGGACTACAGCTAATACAAATATAATCAGAACTAAATATTGGTGCGAGAACATCAGATACGGAGATCTAATATCAGCCCAGGGCAACAATTTTGCTGTTAAAATTCCGGCAGATCAGCTTGGAAAAATTATTGTTCTTCCGATTTTCTACAGTGCAAATGTGAATTTAGAAACCAAGACAGCGGTTATTATAGTCAAAGAAAATAATAAAGAGATAATCTGCAAAGCTCTCGGTTATGACAGCAAGCAAGTTGAACAGCAGTCAGATAAGTTGATCAATTCACAAAAATACAAACGATTAAAAGATCTCGCCGCTTCTTCAAATACAAAGCTCAGCTATATGATCGTTACAAAAATTCAGCTCGAGCTTTTAAAATTGAATGAAATCGAGCTTGCGGCTTTTCCTAAGGACGACGGGAAATATAATGTTGCGTTTATGCCGGACACCAAAGAACTCATTACAAAAATTCTCTCCCCTGCGGATGAGAGCAAGCAGGAAACAGAGTATGAACGAAATAACAGACTAAACAAAGAAATAAAACGTTTAGCCGCAGTAAACGGTGAGAAACCTAAATATAGAATGGTTGCCCCCGAATTGCTTGACAACATAAAGCGATCCGGTATACAGTTTGCCTATTTTAAAAAAGGCGATAAGTATAATATAGTTTTCCTTAGGAAAAACGAAACGGAAATTGATCAACTACTGAAACAACTCAGAAAAGAAAAATAGCAGAAGCAACAAAAAATCCAGTTTTAATTTGTTTAATATTTAATGTTATAATGATAGACAAACGCAACGAAAAGTGTTATAATAAAGTCGGCGAAATCTATTCTCCGACTTTTTATATAAAATGATGACGGCTTACTAAGAAGTGAGCCGCAGAAAAAACGGAGGTATAGATATGGCAAGGAAGTACGAACTGATAAATGATTTGTACGATCAAATCATTGTCGATGTGACGAAAGACGCTCGAGCGTGGCAATCGTTCTTAAGAACTGCTTGCAGAAATTACAAGCTACGTTTTGACGAACAGCTGTTACTGTTTGCTCAGCGTCCGGACGCAACGGCGGTATTAGAAATCGAACGTTGGAACACAGCATTCGGCAGATGGGTCAACAGAGGTGCAAAAGGCATCGCAGTATTTGAGGATTCTTCGGGCAAAAGCCAAAGACTTAAATACTACTTTGACATCACCGATACACACGGAACAAAACGGTCAAGAGAAGTTCCGGTATGGAAAATGTCTGACGAATATCAAAGCGATGTTACGGAAGCATTAAAAAATACATTTGGCACATTAAGCGACTTGGATAGTCTTGAAAGCGTAATTAAAGAAAGCGTATCTAATGCAGTGGATGACAACATAGATGACTATATCTATAATTTTATCAGAAACGGAACAGGCAGTGAAATAGACTATATAAGTACTGATGAAGCTGAAGAAATATACAAACGACTTGTAAAAAACAGCGTAGTGTATATGATTTCAGAACGTCTTGGAGCAGACAGTGGGTTAACCGAATCCGATTTTGAGGGTATAGAATATTTCAGCACACATGAATTGTTGAACTCTATCGGATATGCCACAAGCGATATAGCCAAAATGGGACTCGGTGTAGTCGCAAAAACGGTTCGTGCAATTGAAAAGGAAAATCAACAGGCGATAATGCCTGATAACAATATCAGCTATAATAGCGAAAGGAGTTCTAATTATGAAAGAAATCACTTACACAATGTAGGGCGACTATCTGATACCGGATCTATCATTACCGGAACAGCAGGAGGTAACACTCGGCAAATGGGCACAGATGAAAAAGGAATATCTGAAGCAGCACCACAAGATAATGTACTACAATCTGATGACGAGTTGTCAGTTAACACAGTACCTCGCAGAAACGGAACAGAGAGCGCTCAAACTGGAGGACGAGCTGATCAAAGAGATGTCGGTAAAACAGGGGCTGACAGAAGAGCTGAAAGCGAAAGATATGATGAAATGGGTTCAGCTGATGAACAATCTCAGGCACGAAGTTCAAGAGATAGTTACTCAGCAGATAATAATGAGCGTTTAAGCAACATTAAGCCGTTACCGTCAATCAATGAACAAACGGCTTTCATAGCAGAATATGAAGCAGAGGTTACAAAAGCCTCTGCTTTTTCTATTCCAAATGAAATTATAAATGACCATCTTGCTAATGGGAGTGGCTTTCAGGACGGGAAATACCGTATCTATGAACAGTTCCGGAGAAGCTTATCACAGAAAGAAAATGCGGATTTTCTGAAAAACGAGTACGGCATTGGTGGCGGAACACACGCAGGTGGCGTATCCGGATATCACTATGACCACAATGCAAAAGGTATTTGTATCAGCAATGGATATGCCGATAATGCTCCGAAAATCATTTTGAATTGGTTAGAGGTCGCAAAGCGCATACAGCTGTTGATTAACAATGACAGGTATCTGAATGCAAAAGAAAAAGAACATTATGCGCAATGGCTCAACGAGCGTGAGGAAAGACAATACACCGAGCAGGGTCTTAGCACTTCTGAAAACAAGGATAATGAGAAGTATATTTACAAAGTCGGCGATACCGTTTTCATCGGAGCGTCCGAATACAGAATTACGGCAAAAGACGATCAGCAGGTAATGCTCAGCGACGCTAACGCTCCCCTTTTCAACAAACAATATGATATAGCGGATTTTGAGCATAAGATAAAAGAAAATGCGCTTAACGAGCATTTAAAGGTTATACTTTCAGAAGAAGAAAGCAATACATCTGTTATTTCTGAAACGAATACAACTCCAGAAAAAATCACTTATGATAAAAACGGATATCATGCTGATGATTTGGATGAAGGTGACCTTATCAAAGTAGATGGCGAAATATGGGCAGTAAAATCCGTATCTTCATATTCTATTTCTCTCATAAATGAAAGCGGTGACAAGAAATATATATCAAATTCACCGGACAGCAAATGGCAAGAAACGTTGGTTTCAAGATATAATTTTGAATTCATCGGTAACCGTGAGGGAACAAATACACAGGTCAATAATGAATCAACTGATAGCAAACAGTTAAAGACAGCTCGTGAACATAAGAAAAACCGCAAGCAAAACAACGCTCACAGTGTTTTGTACCCGGAAATCAACAATGATTACCGTACAAATTTCCATATTGATACCGATGAGTTGGGTGCAGGTACTCCGCTCGAACGCTATTATAACAATATTAATGCCATACGTCTGCTCAAAAAGTTAAATAGCGAACATAGACTTGCTACTCCAACGGAACAGGTCATACTTTCACAATATGTCGGTTGGGGCGGATTACCGCAATTCTTTGAGCAGTCAAACTCCCACTACAATGAACTTAAAGATTTACTTACCGATAGTGAATACACATCGGCAAGAGAGTCAACTCTGACTGCGTTTTACACTCCGCCGACAGTTATAAGCGCCGTATATAAGGTTCTTGAAAATATGAACTTTAAAAACGGCAATCTGCTTGAACCTTCCTGCGGCATCGGTAACTTTATCGGTATGCTGCCGAAAACAATGCAGGACAGTAAGGTTTACGGTGTTGAGCTCGATACTATATCAGCCGGAATTGCACAGCAGCTTTATCAGAAATCTTCAATAGCGGCACAGGGATTTGAAGAAGTGAATGTGCCGGACAGCTTCTTTGACGGAGTTATCGGCAATGTTCCGTTCGGTGATTTCAAGGTGCTTGATAAGAGATACGATAAGTATAATTTCCTTATCCACGACTATTTCTTTGCAAAGTCTTTGGATAAGTTACGTCCCGGCGGTATTACGGCTCTTGTTACAAGTAAAGGCACGATGGAGAAGACAAATTCATCTGTCAGAAAATATATAGCACAAAGGGCAGAACTCCTCGGCGCAATCAGACTGCCGAATAATACCTTTAAGGGTAATGCAGGTACAGAGGTTGTGTCAGATATTTTATTCCTGCAAAAGCGTGACAGGCTCGTTGATATTGAACGGGATTGGGTTCATCTTGACACTGACGAAAACGGTATCACAATGAACTCATATTTTGTACAGAATCCGGAAATGATACTCGGCGAGATGAAAACCGTAAGCGGTCGCTTTGGCGAAGAAGTAACCTGCGTGCCGTTTGAAAATGCCGATCTTTCAGAATTGTTATCGGAAGCGGTAGCAAATATACACGGAGAGATTTCCGAATATGAGGTAACCGATGAGCTTGAGGAAGAAGATAATTCGATTCCTGCCAACCCTACAGTAAGAAATTTTTCTTACACGGTAGTGGACGATAAAATCTATTTCCGTGAAAATTCCCGTATGTCGCCTATAGAGGTATCGGCAACTGCTGAAAACCGAATTAAGGGTATGATCGGAATAAGAGATTGCGTTCGCAATCTGATAGAATTACAATCAGAAGACTATCCCGATGAAGAGATAAAGGCAGAACAGGCAAAGCTTAATGCGGTTTACGACACTTACGTTAAAAAATACGGTCATATCAACAGCAGAGCTAACAAATCTGCTTTTGGCGATGACAGTTCTTTTGCACTTTTATCTGCCCTTGAGATAATCGGCGATGAAGGTGAATTTGAACGTAAAGCGGATATATTCTTTAAGAGAACGATAATGCCGCATAAGCCTGTTACACAGGTCGATACGGCAAGCGAAGCACTCGCTGTGTCTATCGGCGAAAAAGCTATAATTGATATGGAATACATGAAACGTCTGACCGGAAAAGAGGAAGATGAGATTTTCAACGATCTAAAAGGCGTAATTTTTTTAAACCCTCTTTATAACGGAAATGACGATAATCAAGTTAAGTATTTCATGGCAGATGAATATTTGTCCGGCAATGTCAGAGAAAAGCTTGCAATCGCCAAAAAGTTTGCAGAAGCCGATTCTTCATTCAACATTAATATCGAAGCGTTAGGAAAGGTTCAGCCTGAAGACTTGACAGCGAGCGAAATATCTGTACGGTTAGGCTCGACTTGGTTGCCGATCGATGTTGTACAGCAATTCGTTCACGAATTTTTAAATACACCGGCTTATGTCAAAAGCAGTATAGTTGTACACTATTCACAGCACACAGGTGAATGGAGCATTGACGGGAAATCATACGACAGAAGTAATGTTAAGGCTTATAACACATACGGTTCGGGCAAAGCATTCTCAGCGGCACTTATCGTTAAAGACGGAAAAATCGACTTTGATTTTCCCGCACAATCACAAAAACGCAGTAAGTAGGTTTTACTATGAGCGTTCTTATAACAATTTTATTAGCTGTAATTATAACACAGGCATTCCGCATTCGCCGTCTGAAAAAAGAAATTATCAAGCGAGATACTGCCGATGAATTCAGTAGGCAATGGTACTGGATAGAAGATAAAAATAACAAGCAACGACAACCTCTGAAAAAGAGGAAATCGTTGCTTTCTTTTTTAAGGAGCTTTTTATGAGTTATTCTAAATCTAAACCAAGTAACTACGTTACAAAAGAGCAAATAGAGCGTGCAAGAAATGTAGATATGGTAGAATTTCTTGAAAGAACAGAAGGCTTCAGCGTAAAGAAAAGCGGTAACGGCTACCGTTGCGATGTTCACGACAGCCTTTTTATTACAAACGACCGAAAAGGGTGGTATTGGAACAGCCGTGACGAGGGCGGCAATAACGCTATTGCGTTTTGTATGAAAATATACGGACAAAGCTTTACCGAAGCCGTTAAATCGCTTTGCGGCGATATTCAAATGGAATATTCACCCAAATATAATACGAAAAAGAAATCGTCAGAAGAAAAAATTGATATGCACCCCAAAAGTTAGACACATTTGGAGGTGCATATTTTTATGG
>OJMK01002223.1_pt1 | contig 13731 bp, 13 predicted proteins | sample 1597201 | NCBI WGS metagenome assembly OJMK01 (sample SAMEA2452125, study PRJEB22498) | human gut metagenome | reverse complement strand
CCCTACGCCGCGGCCGGCGCTCTGCTGATCCTCACCTGCCAGCTGGGCCTGTACCTGACGGCGGAGACCCGCCGCATCGCCTTCCATCTGGCGGACCTCAACGGCGTACCGCCCTACGTGGTGTCCGTCCTGCCCGCCGGTGTCTGCAAGCAGCGGGGCGTGCTGGAGGGCTTCTATCGCAGCACCATGCGCCCCGACCCCGCCCGCCGCTGGCAGAATTATGTACTGCCGCTGCTGCTCAGCGCGGCGGTGGTGCTGTCCGGCGTGGTGTGCTTCACCGCCCGCCCCATGGACGAGTTCCCTTGGGTGCTGGCCGCCCTCACCGGCGCCGGTGTCCAGCTGTCCCTGCCTCTGACCGGCTCCCTGCCCCTGTACTACCTGTCCCGCCGTCTGGAGCGCAGCGGCGCTGCCGCCGCCGGCTATGCCGGTGCCCGTGCCGTAGCCCGCTCCGGCCGCATGGTGCTCACTGATGACGATCTCTTCCCCGCCGGTACCGTGACCCTCAACGGCTACAAGGTCTACGGCGAGGAACGCAGCCGCGCCGTGGGCTACGCCGCTTCGGTGGCCCGTGCCGCCGGCAGCAGCCTTGCCCCCCTGCTGGACCGCCAGCTCACGGCGGAGGGCGGGTTCCACATTCGCGTGGACGACCTGCGTTACTGCGAGGAGGGCGGCGTGGAGGCCGCCATCCACGGCGAGACCGTGCTGATGGGCAGCGCCTACTTTATGAAAAAGCGCCATGTGGCCCTCCCCCACGACCTGAAGCTCCAGACCGGCCTCTTTCTGTCGGTGGACGGCGTGCTGACGGCGGTGTTTGCCGTGAAGTACCAGCCCTCCCGCAACGCGGAGTGGGCTCTGCGGGCCATGCGCCGCTGCCATATCACGCCGGTGCTGGCCGTCCGCAGCAGCAACGTCACCCCGGGGCTCATCAAGCGGAAGTTCGGCGTGGACGCCAAGGTGGTCTACCCCGACGTGTCCACCCGTCTGGCTCTGGCCCAGCTGGCCGCCCAGCAGGGCGAGACGCCCAACGTCATCGTCTGCCGTGAGGGCCTGCTGCCTCTGGCCGAGTCAGTGGTAGGCAGCCGCCGCATGGTGCGGGCCGTCCGCACCGCCACGGTGCTCAGCTATATCGGCGCCCTGTGCGGCGTGCTGCTGGCCTACTACCTCACCTCTGTGGGGAATTTCGCGGTGCTGACGCCGCTGGCCATGGTGGTGTTTCTGCTGCTGTGGCTGCTGCCCACGCTGCTGATCGCCGGCCTTGTCCGCTACTTCTGACAAAAAAGAACGGAAAGCTCTGCTTTCCGTTCTTTTTTGTCTGTTTTCACGCCTCCGTCGGCGCGGGCTCCGGCAGCTTCTCCGGCCAGCCCGGCCAGCTCTGGCGGATCAGATCCGCCACGCCGCCCCGTTCCAGACCCAGCACGGCCGCCAGCTCGCCGTACAGCTGGTCCTCGGCCCGCTTGAGATAGCGCTCGTCCATCTGGCTCACCTTCTTGCCGTGGCGCAGGGCCCACGCCCGCTTGCGGCACACGTTGTGGATCATGGCGGCCAGCTCGCCGCACTGGCAGCGCATCACCACCTGATGATAGAAATCCTTGGCAGCGCGGATGCCCGGCTGCTCCGGCTTGCAGGGCGGCAGCGACGGGATGGCCGCGATCAGCGCCAGCGCCTCCTCCCGGGTGATAACCGAGCGCATCAGCACTCCCGTGTCCACCGGTGTCATCACCGTACCGCTGCGGTACAGGGGCGTCAGGTGATAGTAAAGCCGTGTCCCGTCGTCATAGGCCAGGCCGGACGGTCCGATGCTCTCCACCCGACAAACGCCCTCGCCGCCGTACACTACCAGATCACCTGCTGCAAACATCTTGTCACTCTCCTTACACAAAACACTGTCCATACCGTTCTGCGCCGCGGTCCGCTCTCTCTTTCGTCCCCTCTGCGGCCTTTTTTCTGTATGATTATACCACACTTTGTCGAAAAATGGTAGGGCGATTTTTGGAAAATTCTGCGGGATTTTTCTTGCCGGACGGTGGATATACGGGAAAAATGTGGTACAATACGGGCATCGAAACTCAGCGAAAGGGGCATCTGCCTATGAAAAAGCCCGTCATCCACCCCACCGCCTTCGTGGCCCCCAACGCCACTCTCCGCGGTGACATCTCCCTTGCCGCGGACAGCAGCGTGTTTTACGGCGCGGTGCTGCGGGGCGACACCGCCTCCATCACCATCGGCGAGGGCAGCAATATTCAGGATAACTGTGTGGTCCATGTGGACCCCGGCCTGCCGGTAACGGTGGGCAAAAACGTCACCGTAGGCCACGGAGCCATCCTCCACGGCTGCACCGTCGGCGACGAGACGCTGATCGGCATGGGCGCCATCGTCCTCAACGGCGCCAAGATCGGCAGCCACTGTCTGATCGGCGCCGGTGCGCTGGTAACGCAGTCCACCGTCATCCCCGACGGCATGATGGCCCTTGGCTCTCCCGCCCGTGTGAAGTCTCCCCTGACGCCGGAGGCCATCGCCTCCCTGCACGAGACCGCTCTGCACTACCGGCAGGAGGCCCAGGAGCTCAAAGAGCAGGAAAACATATAACTCCCGCATAAACCGTGCATAAAAACACCGCATCCCCCGTGGGATGCGGTGTTTTTATGCAATTATGCAATGCTTTGCCGCTTACCCTGCGCGATCCGCCTGGATCAGCAGCTTCAGGGCCTCCACGCCCACCTCCACGGCGGCAGTGGTGTCCTCGCTCATCTCCTGGTCCAGACCGGCGGCCTCCCGCTCCTGGTTCCACACCACGTGGAAGCAGCTGCCGCAGCGGCACTTCAGCGCATCCGCCACCACGAACAGTGCGGCGGACTCCATCTCGCTGGCCTTGACGCCCAGCCGCTTCCACGCCTCCCACTTGTTCAGCAGCTCATAGGACACCGGCATCCGTGAGGGGCTGTGCTGGCCGTAGAACGCGTCCTTGCACTGCACCACGCCCACCTGCGTCCGCTTGCCCAGCGCTCTGGCAGCCTGCACCAGCGCGGTAGTCACCTCAAAATTGGCCACCGCCGGATACTCGATGGGCGCATACTCCCGGCTGGTGTGTTCAAAGCGGATCGCGCCGGTGGCCACCACCACGTCGCCGGAGCGCACGTCCAGGTCGATGCCGCCGCAGGTGCCCACCCGCAGAAATGTGTCCGCGCCGATGTTGTGCAGCTCCTCCATGGCGATGGAGGCGGAAGGCCCGCCGATGCCGGTGGAACAGACGGACACCTTCTCCCCCAGCAGCGTGCCGGTATAGACGGTGTACTCCCGGTTCTGCGCCACGAAACGGGCGTCGTCGAACAATGCGGCGATCTTCTCGCAGCGGCCCGGATCGCCGGGCAGGATCACATAGCGGCCCACGTCGCCCTCCACACAGTGGATGTGATATTGCTTTTCCAGATTTTGCATGGTCTGACCTCCCAGTATACGCGCAGTTGATTCTGCGCGGTAAAATACGTTTTGTATTTCCCGCCGTCTCAGGGGCAGGAACACACCGGCATATGTTTGAATAATAATTATAACGTATTCCGCCGCAAAACGCAACGTTGTTTCCTCAAAAGCCAGAAATTGCATGATACGCCAGAGATCCGCACGGCTACGATGGCCGCCGCAGGCAGATACTAACTGCGGCGCAGCGCGCACAACCAGGAAAGGAGAATTTCTTCATCATGAAGCAGCTTTCTGCGATTTTTCTGGTGCTGGCCATGGTGCTGGCACTGACGGCCTGCGGCAAGGACGATGACCGGAACAACGGCGGCAGTCCCAGCCGCCCCGATACCAACCAGAGCCAGAACGCCCCGCAGGATAACGGCAGCGGCGGCAGCTGGCAGAACGGCACCGACACGCCCACCCAGCCCGGCGCCGGAGAAAACCGGCGAAATGGGGAGGATACGCTGCCCGGCACGCAGACGGAGGGACGTATGGGCCGCGGCGTCCTGCGCCGCGGCGCGGAGCGCACCGCCACCTTCCGCCAGATGCTGGAAAACGGCTATGTCCACGACAGCGACGGCTTCCTCAACGACGGCGAAAACACCAGCTGGTAACATTTTTCGCAAAAACAGCGGCAGTTTCCGCAAAAAATGCAGATGGGCGCAGGGAAAACACATTTTTCGCCCTGTGCCCACTTGCATTTTTGAAAAAATGGGCTATGATATGGGGGAAAGAATATGTGCCGCCGCGGGCGGCAGAGAAAAGAAGGGTTTACTATGACAAAAATTGACATCGTATCCGGCTTTCTGGGCGCCGGCAAGACCACGCTCATCAAGAAGCTGCTGGCAGAGGCGTTTCAGGGTGAGAAGCTGGTGCTCATCGAAAACGAGTTCGGCGAGATCAGCATCGACGGCGGCTTCCTGAAGGAGTCCGGCGTCCAGATCAGCGAGATGTCCTCCGGCTGTATCTGCTGCTCTCTGGTAGGCGACTTCAACAAGGCGCTGAAGGATGTACATCAGCAGTTCGCCCCCGACCGCATTCTTATCGAGCCGTCCGGCGTGGGCAAGCTCAGCGACGTGATCGTGGCGGTGGAGAACACTGTCAAGGACGTGCCGGACATGAAGCTCAACAGCTTCGTCACCGTGGCCGACGCCACCAAGGTGAAGGTCTATATGAAGAACTTCGGCGAGTTCTACAACAACCAGATCGAGTCCGCCGGCACCATCATCCTCTCCCGCACCCAGAAGCTGACCCAGGAGAAGCTGGAAGCCGCCGTGGCCCTGCTGCGGGAAAAGAATCCCAACGCCGCCATCCTCACCACGCCGTGGGACGAGCTGGACGGCAAGACCATCCTCAGCGCCATCGAGAAGGTGTCGCTGGCCGATGAGCTGCTGGAGCGCATGCAGGCCGAGCACGCGGCGGACGAGGCGGAGCATCACCATCATCATCACGACCACGACGAGGACGATGATCACGAGCACTGCTGCCATCATGACCACGAGGAGCATGACCACTGCCATCATGACCATGACGAGGACGAGCATTGCCACCATCACGAGCATGACCACGAGGATCACGACGAGCATGAGCATCACCATCACCACCACGACGGCGAGGAGTGTGACGATCCCCACTGCGGCTGCCACCATCACCACCATCACGCCGACGAGGTGTTTACCAGCTGGGGCGTGGAGACGGTGAAGATATTCACCGAGAGCGAGCTGGAGACCATTCTCACCGCGCTGGACAGCGGCGACTACGGCGCGATCCTCCGCGCCAAGGGCATCGTCCACAGCGAGGACGGAAAGTGGCTGCACTTCGACTTCGTGCCGGAGGAGCATCAGGTACGCTTCGGCGCCGCCGACTACACCGGCCGTCTGTGCGTCATCGGCTCCCAGCTGAAGGAGGACAAGCTGGCTGAGCTGTTCGGCCTGTAATTTACGCGAGGTACACCGTATGGATATTCCTGTTTATCTCATCGCCGGTTTCCTGGATTCCGGCAAGACCAGCTTCATCAACGGCATCCTGCAGGACGGCTTTGCCGCTGAGGACCGGACGCTGCTGCTGTGCTGTGAGGAGGGCGAGACGGCCTACGACCCCAAGGTGCTGGGCAACGTGTTCACCTACACCATCGATGATCCGGAGCAGATGACGCCGGAGCTTTTCAAGAAGCTGGAAAAGCAGTACCGTCCCAAGCAGGTCATCATCGAGTACAACGGCATGTGGGCCATTGAGCCCCTGTATCGGGAGGGTCTGCCCGCCAACTGGATCCTGTATCAGATCATGTGCCTGGTGGACGCCAACACCTTTGAGCCGTATGTGCGGAACATGGGCCAGCTGATGATGGAGAAGATCTCCAACGCGGACCTGCTGATCTTCAACCGCTGCAACGAGCAGCTCCGCGCCCAGCTCCGCAGCCGCAACCTGCGGATGGTGAACCGCCGTGCCGACATCTATCTGGAGAACACCGACGGCACCAGCGAGGAGTATGTGACGCCGGAGATGTCCCCCTTCGACCTGTCCGGCGGCAAGCTGGAGGTGCCCGACGACGACTACGGCATCTGGTATGTGGATATGATGGACAACCCCGACCGCTACGAGGGCGTGGAGGTGTCCTTCAAGGCCATTATGTGCCACTCCAAGAAATTTAAGGGCGTCCACTGCCCGGGCCGGTTCGCCATGGTCTGCTGCGACAAGGACATGCAGTTTCTGGCGCTGGTATGCCGCGGCGAAGGGCTGGAAAACTTCAGGGACAAGGAGTGGGTGAAGATCCACGCCACCGTAAAGAAGGAGAAGTGCGACGCCTATCAGGGCGACGGCCCTGTGCTGTACGTCAGCAGCATTGCCGCCACCACCAAGCCCGCCAACGAGATGGTGTCCTTCTGATAACAAGTCGTATTATCAAAGAAAAAGATGACGTTCTGTACTCACAGAACGTCATCTTTTTCGTCTTGCAGCGTGTATAACGTGATGCGGCTGGCATCGGTGTCCCGCAGCGCGATCACGGTGTCCAGCACCTGATAGGCGGTGATCCCGCCGAAGGGCGGGGTGTGCAGCGCGGTGACCTGCTGCCCGGGGAGAAAGCCCAGATCCTCCATACGGCGGGCCTTCCGGGGCGGGAAGTCCAGCGCGGCTACGCGGCCGCTTTCGCCAGGAGGCAGCTGCGCCAACGTATACGTCATGTGTCATATCCCCCTTACGCCCCAGCCTATGCCGCCGGTCACTTCAGGGTGATGCTGTTGTGGAGAACGGTGGCGCTGTATAAAAACAGCACATCGGCATCGTCGGGAAACTCCACAACGCGTCCCAGCCGGTCGGAGGCCAGATACCGGATATCCACGGCGTACACCGTGCGATAGCTCTCCGCCAGCAGCGGGATGATGCTGCTGCCGAAGGAATCCCGGAACACCACCAGCGTCCTGTCACACAGGGCGTCGGGGTTGTCGATACGCAGCAGGGAGCGGCTGCCGGACAGGAACAGGTCGTAGGGCGCATCCTGCGCGGCGGCAAAATCGTACACGCCGCCGTCGGTGTCCGTCTCGTAGTTATGGACGGTGCAGCTCTCCAGCGTGGGGGAGGTCAGATAGGACAGCGTATCCGGCTCCAGCGGCTCCTCGGTCTTTCCCCAGTAGCTGCCGTGAAACGCCCCCTCCAGCGCGCACAGTGTCTCGTCCCGCGTGCCGGGCACCGGCGCACCCATGGCGGTCAGCAGTGCGTCCGCCGCGGGGCGCAGCTGCTCCTGCCGCCAATGGGGGTCGGTACGGTAGTAGTCCGTCAGCGTCAGACCGGAGGCGATATCCACCGGCGTCAAAAAGTCCAGCGCGCCGCAGAGGTAGTCCGCCGTCTCCGCCGCGCCAGCGGGGACGTAGCCCTCCGGCGGCACGGTGAACTGCGCCTTGTCCGGCACCACCGCCAGATAGACGGTGCGTCCGGTGAAGTACAGGTCGTGCAGGTGCCGGAAGCGATAGGCGGCGCGATCCAGCGATGCGGCGTCAAAGGCCGCATCCGTCTTGGCGGCGTAGCCCTCATAGACGTACACCGTGTCGGCGGGCGCGGAGGGCTGCGACGTATGGGCGGGGAGCTTTGCCGCGCCCAGCACCAGCGCCGCCGCCATCAGCAGGAACGCGCCCCGCTGCACCATCCTCCGTGTCACAGAATGGCCTCGTCGTAGGTGGCGCTGACGCCGTAGATGCCGTTCAGGTGGGTCATGAAGGTGTCCACCAGATCATCCGCGCCGAAGACGGTGACCACATACTCGCCCACCTCGGCCACGACCAGCTTGTCGGGGAAGCCGCACATCCACTGGCGCTGCATGATGTTGTCACGCAGCTGCTGTGCCAGCTCAGCGGTGTCGCCGGTGGCGTGGTAGGCGGCGGCGGTGAAGGTGTTGGCGTTCATCATGTGGACAAGGGACGCGGCCTCATCCACCGCAGCGGTCTCCGGCAGGCCCAGCTCGCTGTCCACCAGCGCACGGTCCTTCAGGTCGAAGACGCCGGGGGCGTCCTCGCGGGCGTTGGCCTCGGAGAAATCGCCGCCGGCAACGGCAAACTTCTCGTCCTCACCGTAGGTGTTCCATACCGTCTCCAGTATGTTCAGGGCACTGGTGGGCGCTGCGGGCTTGTCGCCGCTGGCGTTATTCTTATCGCCGCAGGCGGCAAGACTCAGCACCAGCAAGGCAGAAAGCATCATGGATACGAACTTTTTCATGGAAATATCCTCCAAATTTTCAGTGTTTCCGCGCAGGGAAAAGGAAGCGCGGCTGTGGATAGGACGCAGCCGCGCTTTGTTTTGTTCCCGACGGGCGGGTCTTTTCCGTCCATACGTCGTTGCGCTCGCTTGCCATACACAAAGTATTGCCTGCGCTCCCGCGCCTCGTCTGAACGAAAAATCCCTCGCCCGCTAAGCGTTACAACCAGGTTTGGTCGAAGCCGTAGGGCAGCAGCTCCTTCAGGGCGAACTTCCTGCTCTCGCCCTTCTTATTCAGGCAGATGACGGTGAGATCGGGGGCGAACTCCATCATCACCTGGCGGCAGGTGCCGCAGGGTACGCAGTAGTCGTCGCTGCGTCCGGCGATGACGATGGTGTCGAAGTCGCGGTGCCCCTCGCTGACAGCCTTGAAGATGGCGGTGCGCTCGGCGCAGATGGTGGCGCCGTAGGCGGCGTTTTCGATGTTGCAGCCGGTGAACACCGTGCCGTCCCTGCACAGCAGGGCGGCGCCCACAGGGAAATGGGAATAGGGGACATAGGCCATATCCAGCATGTCGATGGCCTTCTGGCAAAGCGCCTGTTCGGTCATGAGTGATTCCTCCTTAGTATGGTGTATTCGGATAATTTAATTCAACTCAGTTCTGCCTGCCCGGTGTAGAGCTGGTAGTACTTGCCGTGCTGCGCCAGCAGCTGCTCGTGATCGCCGCGCTCGATGATACGGCCCTGCTCCAGCACCAGAATGGCCTGGCTGTTGCGGACGGTGGACAGACGGTGGGCGATGACGAACACCGTGCGTCCCTCCATCAGGGAGTCCATGCCCCGCTCGATCAGGGTCTCGGTACGGGTGTCGATGGAGCTGGTGGCCTCGTCCAGAATGAGTACCGGCGGGTCGGACACGGCGGCCCGTGCGATGGCCAGCAGCTGGCGCTCGCCCTGACTGAGGCTGCCGCCGTCGCCGGTAATGACGGTGTCGTAGCCCTGAGGCAGGTGGCGGATGAAGCTGTCGGCGTTGGCCAGCTTCGCTGCGGCGCGGATCTCCTCATCCGTGGCGTCCAGCTTGCCGTAGCGGATGTTGTCGGTCACGGTGCCGGTGAACAGATGGGTATCCTGCAGCACAATGCCCAGCGAACGGCGCAGGGAATCCTTGGCGATGTCCTTCACGTCGATGCCGTCGTAGGTGATAATGCCCTGCTGCACGTCGTAGAAGCGGTTGATGAGATTGGTGATGGTGGTCTTGCCCGCACCGGTAGAGCCCACAAAGGCGATCTTCTGCCCGGGCTCGGCGAACAGGGACACATCGTTGAGCACCGTCTTTTCCCCGTCGTAGGAGAAGGTCACGTGGTCAAAGCGCACGTCGCCCCGCAGCTCCACCAGCGTGCCGTCCGGCTTCTTCCAGGCCCAGTGGCCGGTGCGCCGCTCCGTCTCCGTCAGGGTATCGCCGTTTTTCTCCACGCGGACGATGACGGTCTTGCCCTCATCGGTCTCGGGCTGTTCGTCCATGACGGCGAAGATGCGCTCGGCGCCGGCCGCCGCGGCCAGCAGGGTGTTGATCTGCTGGCTGATCTGGCCCACAGGCTGGCTCACCTGCTTGACGTACAGCAGATACGCGCCCAGAGAGCCGATGTCAAATACGCCGCCGATGGCCAGCAGGCCGCCCACGCAGCAGGTGACGGCGTAGTTGATCTTGCTGAGGTTGCCCATGGCGGGCATCATCATGCCGGCATAGGCCTGGGCAGCGGTGGCGGCGTCGCGGTAGTCGCCGTTGAGGGCGGTGAAGCGCTCCACGGCCTGGCCCTCGTGGTTGAATACCTTGATGACCTTCTGGCCTTCGATCATCTCCTCGATATAGCCGTTCAGCGCGCCCAGCGCCGCCTGCTGCCGCTGGAAATTGGCACGGCTGCGGCCGCCGATGACCTTCACCACCAGTCCCATCAGGCCCAGGAACAGGAAAGTGATCAGCGTCAGCCACGGGTTCAGCACGATCATCATCACCACGGTGCCCACAAAGGTCAGCACGTTGGAGATGATGCTGGCGAAGCTGCTGTTCAGCATCTCCGACACGGTGTCGATGTCGTTGGTGAAGCGGCTCATCAGGTCGCCGGACTGGTGGCGGTCATAGTAGCTGACGGGCAGCTGCTGCAGCCTGTTGAACAGGTCCTGCCGCAGGGCGGCCACCGTGTGCTGTGCCACGTGGACCATGATGCGGGCGTAGGCAAAGGAGCACAGTGAGCTCAGGAGATACATCCCGCCCATCACCAGCAGCATTTTGAAAAGTCCCGGGAAATCGCCGGGGATGATATAGTCGTTGAGCAGCGGCTTCAGCAGGTAGCTGGTAGCCACGCCGGCGGCGGAGCTGATGAGAAGGCATATCGCCACCAGTACCAGCGACCCCTTATACTTGCCCACGTAGCCCATGAGCTTTTTGAAGGTGCCCTTCATGTCCTTGGGCCGCTGATAGCCGTGATTGCGGCCATGGCCTCCGCCTGTGCGTTTCGTCTCAGCCATCGATGCTCACCCCTTCCTGCTGGGATTCATAGACCTCACGGTAGATCTCGCAGCTGTCCATCAGCTGCTCATGGGTGCCCTGTCCCACCACGCGGCCGTCGTCCAGCACCAGGATCATATCCGCGTCCATAACGGAGGTGATGCGCTGAGCGATGATGAGCTTGGTAGCGCCGGGCAGCGCCGTTTTCAGAGCGCCGCGGATCTTGGCATCGGTGGCGGTGTCCACCGCGCTGGTAGAGTCGTCCAGGATCAGTACCTTGGGCTGCCGCAGAATGGCCCGGGCGATGCACAGGCGCTGCTTCTGGCCGCCGGAGACGTTGGTGCCGCCCTGCTCGATATAGGTGTCGTAGCCGTCGGGCATCCGCTGAATGAATTCGTCGGCGCAGGCCATGCGGCAGGCCTCCTCGATCTCCTGATCGGTGGCGTCCTCACGGCCCCAGCGCAGGTTCTCCCGAATGGTACCGGAGAACAGGGTGTTCTTCTGCAGCACCATGGCGCAGCCGTCGCGCAGCGCCTCCATGGTGTACTCCCTGACGTTGCGGCCGCCCACGGAGACGGCGCCCTCATTCACCTCGTACAGACGGGGGATCATGCTGACCAGCGTAGTCTTAGCGCTGCCGGTGCCGCCCAGAATGCCCACAGTCATACCGCTTTCGATGTGCAGGTCGATGTCCGTCAGGTTCCAGCTCTCCGCCGTGGGGTGATACTTGAAATACACGTGATCGAACCGGATATCGCCGTTGTCCACAGTCAATGCGGCATCGGCCTGGGCATCGGTGATCTGGGGCTGTTCGTCCAGCACCTCCACGATGCGCCTGCCGCAGGCGATGGCACGGGTCAGGAACATCAGCACCATGGACACCATCATCAGGGACATCAGGATCTCGCTGGAATAGGTGAAGAACGCCATCAGGTCGCCGGAGAGCAGGGTGCCCTCCGCCACGTCGTGACCGCCCAGCCACATCAGCGCCACCGTGGTGCCGCCCATGATCATGATTATGATGGGCATGAACATCACCACGAACCCAAAGGCCCTCTCCGCCGTGTCGCGGAGCTTATTGCTGCGGCTCTGGAATTTTTGCTCCTCCCGCTCCTCGCGGACGAAGGATTTCACCACGCGGACGGCGTTCAGATTCTCCTGCACCACCAGATTCAGATCATCGGTGGCGTTCTGCAGCGCCGTGAAAAACGGCCCTACGTAGCGGATGACGATGACCACCGCGAGGATCAGCAGCGGCACTGCCACCAGGAACACCTGGCTCAGGTCCAGACTGATCTGCATGGCCTTTATCAGCGCCGTCACCAGCATCACCGGCGCACGCACACACATGCGCATGCCCATGAACATGGTCATCTGCACCGATGACACGTCGTTGGTCAGGCGGGTGATAAGGCTGGCAGTGGAGAAGTGCTCGATGTTGGCGAAGGAGAAGCGCTGCACCTGCTCATACTCCGCCTGCCGCAGGTTGGCGCCGAAGCCCATGGCCGCCTTGGCGGCCAGCGCCGCCGCACCCACGCCGCACAGCAGCGCCGCCATGGCCATCAGGAACATTTTCAGGCCCGTCAGTAAAATATAGCTGCGGTCGCCGTTGGCGATGCCCACGTCCACGATCTCACTCATGGCCTGGGGCAGCTCCAGCTCCAGCACAGACTCACCCACCGAGCACAATACGCCCAGCAGGATATACAGCCCATAGCCCCGTGTATACGGGGCAAGTTTTTTCAGCATGACCCGTCCTCCTCCGAGAGATTTTTCGCCACCCGTGTCAGAAGCGACGCCAGCAGCCGGATCTCCTCCGGCGAAAAGCCCTTTTCCAGTCGGTCGTTGACCTCATGCACGATGGCGATGAATCTGTCATAAAACTGCTTCCCCTGCGCCGTCAGCGCCAGAATACGGCAGCGCCCGTCGGTGCGGCTGGCGGTGCGGGTGACCATGCCCTTCTCCTCCAGACGGTCCACGATGCCGTTGACCGTGCTGGGCTTCACCATCAGGTGCCGCTCCAGCTGCTTCTGGTTGACCTCGCCCTTCGCCTCGTGGAGGTAGGTCAGCGTCCGGCACTGCATGGGCGATACGTCGTATTGCCGCAGCCGCCGATCCAACAGCTTCTGCACCTGATGGTCGCAGTAGCCGAACAGCGGGCCGAAATGCTCCGGCCGTTCCGTGATACAGCGTTCCACAATGTGCCTCCTTTCGAATTGTTTCGCGTGCTAATTATTAGTGTGCTAAATAATAGCACGGTGCTTTTCCAATGTCAAGAGCGTATTTGCGCGGAGCTTATGAACAATTTGTGAATCTTCTCACAAAGCCGTTGACTTTCCGGGATGCCGTGTTATGATAGCATCAGAAAGCAAGTAAGTGACATTGTTATTCTCTCTCCTTTACCAAAAAGCAGTCGCGCACCTTCGGGTGCGCGATTGCTTTTTTATGACATGTTCCGCAGTATCCCCGATTTTCGGAAAGGAAGAATGTGTGCAAGAAATCCATCAGGGGTGTCTTGCACGTTCAATTCCCGCCGCAGCGGCTGAAAGTAAAACCGCCTTCGGGCGGTTTTACTTTTCTGCGTTTGCCGGAAACCGGCAAACGCAGTCGCGCACCCTCGGGTGCGCGACTGCGTTTTCTATGGCGTGCCCCGTCGTCATGTCCTGCACCTGCCGCCCCGCCGCCGCATAGGATGGCCGGAAGCAGCCTGCAGAAGGAGGAGACAGTCAATGGAGCAGTACACAGCGGCGCTGGCGGGCAACCCCAACGTGGGAAAATCCACAGTGTTCAACACCCTGACGGGCATGCGCCAGCACACAGGCAACTGGCCCGGGAAAACGGTGGCGGTAGCGGAGGGCGCCTACACGTGGCAGGGCGCGGCCTTCCGGCTCATCGACCTGCCTGGGACCTACTCCCTGCGGGCAGACTCGCCGGAGGAGCAGATCGCCCGGGACTTCATCTGCGGCGGCGGTGCCGATGTCACCGTGCTGGTGGCGGACGCCACCTGCCTCCGGCGAAATCTGCATCTGGCGGTGCAGCTGCGCTGCCGCACGCCGCGGCTGGTAGTGTGCGTGAATCTGATG
>OJMK01002212.1_pt1 | contig 13786 bp, 3 predicted proteins | sample 1597201 | NCBI WGS metagenome assembly OJMK01 (sample SAMEA2452125, study PRJEB22498) | human gut metagenome | reverse complement strand
ATAAAATCAAGATTGAGCCGAACAAAATTCCAATCTTCGATATAAGTGCTGTAAACGGAAGCACATTGCCGATCCAAATCTTGTGCCATTGTGAATATGCCGTAAATACCATTTGTCCGACAGGCGTTATATAGTAGTTCAAGTATTTAAAGAACACATACACAACTATACATAAAAGCATTGCAAGCGTCGGGCTTTTTGAAATCATATTTATGAGCAGCGCCATTGAAACTATCGCTATAAGCGGTATCATATTGATAAGATATGCCGCAAATGTTATCGGTACACTTCTTAAACTGTTGCCGGATACGATTTGAACGATTAACGAGATAACAAACATTGCAAGTGTCACCATACAACCAAGCACAAACACTGCCAATGACTTTGATGTCATAACTTTAAATCTTGTCAACGGTCTTAAAAGTGAGGCTTTCATACTGTCCTCCTGTACTTCGCTTGCAAACAAGTCTGTCACTGCCATAAATATGATAAGCGGAACAAGTATATCAAAAACAAATCCGACCATTTCCATTATCAGATTGCTTTTTATAACAACTTCACCGCCCGTAATCTTGCTTACAAGTACATTACCGCCAATTCGGAGAATACATATAATCGCACCTAAAACAGTTAAAACAAGATACTTTTTTTTCATAAGAAGTTTTTTAAGCTCACTTCCGGTATTCAAAATCAGTGCTTTCATATAATAATCTCACCCCTTCTGTCCTTAACAACACTTAGGAAATAGTCCTCCATTGACGGATAAAGTCTTAAAGCGTCCTCCGTAGTTGATGTTGCTATCAATTCGCTTTCATATATAACCGCAACCTTGTTACAAGTCTTTTCAATCTCGCCTGCCATATGACTTGAAATAAGAAAAGTCACGTTTTTCTCTGCATTGAGTTTTTTTATAATTTCTCTGATTTCCACAACGCCCTCAATATCAAGTCCGTTTACAGGCTCATCAAGAATTATCAAATCGGGGTTAGATACGAATGCAACCGCCAAACCGAGTCTTTGTTTCATACCGAGTGAAAACTTACCCGCTTTATCATTTTTGTACGGCAGAAGATGTACAACGTCAAGTATATGTTCAATGCGTTTTCTGTCTATGTTTGGATACATATTCGCGTGCATTTTTACGTTTTGATATGCCGATAAATCTTTATATATCGCCGGTGATTCAATCAACGCGCCTGTTCTTTGCATAATACTTTCAAAATTATCGTGCAAGTCCATACCGAACACCTTAACACTGCCCTCCGCATTAACAAGATTAAGTATTGCTTTCATCGCTGTCGTTTTACCCGAACCGTTCGGTCCGAGTAATCCGAGAACGTCGCCCTGTTCAACGGTCAAATTCAAATTTTTGATACCTCTGCCATTGCCGTAAAGCTTTGTCAGGTTTTTAATCTCAATTACATTCATAATCTCACCCCTATCCGTTTTTATAAATTATTCGTCATCTCCGTAATATGTGTCAACTCCCGAGTTATTAGAATACTCAACATTCGGAAGTGTGGAAATATCAACTCTCTCAGGCTTTGTAGTTCCGTAGTCTGACATATCCAGTGTTATATTAACTGTTGCCTCATGCTTTTCGCCGTTTGAATCATTGCCGACCATACTTGCTTCCGCATTCAAATTAGTAAATCTGCCTTCATTGTCAACCGTAAATTTCACTGATACGTTTTTAACAATCGGATCTGTTCCAAGCAAGATGTACGGATCACTGTCATCATCAGAATCAGCGATATTTTCTGAGAACATTGCGGATAAGCCTGCATTCGCGACTTCAGGGATTTGAATTGCGTCAAGATTCATTTCATATGTTGAAGAATTATCATCACCTGACACATAGATTATGTTGTTTTTCAAATCACCAATCATTGTATCACCGATAAGCTCAACGAAATTAACCATTTTTTGATTTCTCTTATCCTCATTTGCATCTTCGGTATAGAATTTATCAAATTCTCCAAATAAATTTAGGTATTCAGATGCGTTTTCCTCAACAAGTGTTCTTTTTTCGTCATCATAATGCGTTGACGAAATTATATTGGTATCATCTTGAACCCATTCTCTGTACTCACTGTTATAATCATATGATGAAACCTTATTTTCCTTGTTGATTTTTACGTCACCGTTTCTGTCATACAATTCTTTCAACGTGTCGCTTGAAATTTCATTACCATCAAGACTTATCTTTGTTGTCATATTCGCGGTGTAGTTTTCATTTTTCATCAAACCTTTAACAGCCGTATTAGCCACGTCATATCCGTTTGATGTGTTGTAGCTTGCGAATGCCGCTCCGGCTAACACCGTTACACCCAAAACCATACCGATTGCCATTGTTATTTTCTTCTTGTTAGATTTCATTTTAATCATTCCTTTCTATCCCAAACACTGTCTATTATTTCTATAAGGTACCTTATGATTATATTCTATCTGTTCTTTATAAACATTATATAATACAATTCTAAATAATTTATAAACAAATATAAATAAATTATAAAATGGCGACAGTTTTTTCTTGTTCAAGTGTTTATTATATAGAGGACAAAATAAGACAGCAAAGGAAGTGGTGCTGTTGCATCGGAAAAATGACACAAAATTAGTGATGTCCATTCGGGAAAAGAATTGAAGGGGATTCTTTTCCCCATTTGTCGTGTTACGAAAGACTGAGGGTAAGAAAATATGCTAGAACTTGCAATCTGTGATGATGACATCATCCTATGTAATTGGTTAGAACAGAAGCTGCTCCATTATGGGAAAGCGAATGACTGTCAGATATCTATAGAAATATACTATTCTGCGGAGCAGCTTCTTAACAGGCTGGAAGAAGAATCCTACGATATGTTATTCCTTGATATTTGTCTGGAACATGAGAATGGAATTGATATCGGAACGGAGATACGAAAGAAAAATTATGGAAAAGAACTGCGGATTACCTATATTTCAACATATCAGGAATATGCTATGAAATTATTCCGTATTCATCCATTTGATTTTCTTGTAAAGCCAATCCGAGAGGAAGAACTTTTCCGGGTGATAGGTGAATTACGGGAACTGTTAAAAGAACGGAAGAAAATATTTGAATATACGGATACAAAAGGAATCCACAAGATTTCTTATGACAAGATCCTGTATTTTTATAGTCTGGGAAAAAGAGTACATATCGTGACATCGGAAAAAGAATATGAATATCGAGGAAAATTAAAGGATGTAGCGGATGTAACAGAAGAATATTTCTTACTGATTCACAAGTCCTATCTCATCAATATGGAACACGTGGAGCATTACGAATATGACAACGTGGTTATGAAAGACAAGACACGTCTCAGTATCAGTAAAGCAAATCGCAAGAAGGTCAGGGAAAGACTATTACAAACGGAGAAGAAAAGATTATGAATATCCATTTGATCACTTATCTGACAAGTAAATTATTCTGGATTTATACTGTGTTCCGTTACAATACCATCCTGTATCCAAAAAATGAGGATACACAAAAGCTATTTGCATATTTTTGTGCATATCTGCTTTCATGCTGGGGAAGCATGCAGTGGGGAACGATGTACGGAGATCTGATCTTTGAGCTGATAGCTCTGTTAATTATAACAGTGGCATATCAGGCAGACTGGCAACATCATGTCTGGAATACACTTATGGTATATATTATGGGAATTTTATGTGATGGGATTCCAATCGTGTTCTTTCAACGGTATGCGGTAGCAAGAAATCCGGTGCATCATCACATGGGACCGGGAACTATTGTAATGGGAAATTTTATATTCTTTTTACTGGAAGTCATTATTGAAAGAAAAGTAGGTGTAAAGAGAAGTTATTATATAAAGAACCGTCATTGGCTTGCTATGCTTTCTGTCCCGGTGATCAGCATTATAGTCTGTATCAGGATATTGCTGCCAGACAGAAGAGGTGTGCGGTCTACGATTGTATTATTCTTACTGTTTATCAATGTGTTTATTTTCTATCTGCACGATGAGGTTCAGAAAAGTTATATTGAAACAGCAAAACAGGAAGAGATGAAAATTCAGATGAGCCAGTATGCAAAAGAACTGGAGATGATGATGAAATCACAGGACAGGCTGAATAAGATACATCATGATTACAAGCACCATCTTACAACAATAGGGGCAATGGCAAAAACGGGAGGAAATGAAGAGATTCTATCGTATCTGAAACAAATGGAGAATATAGCCGGAACAGCCTTATGTCATCATTTATATACAGAAAACCGTAATATGAATAATCTGCTGAATTATATTTTGGAAGATTCGAAATCAGTAATTGAAAATCCGGAGATTTCTGTAGAAATACCGAATCATATAGGGGAAGAATTATTTGATATAAGTATAATAGTGGGAAATCTTATGGATAATGCTATTCGTGGGACAGCAGCTTCAGATGAAAGGAGATTATCGTTTCAGATGTATTATGGAAAAGGAATCATGAATATCCAGATTGAGAATAGCATAAAAGATACACCAAAAGTGCGGAATGGAATTTATCTGACAACGAAAAGCAGGAAAGAAGGACATGGAATAGGATTACAAAATGTGAAACTCGTAGTAGAAAAATATCATGGTCAGATGGAGATCTGCCATACGGAGAAATCCTTTCAAGTGAAAATATTATTATATATGAAATTAGATGAAAAATAGTAAGGCGATGGTGTCTTACTATTTTTTTCGACCGATTTCGTCTATTTTTGCCACCTCAAGGGGCATTTTTACCATTTATGAAAATTTTGTGATTTTTTAGATTATAGTAGTGCCAAAGTCAGAAAAAAGGAGGGTAGCGGTTATTTTGTAAAGGAATTATAGAAAAAGATTACAAGAGGGAGAAAGAGACTATGAAGAGATTTCGAAAGTCGGCTATAGCCTTAGTACTTGCACTCCTGATGGCACTACAGGGAACAGAGCCTATTTTTGTACAGGCAAAAGAGGCCATTGAGGATGTACAGAAGAATGCAGATTTCTCCAGACCAGAGGCTTTGACGGAAGAGGAAGCAGGGATTACAGATTCCACATCTGGAGAACAAGATAAGAGTCAGCAGTCTGATGCGGACGTACAAAATGAAACGACGCCATCAGAAGATACAGAGACGCAGGAAGAACAGACAACTCCAGCGGAAGAAACAGAAGAAAATCCGCAGGAAAAAGAAGTGGAGTTGAAAGAACCACAGGATTACTATCCGATTCCAGAAGAACCGGAAGGTGAACTGATTGATTATGATGCCATTTCCAAGACTTATAAGACAGGGGACAAGCAGTATACAACCGTTTATGGAGGTTATGTCGGAACTTATAAGAATGAGGATGGAGATACCGAGCTGGTTGATAATACACTTGTAAAACCAGAAGAAGCAGATACTCCGGCATCCGAAGAAGCACAGGAAGCCAGCAGTGTAGTGGCAACTGAAGAAAAGGAAGAGAAAACAGAAGTTTATCAGAACAAGGCAAACGATTATGCTATCCTTCTTCCGGAACAGATGTCAGAAGAGAATGGTGTAACGATTGAAAATGGAAAGACCAGAATCGGGATCATTCCGGTAGATGGAGATTATACACATTCCGTTATTAAAGACAATGCGATCCTTTATAATGAAGTTTACGAGGGCGCAGATGTTCAGTATACAGTACTGGATTCCAGCATTAAGGAAGATATCGTACTTCAGCAGCCAACAGACAGGGAAGTCTATGAATACGAGCTGCAGATTCCGGGGTATCAGGCAGAAGTAAAAGACAATCAGGTCTATATCTATCCGGAAGGGAAGACAATCAAAGATGCGAAGTATCTTCTGGAGACGCCATCAATGGAAGATGCTGCCGGGGAAATCAGTTTCCTGATCACATTGGAACTTCGGGAAGAAGATGGAAAAACAATCCTGACCGTAAAACCAGATAGGGATTGGCTTTCGGCAGAAGAACGTCAGTATCCGGTCAGGATCGATCCGACACCAGTAGAGATTCAGAAGAGTTCCTTTAACATGATCGGTGTGGAAGAGGGAAGTCCTACCAGTCAGATTGGTGACAACAATTATCCGTATGTCGGATTTGATGATGGTATTAAGTCTGGGAACCTTGCAGGATTTGGTACTGCACACCAGAACTGCCGGACTTATATCAAAGTAAATTCAAATTTTAGTCAGATTCCGAAAGATTCCAAAATTGACAGTGCAACATTTGCAGTCAGTCAGAAAACTGCATACAGTGGTGGTGCATCCCAGTTTGGACTTTATCGTGTAGATCAGTCGTGGAACACCTCCATCACATGGAAAACAAAACCAGTAAATCTTACGTTTCAGGATGTACAGAATGCAAGTACCAGCAGGAACAGCTATATCAATTATGACGTCAAAGATCTGGTCAATGACTGGGTGCAGGGAACTCATGCGAATAACGGATTTGCACTGGTAGCCATTGCCGAGGCAAATAACCTTGGAGCTTCTATGCAGTGTGAGGTACTGAATAACAGGGCATCCGTTTATGGACCGAAACTCAGCATCCAGTGGTCACCGGCTGAAGATCCATATCTGCGAGATATGTCACTGGATGAAACAACGATCCTGCTTCGCCCGATGACAGAAAAGAATACAAATGGAAAGCTGAAGTTTGATGCCGTATTTGCAGACGGAATTGCAAAGAGCAAATCTACAGTAGAATATTATCTGCTTCCAGATGAGGAAAATGAAGAACATCACGAAACAGATGCAAAACCATTGTATTCCTATCCAGACAGTACTGAATACAATAAGCAGTTCCCGGAGGCGAATAAGTATTACAGCAAAGATTCCAACTGGCAGAGTGCACTGTATTCAGGGCTGACGAAGGACAAGCTTTATAAGATCAAAGCAAAAGCATCGAAAGAGATTGATGGAAAGCTGGAAACAGGAAAAGAAGTGACCAGTGACAGCTTTGTGATCTATGAAGTGAAGCAGTTTGATACATTCCCGAAGATTGCAAAATATTATGGTGTTCCGCTTAAGAACATTATGAAAGACAATCAGGTTATGGACGCACTGGTAGTCGCAAATAACACGATCTTTATCCGTAACCCACAGACAAATGTTCCATATAGTCCTGCACCGCTTACCGATCAGGATAAGATGCGGATTGACGGAGCATTGATGGGAAGAGGCCTGCACTGTGAATTTGGATTTGAACCAGTCAACTTAAATACTGGTAACTTCTACATGGATCAGTCCGATGCGACGATGAATGAACTGAATGGAGAATTCTCCATTACAAGAAGCTACAATTCCAAAGGAACAGACCAGCATTCCATGTTCGGACGTGGATGGAGCTTTAACTATGACCAGTCACTTTCTCAAATGGAGGACGGAAGTCTTCTGTATATGAGAGGGGACGGAAGTTATCTGATCTTTGATAAGAATGAAGATGGAAGCTACACTACTCCGGATGGTTATGTATATGATTTAAAAGCAGTCAGCTATAAAGATACAGACCATGACTACATCGGATGGGAACTGACAGATGCGGATCAGAGCGTCTGGTCATTTGATAAATATGGAATTTTACGTTATGTAACGGATGTGAATGGATTTAAGACAGTATTAGATTATGACGATGATTATAATCTGAGTAAGATTACAACACCATCCGGAAAAACATTCGGGGTAAAACAGGATAAATTCGGGCATATCAAGGAACTGTCTCTTCCAGATGGTGGAAAAGTTTCTTACAAATATGATGAGCAGGGAAATCTGATATCTGTAACAGATCCGAATGGAACAACAAAAGAGTACAAATATGATGATGACAGCCGTATGACAAGCTGGAAAGATGAGAATGGCAATACGGTTGTAAAGAATACTTACGATAAAGAAGGAAGAGTTGTAGAGCAGACTGATGCAGAAAAAGGAACGGCAACTTTCAAGTACGGAAAGAGTTCTACTACAACAACGGATAACGAAGGAAATAAGACCGTTTATCATTATGATGATCAGTACCGCACAACATCCATTGAATATCCGGATGGAACAACCTGTGAAAAGACTTATAATGCAGAGAATCAGCTTGCTTCCGAAACGACAGCAGCCGGAACAAAAACTTACACTTATGATACATTTGGCAATGTAGCAACGGAGACAAGAGAGGATGGAAAGACAGCCTCTTATACTTATAATGAGCAGAATAAGCTGACCAGTGCAACTGGATATAACGGAGCAACGGTTACTTACAGTTATGACGGTAATGGAAATATGGTCACATCTACAAAACCGGATGGAACAGCCATTACCTATACTTACGATGACAAACATCGTATGGTATCCCAGACAGACGGCAGAGGTGTCACAACAACGTATTCGTATGACGGACCGAACATGACCGGATATGTGGATGGAAATGGAGCAGCATGGGGATTCACGTATGACGCGATGAATCGTGCAGTTACCATGACAGATCCACTTGGAAATGTAACCTCGAACAGTTACGATGCGAATGGCAATCTGACTTCCAAGACAGCAGCCGATGGCGGTGTGACCGCTTATACGCTGGATGGTGTGGGAAATATTACAGCAAGTACTGACGCACTGGGGAATACCACCACTTATACTTATGATAAGATGTACAACATGACCAGTGGTACAGATCCGAAAGGAAATCAGATCAGCTACGTTTATGATAAGAATTATCAGCAGGTCAAAGCAACCGATGCAAAAGGAAATACAATTACTTATAAGTATGACAGCATGGGACGTGTCATAGAAGAGAGTAATAAAGATTTTGGAACAAAGCTCTATGAATATGACAAAGCAGGAAATCTGAAAAAATATACCGATGGAAATGGAAATGCAACCGTATCCAAGTTTGATTCTCTTGGACAGGTGCTTCAGTCCAAAGATGCAGTTGGTAATATAACCAAATATGAATATGACGCATTAGGAAATGAAACCAAGATTACTTATGGAGATGGAAGCAGCCATTCCAAGGAATATGATAACTGCGGAAGACTCGCTAAAGAGACAGATGAATTAGGTGCAGTTACCACTTATACTTATGATGCGGCAGACAATCTGGTATCAAAATCAGATGACAGTGGAAGAACCTGGACTTATACCTACGATAATACAGGAAACCGCTTAAGTGAAACCAACCCAGAAGGTGGAACTACCACATATACTTATGATAAAGCAGGAAATCTGGTATCTTCTACCGATGAAGAGGGAAGAACAGATACTTATGCTTACGACAAGGCAGGAAATCTGACTACATCCAAAGATGCCCTTGGATATACCGTATCCATGAAGTATGACTTAAATGGAAATCTGGTATCCTCTACCGATGAAAATGGAAATACCAGTACCATGACTTACGATGGTAATGGAAACATGACATCGGTAAGCGATGCAAAGGGCAACATTACAGCAATGAAATATGATTCCACCGACAATCTGGAACAGACGGTGGATGCCCTGAAAGGAAAGACCACTTACGAATACGATTCACAGGGCAACAGCACAAAGATGACAGATGCCCTCGGCAATGCGTATAGTTATGTGTATGATAAAGAGGGAAATAACACATCCATAATACTGCCGACAGGGGACAAGGTGCTGATGGAGTACGATGCCATCGGACAGCTTGTAAAATGTACGGATGCACAGGGACTCGTAATTACCTATCAATATGACGGAGCAGGCAACCTGATCCATTCCTCCGACAATGGTGGAAACAGTATGGATTATACTTATGATGGTGCCGGAAATGTACTGACACAGACCGATGAACTTGGCAGGACAGCAACATACAAGTACGATCAGTACGGCAGACTCCTGAAACTTACTGAAGCAGACGGAAGTAGCACTTCTTATGAATATGATGTTATGGACCGCATTACAGCGGTAACGGATGCGGAAGGTCATAAAACAACCTTTACCTACGATAAAGTCGGCAACCAGTTATCCATGACAGAAGAAGAGGAAGCCACATATAAATACGCTTACGATAAGAAAGACCGGGTTATTTCTCAGACAAATCCACTGGGAGCATCCAGCACCTTTAAGTATGACGGAAATGATAATGTGACGGAATCTGTCGATGAAAACGGTACGGTTACCAAGTATGCTTACGATAAAAATGACAATCTCGTATCCCAGACAGACGGAAATGGAAATACGACAACCTACCAGTATGATGAACTGGACCGCAAGATCGGTGAGACTTCTCCGTTAAAAGAAACAAATGAATACCGTTATGATGCCATTGGAAATCTTACCAAATCAAAAGATCCGATGGGACTCATTACCGAATACAAATATGACAGCCTGAGTAACATGACGGAACAGATTTCTCCAAAGGGAGCAGTTACCAAATATGATTACGACAAGCATGGCAATGTCATTTCTTTAACGGATGCAAAGGGAAATGAGACACAGTACAGTGTTGACCTGAATGACAATGTCACAAAGATGACACAGGCGAATGGTGGAGAGTATACCTATAGTTATGATAAAGCCGGACGTCTGAAGAGTATGACCAGTCCACTGGGTTATACTAAAAATTTCTCTTATGATAAAGTGGACAACGTGGTAAAAGAAAGCGACAGCTTAAAGAGTACCACTACTTATACTTACGATAAGCTCCATAACATGAAGTCTTCTACCAATGCACTGGATGGAACAACCAGCTTTTCTTATGATAAGTATGGCAATCTGGTGAAGGAGACAGATCCGCTTGGACGGAGCAATACCTACAGTTATGACCTGGCAGGTCAGATGACTTCTGCAGCTGATCCGCTTGGTAAGATAACTGCTTACACTTACGACCCGGCAGGAAATATTACTGAGATCACCAAACCGGGTGGAAGAAAGACCAGCTATGGATATGATAAGAATTATAATGTTACATCTGTAACAGATCCGATGGGCTATGTTGCAAAGACAGTCTACGATAAAGACAACCGTGTAACAGAAGAGACCGATGCACTGGGGCAGAAGGAATCCTATACCTATGATAAGGACAGCAGGGTAACTTCTATTACAGACAAGCGTGGATTCACAACGGGATTTGATTACGATGCACATGGGAATATTCAGGTTGTTACAGATAAGACCGGATTAAAGAGCCATCTGGAATATGACAAGAATGACAACCTGACCAAAGTAACTGATGCCCTTGGCGGTGTAACAACTTATGGTTACGACAACATGGATAACCTGGTGACCTTCACCAATGCAGCAAATAAGACAACGAATTATACTTATGACTTAGAAGGCAACCTGACATCCATCAAAGATCCGGCAGGAAGAACAGAGAAATTCGACTATGATGAAAAAGGCAGACTGACCGGACATACACAGGCAAGCGGCAAGAAAACCACGTATGATTACGACAAACTGAATGACCTGTTGGAGAAATCTTATCAGGACGCAAAAGGCGAGACATCCGAAAAGGACGTGACCTACGCATATAACAGTGCCGGGGAACGGGTATCCATGAAGGATCAGACAGGCAAGAGCAGCTACGAATACGATGCACTTGGAAGAATCACCAAAGTGACAAGCGGTTCGAAAAAGGATGTCAGCTACGTTTATGATGACGCAGATAATCTGCAGGCAATCGTATACCCGGATGGGACAAAGATCAGCTATGAATACGACTTAAATGATAATCTGGTAAAACTGACAGACCGTAATAGAAAAGTAACCACTTACAAGCATGATGCACTGAACCGTGTGACAGAAGTTACTAGAAGTAATGGAACAAAGACGGAAGTATCTTACGATGCAGAAGATCATATCACAAAGATTGTGAATACCTGTGGTTCCTGCGGCAAAGTAATCAGTACTTATGAGTACAAGTACAATGATCAGGGATATGTAGTTGGAGAAACAGCTACGGAACTGGAAGCTGGAACAAGAAAGACGCCAAGCTGGGAAGACTGGTACAACTGGGGCGATACACAGAAAGAGACAGACAAAGCAGACTGTGAGCATCAGGAAAAAGAGATCCAGACGACACGTACCTATGAATACGATGACAACTGGGAACTGACACGCTGTACAGAAAAAGCAGAGGGCGGTAAAAAGACAGTCCATAATTATACTTATGACAAGATTGGAAACCGGACCTCTTACGAGAAGATCGAGGATGGTGTCAGCAAAGCAAAATATAACTATAAGTACAACGATTCCAACCAGCTCATCAAACGCACCAATGCAAAGATCTGGGGCGATCCGGGAACAACCTACAGCTATGATAAAGATGGCAATCTGATCCAGGAATGTGATAAGACAAACAGTGCAGATCCGGTTACTTATGAATACACAGCAGAGAATCGTTTGGCAGTAGTAAAACAGGGTGGAACAGTCCTGATGGCAGCCATGTACGATGGAAATAACAACCGGGTATTCGAACTGGATAACACCTATAAATGGGAAGACTGCTATGGCGATGAAGTCCTGATCCCGGCGAACCAGCGTACCGAAGATGGAAACAGCCCGAAAGAGCAGCTTGCCTCTCTGGTAAAAGGCGGTTCCAATGCCAAAGGATACACACTGAAAGAGTATATCAACGATATCAATCGTGAGAATACAGAAGTCCTCGCAGAGTATGGGGCAGACGAGAAAGTCCGTCAGGCTTATACTTATGGAGAAAGTGGAATCGGAGAACGTATAAGCGTTGATAAATCCACAGAAAGCAGTTATTATTTATATGACGGAAGAAACAGCGTGACCGGAATCCTGACCGAAACAGCTAATCTGACGAACAGTTATCAGTATGATTCATACGGTAACCTTACATCAGGAACAGCAGACGGTGTCAATTACTACGGTTACAATGGGGAGTCCACAAATGTAAAAACAGGACTTCAGTATCTGCGGGCAAGATACTATAACGCAGAGAACGGAACCTTTACAACTGAAGATAGTGACCTTGGAACGACAGAAAATCCATTGACCAGAAACCGCTACGATTATACGACCAATAATCCGCTGAATTACAGTGATCCGACAGGACATTCATTGTGGAGCAGGATTAAGAGTACAGCTAAAAAAGCAGCAAAAGCAGTCAAGAGTGTCGGCAAGAAAATCGTTAATACTGCGAAAAAGGTAGTCAAAACAGTAGTAAATACAGCTAAGAAAGCAGCAAAAACTATTGTTAACACAGTGAAGGGGGTAGCAAAAACTGCCAAAAATGCAGCTAAACATGCAAAACAGACATATCGACCACCTGATCGCACGCCACCTCGACGGCGAGCGTCTCTCCGATGCCGAGCAGGCCGAACTTCTCGACTGGCTCCGCTCCTCGGAGGAACATCGCCGCAACTATCTCGACGCCTACGACGCATGGGTAGAGGAACACCTGACCGACACCTGTTTCGATGCCGAAGCGGCCTACCGCCGCTTCACGGAACGGGTCGCCACCCCGGCGAAGCTCCCTGCCCCTCTGCCCCTCCGGCAAAACCGACCGCTCCGGCGGCGCATCGTCGGGATCGCCTGCGCGGCTGCCTGCAGCATACTGCTGGTTACCGGATTCTTCCTCCGCGGCAGGGCGGAACAACAGATCCCGGACATCCGGGAGTTTGCCCGGGCGACAGAGGCTCCCGCATACACCGAAAAGGAGGTACAGCTTGTACTCTCGGAACAGAAGACGGTGCGGCTCGAGGAGAAACGCACCTCGATCCGTTACGACGCCTCCGAGATCCACATCAACGAAGACGCCCGCGAACCGATCACCAAAAAGGAGGTGGCCGCATTCAACCAGCTGCTCGTCCCCTACGGCAAGCAGACGACCCT
>OJMK01002211.1_pt1 | contig 13786 bp, 15 predicted proteins | sample 1597201 | NCBI WGS metagenome assembly OJMK01 (sample SAMEA2452125, study PRJEB22498) | human gut metagenome | reverse complement strand
TAAGCGGAAAGCCGTATACATCGAGAGGTGTACGTGCGGTTTGGGAGGGAGGGGACGCAAGTCCTGCAAAGGATGAGCTGAACCTTACCTCATGATGAGCTGTTATACCTGGGCGGCAATGAAAAAGAAACGCATAAATACATCTCGGAGCTGCTTGGAAAAGAAACCATCGATACCAACACATATGGACAGACAAAGGGACGGTCTGGAAGTTATTCTACAAACTTCCAGCAAAGCGGAAGGGAGCTTCTCATGCCGGATGAAGTGCGTATGCTGGACAACCAGTATGCCCTTTTATTTGTCCGTGGGGAACGCGCCATGAAAGATAAAAAATATGATTTGATGAAACACCCGAATATCAGGCTGACAGAGGACGGAGGGGCAGAAGCGTACAATTATGCGAAAGCGCCGCTGGCCCATGACACCTTTGCGTTTGATGCGGGCAGATATGAAGATTATGAGCTGCTCTCTGATGAGGACATCATCGGAGGGCAGTTCCTTTTTTAAGAATGGAGGGATGCCGATGAAATGCAATTTATTGAACCAGATGAAACTGAAAAAGGGCTGCATGGAGGAAACTGGCAGACAGGAGGCCAAAAAAGAAACCTCATCCATGCCGATGAGCAGGGTGCAGAAGAAGCTGTTTGCTGTTTATTCTGTGCTGATGTTTATCGGAAATGTGTGTACGACTTACGCTTATGCGGCAGGGGATCCCCTGTCGGTTGTCAACAACCTGTCGACTTTCATTTTCTCCCTGATCCGGGCTATCGGCCTGATCCTGTTGGGCTTTGGTATCGTGCAGGTGGGCCTCAGCCTTAAGAGCCATGATCCGAGCCAGAGGGCAAACGGGTTTTTGACACTGGCAGGCGGTATCATCATTACCTTCGCAAAGGAAATCCTTGACCTGATTATGGCGTAAGGGATGCCAGCGGGCGGGCAGGAACACTGTCCGCCCTTTATCACACGAAGGAGGTGAGATAGGAAATGGAAAGCGATAACTGGATCGTGCAGAACCTGCAATCTGCATTAAATACATGGAATGACAAATTAAATGAAATCTGGACACTGCTGACACAGGATACACAGTCTTTTAAGGGCGGGGCAATCTGGAGCGTGATGACAAATATCAATGGTGCCTTAAAAGCCATAGCCCTGGGGCTTTTGGTTCTGTTTTTTGCTATGGGGATCATCAAGACCTGCGGCAGTTTTACGGAGATGAAAAAGCCGGAGCATGTGCTGAAAGCATTCATCCGTTTTGCGCTAGCACAGGGAGCCGTGGTATATGGCATGGACCTCATGAAAGCACTCTTTTCTATCATACAGGGCATTGTCACAACGATTTTAGCCAATGCGAGCATGTCCGGCGGGACAGTGTCCCAACTGCCAGCGGAGATCGTGGAAAAGGTGGAATCCGTAGGCATGCTGGATTCTATCCCGCTGTGGATCGTAACGCTGCTTGGCAGTCTGCTGATTACGGTATTGTCTTTTATTATGATCCTGACTGTTTATGGGCGGATGTTCAAGCTGTATATGTATACCGCCATTGCACCCATCCCCCTTTCAACTTTTGCAGGGGAGCCGTCCCAATCGGTAGGAAAGAATTTTATCCGTTCCTATGCGGGCGTGTGTCTGGAGGGTGCGATCATCGCACTGGCCTGCATCATTTTTTCAGTGTTCACATCCAGTATGCCGGCCGTGTCGGATACCAGCCTGTCGGCCGTGACGATTGTCTGGAATTATGTGGGAGAGCTGGTATTTAATTTGCTGATCCTTGTAGGAGCGGTCAAAGCATCTGACCGGATCGTTAAGGAGATCATGGGATTATAGGAGGATATAGAAATGGATGAAGTAAAAACATTGGGATTTGACTGGGAGTTCGGGCATGAGGAACTGGCGCTTGAAGTGGCGTCCTATGCAAACAACGGGTGCCTCTATATCGGGCTTTATAGCAAAACAGAAGAAGGATTCGAACAATTCGGGGATCTGACAGTGAACCTGCCTATGAGCAGCACGATCCCGCCCGAACCAAATGAGGCATACATCGACAATTTTTCAAGCAAAGAGAAGCTGAGATTTATTAAAGCGCATAAATTGGGTGACATCCTGCCGGAAGTAGGATTTTCCGGTTACTGTACCTATGCAAAGGTGGCGTTTGACATGGAGAGATTAAGAGACTTTGATCCGAAAGGCGTAGAGGAATATCTCCAGAGAAGAAAAGAGCAGGATGCCCCGGAGAAAGAAACGAAACCGAAGAAAAGAAAACATGAGCAGAAAGAAAGGTAGGGACAAATATGGAAGTGAAAATGAATAAGGAGATCCGGGACTATCAGGAATCCATGTTTTTTGGACTCAATTTCCGGCAGTGTGCGTTTTCTGTGCTGGCGATCCTTGCGGCGGTAGCCATTTATTTTGGGACGAAAGGGCGCCTGCCCGATGAGATCCAGGGATGGCTGTGCATGCTTGGGGCAGCCCCGTTTGCTGCCTGTGGATTTTTCAAATATCACGGAATGACAGCAGAACAGTTTCTATGGGCATTTATAAAATCTGAAATTCTGTACCCGAAAAAGCTGAGTTTCAAGCCGGAAAATCTCTACTATTCCTGCATGGAAGAAAGCATCCTTGCAGGGGAGCGTACCGGAGGTGACGGGACGGCTGTCACCCGGAAAAAGGAGAACGTGGAAAAAAAGAAAAGAGTGAAGAAGAAAAAAGGAAGGAGGGATGCCTTTGATTAAAACACTGAGCCAGGCATTAAAAATGGATAAGGAGCGGTTTCGGGTTCCAAAGTCTGTCCAGCAGGCGGTTCCGATCCGCAGGATCTGGCCGGACGGTATCTTCCAGGTGGGAAATAAATATTCAAAATCATTCCGGTTTACGGATATCAATTATGCGATCGCAAGCAAAGCGGATAAGACAGAGATGTTCCTTGATTATTCGGAACTTTTGAATGCACTGGATTCCGGTTCGTCCGCCAAGATCACGCTGAACAACCGCAGGATCAACAAAGAAGAATTTGAACATTCCCTGCTGATCCCGATGAAAGGGGACGGGCTGGACCATTACCGCCAGGAATATAACGACATGCTGCTGTCCAAAGTCAGCGGCACCAGCAACAGTATCTACCAGGAGCGGTATCTTACCATCAGCATCCATAAAAAGAACGTGGATGAAGCCCGGACATACTTTGCGCGTGTGGGAACGGACATCGTCACCCATTTGGCAAAGCTGTCCTCGGTAGCGGAAGAACTGGATGCGGGGGAGCGGCTCCAGCTGTTCCGTGATTTCTTTAAAACGGATGAGCCGTCTGCCATTCCTTTTGACTTAAAAGCCTTTGCAAAGAAGGGGCATAGTTTTAAGGACTGGATCTGCCCGGAGAGCATGGAGTTTCGCAGCGACCATTTCCGGATCAATGGAAGGTATGGGCGTGTGCTGTATATGCAGGATTACGCCAGCTATGTAAAAGATGACATGGTTTCAGAACTGTGTGATCTCAGCCGGGACCTGATGCTGTCTATTGATATTTTGCCAGTGCCGACCGATGAAGCGGTGCGTGAGATCCAGAACAAACTGCTTGGGGTGGAGACCAACGTGACAAACTGGCAGAGGCGGCAGAATGCGAACAATAACTTTTCTGCAGTGGTTCCTTACGATATGGAGCTTCAGAGAAAAGAGACAAAAGAAATGCTGGAGGATTTGACGACCAGGGACCAGCGCATGATGTTCGGGCTTCTGACAATGGTACACATGGCAGAAACCAAAGAACAGCTGGACTCGGATACGGAGACGCTTCTGTCTGTGGCAAGAAAGCATCTCTGCCAGCTCTCGACTTTGAAATGGCAGCAAGCAGACGGGCTGGATACGGTGCTTCCGTATGGGCTTAGAAAGATCAATGCACTGCGTACCCTGACGACAGAGTCCACAGCGGTTTTGATCCCATTCCATACACAGGAGATCATGCAGCCGGGTGGTATTTATTATGGGCAGAATGCGGTTAGTAAGAATATGCTGGTGGCAGACCGCAGAAGGCTGTTAAACGGCAACTCGTTCCGTTTGGGTGTCAGCGGATCAGGAAAGAGTTTTTCAGCAAAAGAGGAAATCGTGGATCTGGCATTATCCACAGAGGACGATATTTTGATCTTGGATCCGGAGTCGGAATTTGGTCCCCTTGTGGAAGCGTTAAATGGCGAGGTCATTAAGATCTCAGCCACATCGGATACGCACTTAAATGCCATGGACATGGATTCTGCCTACGGAAATGATAAGAATCCGCTGATCGAGAAATCGGAATTCATCCTGTCCTTATTTGAACAGCTGGTGGGCGCAGGTAACCTTTCAGCCAAGGAGAAATCCATCCTCGACCGCTGTACGGCAGATGTTTACCGGGATTATATCCGCAGCGGATACCAGATGCAGGTGCCGACATTAAAGGACCTTTACCGCCAGCTGATGCTCCAGCCGGAGGAAGAAGCCAGAGGGCTGGCATTGTCCTCGGAGTTATTCATCAACGGAAGTTTGAACACCTTTGCACAGCCGACCAATGTCAATACCAAGAGCAGGATCATTGCTTACGACATCCGGGAACTTGGAGAACAGCTGATGCCCCTTGGCATGCTGGTCACCCTGGACTCCATTTTTAACCGTGTGATCCAGAACTGGAAGATGGGAAAGACAACCTGGATCTTTGCGGATGAATTTTATCTGCTTTTCCGGTATGAGTACAGTGCCGACTTTTTCTATCGCCTGTATAAAAGGATCCGGAAGTATTCCGGCTTTGTGACGGGCCTGACGCAGAATGTGGAGGAACTCTTAAAATCGGATACCGCAAGGCTGATGTTGGCAAACAGTGAGTTTTTGATCCTCTTGAATCAGGCAACGACTGACAGGGATGAACTGGCGAACCTTCTGAATATTTCTGATAACCAGTTATCGTATATCACAAACGTGGGCGCCGGCCATGGCCTGATCCGCTGTTCCGGCAATATCGTGCCATTCGAGAACAGTTTCCCGAAAAATACAGCGCTATACCGTTTGATGACGACCAAACCGGGGGAGGCACAGGGCTTGAACTAGTTAAAAAACATAAGGCATTGATGCCGGGAAGGAGGAAGTATGGAGCAACAGGAAACAGCCAGCATCCGGTTTTATACAGCCGGATGTATGGAATTTGAAAACTATTCGGAGTGTTATGAGGATTTGACACTGGCACAGGCAGTGGATATATACAAAAAAATACGGAAACGGAATGCCTGCAACATCCCCGGTATCGGGTTTGAGCTGCAGGATCCTGCAATACCGGATTATTCCGGGATGCACTGGCCGCTTTTAGTAGCAGATCAGATTGATAAGGAATCCATTGAACTGATCCCTGCCTATGCGAACCATCCGCTGGTACAAAATGCGGTCAAGGAACTGGAAGGATATCTGCCGAAACTCCAGAAAGGGACAAAGCACAAAAACACTCCGGAACGGTGAGCGGTTCCAGGATATTCGGATGGGAGGTGAGATATGAAGGATATCAAAACAAGAGAGCATGACCGAAAACCGAAGATCATGGAAAAGGCTTCCCGTATGCCAAAAGAGCTGGCAAAGGAGGCAGGGCTTGCAGCAAAGGAAAAATCTCTCCAAGGATCCAGAGTATCCGATACGGTGGACCAGCCGGATTCTCCAGCCGGGTATGCTGGTGATAAAGTGGAAACTGTATTAAAAAGAGGCACCAGGGAAACCGGCTGGACAGCCGCAAAGGTTTCTTATACGGCCGGGAAACAGACTGCCAAAAAGACCTATCAAAATCTGCAAAAACGTGCTGGTGCAGAAAGAGACAGGAAAGAGCCTCATTCCGGGCAGCCGTCCGAGGGTGCTGTGGAAAAGGGGCGGGCACTCGCAAAAGAAAGAGCCGGGAAAGATGCGGCGAAGAAAAAAGCACAGAAACAGGCGTTGGAACAGCAGGCAGAGAAAACTGCAGCGGTACAGAACTCAGGCAGAACGGGCAGAGACCGGATGATCCGTACCAGGGAAAACGTCAGACGCTCCGTGCGGGAGCAGGCATCCAGGCAGCCTCCCAAGGCAAAGTCAGCAGAAAGGCTATCAGTGAAAAAAGCACCCCGGATCATAAAGTCCCAAAAAGAACCAGGGAATACAGTGCAAAAGATATCATCTGCACAGAAAAAGGCTCAGGCGGCCAAGGCTGCAAAGCGGACTGCTATCCATAATATGCAGCAGAGTACAAGACGGGCAGAGCAGACAGCATCCGCAGTGGTACGGTTCAAACGCGCGGTGGAGGCTGCAGTCAAAGCCGTCCGAAATGGGCTTGTCGCATTGGCGGCCGGAGCCGGCTCCATGTTCATTGTTCTGATCTTGATTGTTGGTGTCATTGGCGGTGTCTTTGCCTACAGTTCCTCGCAGAACAGCAGTGCATCTTTAAGTGAGCAGGTGCTGGCTTACACAGCAACGATCCAGAAATATGCCAGCCAATATGGTATCCCTGAATATGTCCCCGTGATCCAGGCGATCATGATGCAGGAATCCGGAGGAAATGGAACGGATCCGATGCAGTCCAGCGAATGTCCTTATAATACACGCTACCCTAACAGTCCCGGAGCCATTACGGATCCGGAATATTCCATAGAGGTGGGCGTGCAGTATTATGCAGACTGCGTCCGGGAGGCCGGATGCACCAGCCCGCAGGATATGGACAAGCTGAAATTGTCGCTGCAGGGATATAACTATGGAAACGGGTACATATCGTGGGCTGTGAGCAATTATGGAAGATACAGTGAAGCCAATGCACTGCTGTTTTCCCAACAGCAGGCAGCTTCCCATGGATGGGCAAGGTACGGGGATCCGGAGTATGTCCCCCATGTGCTTCGCTATTATTCCGGGGGAAATCCGTTTGCAGCCCTGTTCGGAAATGAGCAGATCGTATCTGTGGCACTGACGCAGTTAGGGAATGTGGGCGGAGACAAGTTCTGGTCATGGTATGGATTTGACAGCCATGTCAGCTGGTGCGCCTGTTTCGTTTCATGGTGTGCGGACCAGAGCGGATTGATAGAGAGCGGAGCGGTGCCGAGATTTTCCCTTTGCACAGACGGTGTAGATTGGTTTCAGGGGAAAGGAAAATGGCAGGCCCGTGGAAGTACACCGACTGCCGGGATGATTATTTTCTTTGATTGGGATGGAGATGGAAAGTCCGACCATGTAGGTATCGTGGAAAAAAGCGAAGGCGGCAGAGTCTATACGGTGGAAGGGAATTCCGGAAATGCGGTAAAGCAGAACAACTATGATCTTAATTATTCCTGTATCATGGGGTATGGTGTGGTGTCATATTAAGTGGCAATATATAGGAAAGAAGTATAAACAAAGGGAGATGTGGCGTCCTGTGGCAATAGCAGGATGCCATGTTTCCGCAATTTGTTCTTGCTATTTATATAGTAAAAGAAACTCTAAAGCAGAAGATTAGTTCTTTTTTGGAGATATCCATTAATCAATCTGAATTTGCGGTTGCTGAAATCAAAACTACCTAATTGATACAATTTAATGAGCATGAACACTCAAAAATAATGTAATTTCAGGCTTTCGGTGAAATATGAACCACCGGAGCTATTTTTTTGCTTTGAACCGGGTGCAGGTGAACACGGGGGTGTGCAAATTATGCACACCCTTGCACACCCCTCAAAAGCAAAATTAAAAGATGCACACGGTGCAAATAGGGCTGTAATGTCCACACGATGACAGACTAACAAACTTATCAATTTAGACCAATAAAGTTATCTTCCATGACAACGAATAATAAGAAATCTATGGTAACATCCTACCCGTAGTGGTAAATTGTTCTACAGGAAAGGGTGCGAAACATGGAAAATGAAGTATACGAAAAAGACTATGGAGAGGAATTCCGGGAAAGGGCTGATAAGGCAGAAAGAAAGGATTTTTTGGACACATTGAAAGACATCGGATTCTTTCAGGCATACAAAGAAGAAATGGACAAAATCCCAAAGCGTGTGGTTCCAAAGGAGAAAGCAGATTATGAATATCTGCTTACCGAATGTGACGCCTATGTGAGACAGTTCGGAGGGAAAATCCGGGGCGAGGTGGATTATCAGAAATGGCAGGCTGCCATTGATCTATACCTGGAGCATTTTGAGTTCTGTGACCGGGAGGCACTGACGCTGCTAAAAGAGATTGCAGAGCGGGCGGAGAACGTGACGTTTTCGATGAAAGATGGGCTGCTTCGGATGTCGGTGTTCATTGGATATTTTGATGAGGTGTATTAAAGAGAAAGTGTATTAAAGAGAAATTATATTAGGGTGTGAAGGCATCTGTCGGCTGGACTGACGGATGCTTTTTTCTCACAGATATGGTATGCTGTTAGCAGTATATCAGCTTGGAGGTATGGAACTATGGGCGATCAGCAGAATACGTTGACGTATGAAATTATCAAAGCGGCTGTTGCCGGGGAAAGGTGGGCAACAGAACAGATTCTTAAGCATTATGATGATTATATGACGGAGCTTGCCACAGTGAAGGAGAAGCAACCGGATGGCAGCGTGAAGTGTTATGTGGATGAAGATTTGAAACAGGCAATAGCGTTGAATCTGCTGGAGGAGATACCGAACTTTCCTTTGGAGGAAGCGGAGAGGGTAGTGAAAGGAGATGTAGGATTGGAATAGGCTCTTAGTTGAGTAAGGCGGCGTATGTTGAAATAGTCCGTTCTTGTGACACGAAATCAAGTAGAAAAGATATGAAAATTTGAGTTTAAAATACAATATATAGTATTTTCAGGGAATATATATTTTAACAAAACTAAAGACAAAAAGCGCGGAAATTTAGGAAATCCGAAAGGATGAGGGGGTGCGAAAGCGGTCCATGCTCTATGCCAAGACAGCAGATTCGTTTGCTGGACAGCATTGATTTTCTAAAGCTTCCGGGCTATTTTTTTAAAGAATGAATGTATGTTTTATTGAAATTCGGAAAGCAGATATGTTTCTGGAGTGGGGATGGAGATATGAGAAAAAGTTGAATAATAGGGTTATGCGAAAATGTATCGAACAATTCGGCAAAAATAGGTCTGTTTTTCTGGAAGAAATGAAGAACGACTTTTATAAGGGATAGTGGGAATAAGAAAGGCTTTATTTTGACTTTTTGGAATAAGAAAGATGTTATATTATATACCTTTTCATAAATGCAAAAGTGTGCAAAAGGGGAATTTACCGATGGATATTCTTTGTGTAAAATAGGATTGAAAAATTTTTTTAAAAACTTAAATCCTTTTCGGGGGGTCAGTTGTATATAAAGTGTAAGACGTTTTACAGAGAGGCGGTGACATGACATCGAAGATTTTATTTTGATTAAAAAGATACAGGCGGGTGATACGGGAGCTTTTGATACATTAGTCCGTAAATATTACCGATCTATCTATCAGTTTTGTTATCGCCGCTTAAATGGAGATGCAGATACTGCAGCTGACATTACGCAGGATGTTTTTTTGAAATTGTTGGAGAATATCCAGGCGGTTCGTATGTTGGGAAAGTTTCAAAATTATCTTCTTACGATTGCGGTTAACACCTGTAACAATTATTTCAAAAAAGAAAAACCCGCATGTGTAGATTTAGAAACTTTGGAAATGGTTGATGAGACAGATAGTTCTTTAGAAAAAGTAATACGGAAGGAAAGTCGAAATGCCGTTAGGAGAGCAGTCAATGAATTGCCGGATTATCAAAAAGAGGTCATTATATTGCGTTTTTATTATGACCTTAAAATAAAAGAGATTGCAGCTATTACAAATGCGAACGTTCCGACAGTTAAATCCCGGTTACAGCAAGGTCTGAAGAAGTTACAACGATATTTGGCTGATTTTAAAGGAGGCGATACTGTATGAGCAAAAAAATAGACGATTTGCAGCAATGGGTACAGGATTATGAAGTTCCAGAAGAACCTGAAAATAGAATGGAAAAGTTAATTTCTATGGGGAAAAGCTACATGGAAGGTCCGGAGTTTAATAAGAACTCTCTGCGAAATGTTTTCTTGAGCCAATTACAATATCTTCCGTTTTCTTTTTGGATTGTCCAGATAGGATTCCTTATGGCAGTGGTAGCAGCGGTTTGCTTATTAGGACATTTCAAGGTCCAGCTTTATTATCCGCTCACTGTTTTAGCAATTACAATTCCTTTTATTGTACTGTTAGGGGTGAAGCAGATTTCCAAAAGTAATACTTATGATATGTGGGAGATCGAACAGTCAAGCCGGTGTCAATTAGTAAAATTGGTGGCTTGCCGAATGATGATTGTTGGGTTGTTTGATTTGTTCTTCGTAACAGGTGTATTGGTTTTAATGAGTTATTATTATCAGAACCCCATCATCGGAATGATTTTGTACGGAATAGTTCCCCTTAATATATCCTGTGCCAGTTATCTGGTCACGATTACAAAAGGAGAAAAATCGGAAGAGTCCTATCACTTGATTGCTTGTATGGTATGTCTTATGATTGCTTTTTCATTTATTTTAAGACAGCAGGTTTTGTTTGAAACTTCAATGATATGGATGTGGGCTGTGTTTTATGTATCATCCATTATCTTTTTAGCAAAAGCAATTCAGAAATATTTGAAGTATGAAAAAATGATTGGAGAGTTGACATGGAACTTACAATAAAAGATCTCACAAAAGAATATGGAAGTAAAAAAGCTGTTTGCAATTTCAATGTTACACTAAATAATGGTGTATATGGCTTATTAGGAGCAAATGGAGCAGGAAAAACAACATTAATGCGTATGATATGCGATGTCCAGATAGAGACCAAAGGTGCCATTCTAATGAATGGGAAAAATATTCATGATTTGGGTGAACAGTACCGTAATGTTTTAGGATATTTGCCGCAGCACTTTGGATATTACCCTAATTTTACCGCATATAAATTTCTTATGTATATTGCGGCGGTCAAAGGCCTGCCGCATAAAAAGGCACATAATCGTACGTTGGAATTGTTAAAAGAAGTGGACCTGCTGGAACAGAAAGATGAAAAAATCAAGAATTTTTCCGGTGGAATGAAACAGCGATTAGGGATTGCACAGGCCCTTTTGAATAATCCTAAAATTTTGATCCTGGACGAGCCTACAGCGGGGCTTGATCCAAAAGAACGTGTACGATTTAGGAACCTAATTAGTGCATTAGCAGAAGATCGGATTGTGATTTTATCAACTCATATCGTATCGGATGTTGAATATATCGCGAAAGAAATCCTGATTATGAAAAAAGGGAAATTGGTTCATCAAGGACCACCGGAGGAAATACTGATGCCAATCGAAAACTATGTATGGGAGTGTGAAGTTTCACATAAGGAAGCAGGAAGATTGGAAATGGAATATATTACAGCAAATCTCAGGCATAGTAATGGTGCAGAGAGACTACGGATTATTTCAGAGAAAAAACCTTGCGAAAGTGCATGGAATGTAGAACCGACACTGGAAGATTTGTATTTGTATTATTTTGCGGAGGAATCAGAACATGAAGGATATGATAAAAGCAGAAAGAACTAAAATTATGTTAAGAAAACCGACAAAGATTTTGTTTATTGCCGGGGTTATTCTTACATTGGCCTACTTCTTCTTTTTACAGTTTAATTATGCTTCAGTATATTATGATTATGATACAGGTAAGATGAGCACAGTAAGCGGTTTTGCAGCTGTGGAACAGAGAAAAGAAATTGCTGGTCTTTTTGAAGGAGAATTGACACAAGATACTTTGGAGAGAATACAACAGAAACTGAATGAGGCTGAAAATGCCACAAAGGGCAGGGATGAAAATTCTGTATTTGCTGCCACACATGTTTATCGTGACCAGGCGGCTATTTTGGAATATGTAACGAATCCGGATGGAAGTTTGAAAGAACTTCAAGTTGCATATCCAAACAGTAAATCTGTTATTTTAGGCTATTGTGACGGATGGGATCTTATGCTGTCAGGAATGGGCGGAGTTTTAAGCCTACTCATGTGCCTGTTAGTAGTGATTGCTTTATCTCCGGTTTTTGCAGAAGAATATTCCAGCCATACAGATAGCGTGATTTGTGCAGCACGTTATGGGAAAACAAAGTTAGTAACTGCAAAAGTAATTGCCTCACTGGAAACAGTAGTCGGAATGTATATTGTTTATCTTTTCTTTTATGCTGTTCTTTATGGTGGATTTTATGGATTTGATGGGTGGAATGTGAGCATTCAGTCATCTTTGCATTACGCTTCATCGACCTATGCAATTACATTCTTACAGATGTTTTTAATTTCTGTAGCATTGAATATATTAGGGATTATGGCCTTGACAGTGATTACGTTATTCTTGTCTGCAAGGATGGGAAGCCCGGTTTCGGCATTGATCATTTCATGTATTGTATCTTTCCTGCCTGTACTGTTCGATTTTACAGATAGTATACCGATTTTGCAAAAAATGCAGGAGATTTGCCCGATTTTCATGCTTCATATCAATGGGGTATTTGCAGCAATGAAAACCTATGCGGGGATTATACAGCCGATTATTATGATTGTATTTAATTTAGGGATTGGTGTGGTGTTTTATGTATTAATAAAAAAGACATTTAAAAGACATCAAGTAATCGCATAATCATGCAAGTCCAGCTAATAAATGTCAATAGGTAAATGAAAACAGTTTTTTTAAAAAAGGGCAGACTTTCCCCTTGGTGAAAATATCATTTTTCAAAAGGATATTGATTCGTTGGATTTGCAGTATTTTATGCAGCTATGTCGCATTTAGCAGCATTGTATTGTTTGATATGCTCCTGCGGAGTAATGATTTCAAAAGGCTTGTTATCTCTGAGTATTGCAAATATGATGTTGCATACTTTGTGTGAAACAGCACCCATTGCTACAAGTTTTGGTTTTGATTCACATTTTTTGAGATAGTAATCACGGAGTACCGGATTCTTGGCTTCTCCTGTACGGGATGTACTGATACTTTGTAAAGCCAGTGTGTGAATCACCCGTCTTGCTATGGCAGAACCTCTTTTGGACATTTGGATTTTGGTACCTTCAAATTTGCCGGACTGTTTTACCGCCGGATCAAGACCAAAGTAAGCAAAAAGCTGCTTTGGCTTTGAAAAAGCAGAAAAATCGCCAATTTCTCCCATAAGGGATACGGCAGATAAAAAACCTGCACCCTTAAAAGTTTCAATCAAATGGATCTGCTTTACAAAATCAGTATCTTCGTTTGTATCAACCAGCTCATGCATGGCATCAAGTATGCTGGCGATTTCTTCGTCGTATTTGCGAATAAAACTGATATATAGACGGATACGCTTGATATTACTGTCGATAATGTAACCGAAGTCATTCGCTTCATTTGCAGCATGGATAATGGCATCATACTTGTTCTGGGCATATGTAAGTCCAAAGCACGCAGTAGACTTAATGGTGTCAATAATCTCTTGCCTGTCTGCTGCGATAAAGGCAGATGGAGATGTATAAGTTTCCAATAATGTAAGAGATGTATTGGTTGTAACTTTGGAAAAAATGCCAATGTACTGAGGAAAAGCCATTCGTAATTCCCCCTGGAGCTTATTCACATAAGTGCTGCGGTTATCCATTAAATCGTAGTATTCACGACAAAGGTTACGACAGTTGAGGGCAAGATCAGACGGCATAAGGGAAACCTTTAAATCAGGTTTCAAACCAACCAAAGCAGCTTTTTTGGAATCAAAACGGTCATTATGTACTTTTCGTATGTTGATATTTGTGGTATTCTTAGTGATGATAGGATTAATAACCGAGCAGTTAAAACCCTTATCACGAAG
>OJMK01002206.1_pt1 | contig 13819 bp, 10 predicted proteins | sample 1597201 | NCBI WGS metagenome assembly OJMK01 (sample SAMEA2452125, study PRJEB22498) | human gut metagenome | reverse complement strand
CCTGATGGACGTCTATCTCAACGCGGTGTTCTGCCCGCTGGCCATGGTGGACAAGGGCGTGTTCGAGCAGGAGGGCTGGCACCGGGACGAAGACGGCACGGTGAGCGGCGTCGTCTACAACGAGATGCAGGGGGCGCTGGCGACGCCGGACGCACAGCTGCAGAACGCTCTGAGCCGGGCAATGTTCCCGGATACGGCTTACGGCTTTGTCTCCGGCGGCGACCCGACGTCCATCCCGGCGCTGACCTATGAAAAGTATAAGCGGGTATATCACCGCCACTACAGCGCCGACAACTGCTGCATTACCCTCTATGGCAAAATGGATATGGCTGAAAAGCTGGAACTGCTGGACAGGGATTATCTCTCCAAAATGCCCAAGGGCACCAGCCGTCCGCAGCTGACCGTGCAGCACGAGCAGGCGGGTGCCTGCGTGGAACTGCCCTACTATACCGAAAACCCGGAGCCGGACGAGGTGCAGTGTGCTCTGGCATGGTACACCGGTGCCTTTGCAGACCGGGAGCGGCAGCTGGGCGTGGAGATCCTGCTGGATGCCCTGCTTGGCACCAATAACTCTCCGCTGAAGGCGGCGCTGCTGGCCGAAAAGCTGGGCGCAGATATTGACATTGGCTTTGACGACAGCACCCTGCAGCCGGTGCTGGAACTGGTGCTGCGCGGTGCCACCGAGGAGAGCGCCCGCAAGTTTGCTGCCGCTGTGCGCAAGGCGGTGGACGGCATTCTGGCCGAGGGTGTCCCGCAGGAACTGCTGTTGGCTTCGCTGAACGCAGCAGAGTTTGCATCGCTGGAGCGCCCGGGCACCCTACCAGACGGCGTGCTGGATGCCATCAACGCTTCCACCGGCTGGCTGCACACCGGCGACCCCACTCTGCTGCTGCACACGGACAGGCTGTTTGCTTCCCTGCGGGAAAAGATGGCCGATGGCTGGTTCAATGAACTGCTGCGTGAGCTGTTTGCACCGGCTCCGGTGCAGGTGGTGCAGGTGCCCACCCTGCCTAAAAAAGAGGAGGGCGAACCCATCCGCACCGACGGCAAGCTTGTGCTGGAGCACCCGCTGACCGTTGCCGACCTTGGCGACGGAGCAAGGACGGCCCCAGGCGAGCGGGAACTTCTGGCCGGGGCACAGCTGCTGCATCACCCTTCGGCAGGCAGTCTGTACCTGAACTTCTACTATGACCTTGGCAATGTGAAGCCTGAGGACATGCCGTATCTGGACCTGCTGACCGATGTGCTGGACGAGCTGGACAGCACCGAACACACCGCTCAGCAACTGAACACTCTGCGCAGCACATGGCTGGGCGACAGCCGCACCCAGCTGGACATCTGGACTGGGCGGCAGGAGGGTGCACCCTGCCATGCCAAGCTGAGCCTGTGCCTGAGCCTGCTGGAACGCAGTCTGGAAAAGGCTGTGGAGCTGGGCGGCGAATGGCTGTATGATACCATCCTTACCGGCCCGGCGGCAGAAGCTGCTTTTGCACGGGTGCTGAGCCAGCAGAAGTTGAACATGGAACAGCAGTTCATCCAGCAGGGCAATGTATACGCAGCCACCCGCGCCAGTGCCCACTACACGGTGGACGGTGCGGTGAGTGAACGCTGCAGCGGTGTGAGCTATTACAAGTTCTTGTGCGGCGTGCAGGAGCGCGGCAATTGGGCAGCACTGGGTGAAAAGCTGGATGCCCTGCGCACAGAGGTGCTGCAGCACGCAGAACTGACGGTCAGCCTGTACGGCAGCGAGGATGCCCTTGCAAAGCTGCGCACTCTGCTGCCGGATAGCCGCTTTGCTGCCGAGGGCCGCGCTGCGGCAAAGCCCTATGTGGAGCCGCTGACACCGCCGGTGAACGAAGCGTTTATCATTGACGGCGGTGTGAACTACGATGTACAGGTATGGCCCATGGAGCGCCGCAGCGACCGCAAGGCGCTGGCCCGCGTGATGAGCTACGAATACCTGTGGCACAACATCCGCGAGGTGGGCGGCGCTTACGGCACCGGAATGCTCTCCTCGGACGGCGTGGAATACCTGTACACCTACCGCGACCCCCATGTAAAGGAAAGCTACGACACCTTTGCAAAAGGTCCGGCAGAACTGGCAGCACGGGAGTACACCGAAAAAGACCTGAACGATTTTATTGTGGGTACTGTGGCCAAGCTGGACACCCCCCGCAAGCCGCGTGCTGAGGCCCGCGAGACGGACCGCCGGTATTTCTGCGGCATCACTGATGAAATGATGGCGGCAGACCGCAAGGCCCTGTGTGCGGTGGATGCCGCACTGCTGAAGGAGCAGGCTGCAGAGCTGGGTGCCGCCATGGCAAACTGCGTGCGGGTGGTGTTTGGCAGCAAGGATGCTGTGGAAGCCGCAAAAGAATTGTTTGATACGGTGGAAACATTGTAAATGAATTTTAAAAAGTGCCTGATGATACGAAAAATGTCATCGGGCACTTTTACTTTTTGTAAAGAAACGGAAAAATTTAAAAAGCAGGGTTGACGCGGCAAAAAAGCAGTGGTAAAGTAATGGGCGGAAAAGGCAAAAAGTGTCTTTTTACAACAGGAAAACGAGGTGGTTGTCATGGAACCTGCTGGCAGTAGCAGCAGTCTTTCTCCCCGATTATTTTATATGATGGCAGCCGCCGTTTCTGCTTTGCGCAGACCCTGCTGTGTGTGAATGCACACGGTGCGTGTTTGCGTTCCCTGAAAAGAAGAAACGAGAGCTGCCACTGAAAAGGAGGCAGCTTTTTTATGTCTGAAATCTCGATCGATACCCTCAAGACCATGCTGGCAAATCTGGACGATGCCAAGAAATACCAGAGCCTGCGGGATGTGATGGAAACTCTGCCCGCGCCCGACCTTGCGGCGGTATTTGAGGATCTGCCTGCAGAAAAGCTCCCGGTGCTGTTCCGTCTGTGCCCGAAGGATCTGGCCGCAGATGTGTTCACCGAACTGGCCCCTGAGACCCAGCAGAAGCTGATCGACGGCCTGACCGATACCGAGCTGAAGGCTGTTGTGGACGAACTGTTCGTGGACGATGCCACCGACCTTGTGGAGGAAATGCCTGCCAACGTGGTCAAGCGTATCCTGGCCCAGGCCGACCCTGCGACCCGCCGCATGATCAACGAACTGCTCAAATACCCCGAGGACTCCGCCGGCGGCGTGATGACCACCGAGCTGATGGAGCTGCGGCCGGACATGACCGTGGCACAGGCTATGGAGGCCATCCGCAGGAATGGCTTTGACAAGGAGACCATCAACAACTGCTATGTGACCGATGACAGCCGCAGGCTGATCGGCGTGGTGTCCCTGCGGGCGCTGGTGCTGGCAAAGAACACAGAAGAGCCTATCAAGGACCTGATGGATTCCAATGTGGTCAGCGTGAGCACCACCACCGATCAGGAGGATGTTTCCAACCTGTTCGAGAAATACGGCTTTCTGGCTATTCCGGTGGTGGACGCCGAGAACCGGCTGGTGGGCATCGTGACCATTGACGATGCCATCAGCATCCTGCAGGACGAGGCCAGCGAAGATATTGCAAAGATGAACGCAATCGGCCCCTCCGACAAGCCCTACTTCAAGCAGAGTATGTGGGACCTGTACAAGAGCCGCGCACCGTGGCTGCTGTTTTTAATGATCAGCGCCACCTTCTCCAGCATGGTCATCCGCGGATACGAGGATGCACTGGCCGCTGTGACCGTGCTGACCGCCTACATCCCCATGCTGACCGACGCAGGCGGCAACGCGGGCAGCCAGAGCACCTCCACCATCATCCGCGGCATGGCGGTGGGCGATATCCAGCCCCACGATCTGCCCCGCATCCTGTGGCGCGAGAGCCGCGTGGCCTTGCTGTGCGGCGGCACGCTGGCCGTATGCAACTTTGTAAAGCTGCTGGTGTTTGACCGCATCGCGGCTCCGGTGGCGCTGGTGGTGTGCCTGACTTTGATCTGCACCATCCTGCTCTCGCAGATCATCGGCGGCATTCTGCCGGTGGCGGCAGAAAAGCTGCATGTGGATCCGGCCGTGATGGCTTCACCCCTGATCACCACCATTGTGGATACCACCACGCTGCTGATCTACTTCAACATTGCAAAGATGCTGCTGCATCTGTAAAAGATACTCGGATTGGAATGCCCGGAGGCTCAGGAAAGCTTCTGGGCATTTTCTTTGCAAAAGGCGGGCGGCAGGAACCGGGAATGACAGGCGATTTTCAGAAAATTTCAGAAATGAAGCGAAAAAATGCGGAAGAACAGGGATGAACTATTCCTGAAAATATTTTTCAAGATATACAAGAAATAAAAAAGCTGCAAAAACCGGACGATGCAACATTTTGTAATCTTTTTGAGAGAAAAATGACATAATTTTTTTGCTTTTGTAGGGAGGTTGCAAATGTATGAAAAATTGTGATGTTTCGAGAAAAGAAATTGGCGAGCCCAAAAAGCATTTGTTGAAATAGCACAAAAGAACTCCTTCAATCTTGTGAACTTGTTCTCTTGAACAGTGGGGTGCTGCAAGGGTATAATACGAACAGGAATTACAGGTGCATGCAAGATTGCTCCTGTGAAAATGCTGAGATACGAATTGAAGGAGAACATTATTATGAAAATGATTTCGCGTCGTGACTTCCTGAAGGCATCTGCTGTTGTTGGTGCAACTGCTGCTATGACCGCCTGCGGCGGCTCTTCCAGCACCTCTACTGCTGCTTCTTCTGTTGCTGCATCTTCTGCTGCTGCTTCCAGCGCTGCTGCAACCAACGGTTCCGCAAACATCGGCGTGTGCATCTATCAGTTTGCTGATAACTTCATGACCCTGTACCGCTCCGATCTGGAAGAGTACCTGAAGGACATGGGCTACTCCGTCACCATCATGGACGGCAAGAACGACCAGAACACCCAGACCGAGCAGATCAACACCTTCCTGCAGCAGGGCGTGGACGTGCTGGTCATCAACCCCGTGCAGACCACTTCCGCACAGACCATCGTTGATACCGTCAAGCCCTCTGAGACTCCTATCGTCTTCATCAACCGTGAGCCCGACAAGAGCGTTCTGGACTCCTACGCAGACAAGTGCTGCTACGTTGGTGCTGACGCACGTCAGTCCGGTACTTATCAGGGCGAGCTGATCCTGGAGACCGAGACTCAGGGCGATATCAACGGCGACGGCAAGATCACCTACATTATGTGCAAGGGCGACCCCGAGAACATCGATGCTCAGTACCGTACCGAGTACTCCATCAAGGCCCTGACCGATGCAGGCAAGGAAGTTGAGTGCCTGTACGAGTACCTGGACAACTGGGATCAGACCACTGCTCAGCAGGACGTTGCAAACGCTCTGTCTCAGTACGGCGACAAGATCGAAGTTGTCTTCTGCAACAACGACGCAATGGCACTGGGCGCTCTGCAGTCCATCCAGCAGGCTAGCCGCACCGTCGGCAAGGACATCTATCTGGTTGGTGTCGATGCACTGGCTGAGGCTGTTCAGGACGTTCTGGATGGCAACATGACCGGTACCGTGCTGAACGACGACGTGGGTCAGGCTACCGCAGCTGCTGAGGCTACCAAGCTGTACGTTGAAGGCTCCAAGGTCGAGCAGTACTACTGGGTCGACTATGTGAAGGTGACCAAGGACAACGCTTCCGAGTACGTGAAGTAAGACCAAAGTTTTCCTGAAACAATGCAAGGTGCGCAGTGGACCTTGACGGCTTGAACAAAGCTATAAAGCGCGTGCGTGCGAGAAATATTCTCCGCGCACGCGCCTTGTTTTGAAAAAAAGGTTTTTCTGCGGTCTTATAATAAACGACAAGGAGGCTCTGCGGAATGTCAGAATACCGTCTGGTAATGAAAGGCGTGGTCAAGACCTTCCCCGGCGTCAAAGCGCTGGATCACGCCCAGTTGGAGCTTCGCCCCGGTAAGGTCATGGCGCTGATGGGTGAAAACGGCGCCGGTAAGTCCACACTGATGAAATGCATGTTTGGCATTTACAAGATGGACGAGGGCGAAATTGAATACGAGGGCGAAAAAGTTACCATCACCACCCCTCTGGATGCACTGAACCGCGGCATTGCCATGGTGCATCAGGAACTGCAGCCGATTCCGGCACGCACCGTGGCCGAGAACATCTGGCTGGGCCGCTACCCCACCAAAAAGTACGGCCCTGTTACGGTGGTGGATCACGCCAAAATGTACAAGGATACGGAGGAGCTGCTGAAAAAGCTGAAGCTGGAGATCAATCCCCGTGCAAAGCTTGGCTCTCTGAGCATCGCACAGATGCAGATGGTGGAAATTGCAAAGGCTGTTTCCGCAAACTGCAAGGTGCTGATCCTGGACGAACCCACTTCCTCACTGACCGCAAACGAAGTTGAGTCGCTGTTCCGCATCATGCGTGAGCTGAAGGCTCTGGGCGTGGCACTGGTCTATATCAGCCACAAGATGGACGAGATCAAGGTGATCGCGGACGAAGTCACCATCATGCGCGATGGCCAGTACATCGGTAAGTGGGACGTTGCCAACATGACCAAGGAGCAGATCATTGCAAAGATGGTCGGCCGTGAGCTGTCGAACCTGTATCCCCCGCTGGAGAACCATCCCTCGGACGAGGTGATGATGAAGGTGGAGGACTTTACATCCATCCATCCGCGCTCCTTCCGCCACTGCAGCTTCGAGGTCAAAAAAGGCGAGATCCTGGGCGTGGCCGGTCTGGTGGGCGCACAGCGCACCGAGCTGATGGAAGGCATCTTCGGCCTGCGTGCCCATACCTCCGGTAAGGTGTGGATCAAGGGCGAAGAGGTGAACATCAAGCAGCCTCGCGACGCCATCCAGAAGAGCGTGGCTCTGCTGACCGAGGACCGCCGTGCCACCGGCATCATGGGTGTGCTGAGTGTTGCGGATAACATCTCCATTGCATCGCTGGATGCCCTGCGCAAGGGCCCCATCATGCTGGACGACAAGAAGATCCTGGATCTGGTGGCTACCAACAAGGAAAAGATGGCCATCAAGGTGCCCAGCCCCAAGACCCAGATCAAGAGCCTTTCCGGCGGCAACCAGCAGAAGGTGCTGATCGCCCGGTGGCTGGCCAACAACCCCGATGTTCTCATTCTGGACGAGCCTACCCGCGGCATCGACGTCGGTGCAAAGTATGAAATTTACTGCATCATCGCCGATCTGGCCAAGCAGGGCAAGAGCATTATCATGATCTCCTCCGAAATGAGCGAGATCATCGGTATGTCCAACCGTGTCATGGTCATGTGCGATGGCCGCATCACCGGCTTTATCGACGGTAAGGATGCCACGCAGGAGAACATCATGGCGCTGGCTACCCAGTTCGAGACCGCACCTGACGCAGCTGCGGCAAATCAGTAATTAAGGAGGCTGTCTATCGTGGAAGCTACCAAAAAATTGAATGGCAAGGCTGTGGGCAAGTGGCTCAGCAACAACGCCATTATCATGATGATGCTGGCCATCACTCTGATCGTTGGCATCATTCACCCCAACTTCTTCTCCGGCACCAACATGATCAACCTGTTCAAGAACGTGTCCATCCGCTACATCATCGCTCTGGGCATTTCCGGCTGTTTGATCACCACCGGTAACGACCTGTCCGCTGGCCGTCTGGCTGGTTTTGCAGCATGTCTGGCCTGCATCTTTGCACAGACCGAAGGCGCTTCCGGCAAGTTCTACCCCAATATGCCCACCCTGTCCACCCCCGTGGTGTTCATTCTGGTCATTGCCATCTGCGCCATCGTGGGTCTGTGCAATGGTCTGGTGGTCAGCTACCTGAAGGTGCAGCCCTTCATTGCTACCTTGGGTATGCAGCAGGTGGTCTACGGTATCTGCCTTGTGTACACCGGCGGTACCCCCATCGGCTCTTTGAACAAAAACTTCACCTCTCTGGCCTCCAACACTATCATCGGTGTGCCTGTGCTGATCTGGATCGCTCTGATCGTGGCCGGGTGCTTCTGGTTCCTGTACAACAAGACCCGTCACGGCAAGTACATGTACGCCATCGGCGGCAACGAGGCTGCTGCTGAGGTGGCCGGTGTCAACGTCAACGCCACCAAGATCCGCATCTACATCCTGGCTTCCTGCATGTTCGGTCTGGCAGGCTGCCTGCTGGCTGCAAAGTCCGGCGGCGCATCCGTCAACACCGCACAGGGCTATGAGCTGGATGCCATCGCAGCCTGCACCATCGGCGGTGTTTCCACCACCGGCGGCGTTGGTACTGTTCCCGGCGTTCTGGTCGGCGTTCTGGTCTTTGAGCTGATGAAGGTGGCTCTGCAGTTCATGAACGTGAACTCCTCCTACACCTACATCGTTCAGGGCCTTGTCATTATCGTGGCTGTGGCTATCGATATCCGCAAGTATCTGGCAAAGAAGTAAGAGCTTTTTCTGTGGGTCGTCTGCTTTTGGGCAGGCGGCCCGCTTTTTTTATTTGCATTTGTGTGGTATCATAAAGAAAAACAACATCAGGAGGTGTGCTTATGGCACAGGAAAACCGAACAAGGGAGCAGTTCACAGAGGAGCTTGCCCGGCGGGAAGCTGCCCTTGCGGCCCGGGAAGAACAGCTTGCACAGGAGCAGGCAGAGTTGGCCGCGCAGAAGGCGGATTTTGAGGAGGGCAAAAAGAGCCTGCTGAACAACGGCGACAAAAACTTTGTGAATGCGAAAGAAAAAATGTACGACCATTTTCCGCTGACCGTGCACCAGATGGATATTATCATCGGGGTACTGTTTGCACTGATCGCACTGTTCCTTGTGCTGGGCGTGACCCACACCAGCTTCTTCGGGCTGTTCGGAGGGTAAGTGCGTTCCTTTTCTGCAGCAGGTGATTGCATTTCATCCGCAATATGCGTATAATTTAGGATAAAAGCTCTGCCGCACTGCGGCGGCAGGAAGAGGAGTGGTGATCTTGAAAAAGAAATGGCTCGCGGCGGTGCTGGCCGGAGCTTTGCTGGCAGCAGCACTGCTGAGCGGATGCTCGTCGGTGGAGACCGTTAAACGGCTACGCTTCGGCGTGGCTGGCGAGGGCGGCATCTACCGAGAGTTCGGTGAGCGGTTCGCAGCATTGGAAAACGAGACGGACAACGGGCAGGTGGAGCTGAAGGCTACCGCCGGTTCCGCAGCGAATCTGCGTCTGCTGGCCGGCGAATACCTGCAGCTGGCCATTGCACAGGCAGACCTTGTGCAGGATGCCTATGACCAGACCGGCATCTTTGCCGACGAGGAGGAAAGCCGGGGCTTTGGTGCCGTGGCGGCGCTGTACACCGAGATCTGTCAGGTGGTGGTGCGGGCGGATTCCGACATCCAGTCCATTGAGGACCTGCATGGCAGGACGGTGAGCATTGGCGCGGAGGAATCTGGTTCGGAGCAGAACGCGCGGCAGATCTTATCTGCCTATGGTCTGAACGACAAGATGGTGAGCATGGTAAACCTGAACTATGAGGATGCCGCTGCCCAGCTGAAGGCGGGCAGGGTGGATGCCATCTTTATGACAGTGGGCGCACCCAGCCCGGTGCTGACCGCTCTGGCAGGCGAGTGCGGCATCCGGCTGCTGAAGGTAGACGGTGCGGCAGCACAGCGCCTGCAGAGCGCTTACAGCGCCTACAGCGGCGTTACGCTGCCGGCAGGCACCTATCCCGGACAGACGGAAAAGGTGCAGACGGTGGGCGTGAAAGCCGTTCTGCTGGCCAGCAACGCGTTGCCTGCAAAGCAGGTGCAGCAGCTGACACAGCTTCTGTTCTCCAGCCGGGAAGGGCTGGAAGAGCAGCTGGGCATCCCGCTGGACCCGGAGGAAAACGCAGTAGAGGGCGTTGGCATCCCGTTTCATGCGGGTGCGGCCGCATATTATAAGGCGGCAGGAATTACGGTCGATGAAGCGGCTGGGAACTGAGGGAAAGTAGAGCAATGAAGATCGAATTGGATATGTATCAGACACTGGCCGTTGCTGTGCTGGTGCTGATGCTGGGTAAATTTTTGCGGGCAAGGGTGCAGGTGCTGGAACGTTTCTGCATTCCGGCTCCGGTCATTGGCGGCGTGCTGTTCGCCATTTTTACCTGCGTGTGCTATGTGACCGGCGTTGCCGAGTTTGCATTTGATGATATTCTAAAGGAAGTCTGCATGGTGATGTTCTTCACTTCAGTGGGCTTCCAGGCAAACCTCAAGGTGCTGAAAAGCGGCGGAAGAGCGATGATCGTGTTTCTGGGCGTGGTCATCGTGCTGATCGTCAGCCAGAACTTTGTAGCCGTGGGGCTGGCAAAGCTGCTGAGCGTGGATGCGCTGGTGGGCCTTTGCACCGGTTCCATCCCCATGGTGGGCGGTCACGGCACCGCCGGTGCCTTTGGCCCGGTGCTGGAGGACTTTGGCATTCAGGGGGCCACCACCCTGTGTACGGCAGCGGCCACCTATGGCCTGATCGCGGGCAGCATGATGGGCGGCCCCATCGGTAAGATGCTCATTGAGCGGCACAACCTGCTGGCCACGGTGGTGCCGGAGGATGACAGCCTGCTGGTGGAAGAAGAAATGAAGCACGAGCGCCACACCACCATGTACCCGGCGGCAAGCTTCCAGCTGATCGTCGCCATGGGCATCGGCACGGTGCTGTCCAGACTTCTGAGCTTGACGGGCATGACCTTCCCCATCTATATCGGTGCCATGATCGCGGCGGCCATCATCCGCAATGTGGGTGAGTATGGCGGCGGCTACACCGTGTATATGGGCGAGATCAATGACATTGGCGGCATCTGCCTTTCGCTGTTTCTGGGCATGGCTATGATCACCCTGAAGCTGTGGCAGCTGGCAGAGCTGGCCCTGCCGCTGATCGTGCTGCTGGCCGGGCAGACCCTGTTCATGATCCTGTATGTGGTGCTGGTGGTGTTCAACATCATGGGCCGCGATTACGACGCGGCGGTGATCGTATCCGGCACCTGCGGCTTTGGCATGGGCGCAACGCCCAACGCTATGGCCAACATGCAGGCCATCTGCGATAAATATTCGCCCTCGGTCAAGGCGTATCTGCTGATCCCGCTGGTGGGCAGTCTGTTTGCGGACTTTCTGAACAGTCTGGTCATTACGGTGTTCATCAATTTTATCTGAAGCTGATCTTTACAGTTCGGGCGGGCTTCCGCACCGGGAAAGGAGACGTGCAATGTCGCTTTATCACCATCTGAAAACGTGGCTCGGAAAAAAGCGGGAGCATCCCCATGAGGAAGAAACCGTGGCCTTGCCGGAAATCCATACCGGCAAGGTGGCACATCATACGGATGCGGACGGCACTCCGGCGGCAGATAAGCCGATCCACTATGATAACGTGGCTATCCCGGAAGTGCATATCCACCCGCGGCGCAAATAACCCCGATTGCTAAAAAAGAATAGTTCCACGCCGGACAGCCCGGAGCGAATGCGCAGGCTGTTCCGGATCACAGGAAGCAGAAAAGCTCCCGTCCATCATCAGGACGGGAGCTTTTTTGCTTGCGGTAAGATCAGCGGCTTAGAGGAACACGTACTTGAGGATGAACAGCACGGTCAGCACATACATCAGGGGGCTGATTTTCTTTTCCTTGGCCTTGCCGGTGACCAGATTGATCAGGGTCCAGGAGATCACGCCGATGGCGATGCCCTCGGAAATGCTGTAAGCGGTGGGCATGGCCAGAATGGTCAGGAAGGCGGGGATGCCCTCGCTGGGATCATTGAAGTCGATCTTGACGGCGGAACCCATCATGTAGAAGCCCACGATGATCAGGGCCGGAGCCGTTGCAAAGGACGGGATGGTGAGGAACAGAGGGCTGAAGATGGTTGCCAGCAGGAACAGGATGCCGGTGGTCATAGCGGTCAGACCGGTGCGGCCGCCCTCGGTAACGCCGGAAGCACTCTCGACGAAGGTGGTGGTGGTGGAAGTGCCCAGCACAGCGCCTGCGCAGGTGGCGATGGAGTCGGCCATCAGTGCGCCCTTGATGTGGGGCAGCTTGCCGTCCTCATCCAGCATGTCGGCCTTGGAGGCAACACCGATCAGGGTGCCCAGAGTATCGAACAGGTCAACGAACAGGAAGGAGAACATGACGGCGAAGAAGTTCAGGATGCCAACGCCGGAGAAATCGGTCTTGAATACCTGACCGAAGGTCTTGCCCAGCGCGGAGAAGTCGAAGCTGACAAAAGCGGTGGGAATGACGGAGTACATGCCTGCGTCGGGGTTGGGAACATAGATGCCGGCGATCTCGCAGAGGATGCCCAGCACCCAGGTGATAAGAATGCCGTACAGGATGCCGCCCTTGACCTTCTTTACCAGCAGGATGGCGGTGATCACGATACCCAACAGGGCAAGGATCGCGCCCATGCCCACGCTGGAGAAGGTCTCGCCCTTGAAGTGCTGGTAGGTGACGAGGGTGGAATCGCTGTTGACGATCAGCTTTGCGTTCTGCAGACCAACGAAAGCAACGAACAGGCCGATGCCCACGCTGACGGCGCTCTTCAGGGTCATGGGGATGGCATTGAAGATGCCCTCACGGACATTGGTGAGGGACAGCACGATGAAGATGATGCCCTCTACAAAGACGGCCATCAGGGCCAACTGCCAGCTGTAGCCCATGGTGAGAACGACCGTGTAGGAGAAGTAGGCGTTCAGGCCCATGCCGGGTGCCAGTGCAAACGGATAGTTGGCAAGCAGAGCCATAAGCGCAGTGCCAACAAAGGATGCCAGCGCGGTGGCGATCAGAACGGCTTCCGAATCCATGCCGGAAGCAGAAAGGATGTTGGGATTGACCGCAAGGATGTAAGCCATGGTCATGAAGGTGGTGATACCTGCCATGATCTCGGTCTTGACATCGGTGTGGTTCTCCTTCAGATGAAAGATGTTTTCTAACATGAGGAACCTCCTGATTCAGATAAAACATCCCGTCCGTGCGTGGGACGGGAAAGAACAGAACCTATTGTAACATTTTACAAAAGCATTTGTCCACAGAATAAACACACTTTTTTCATTTTCTGTCCAAAAATCGCAAATGAGTATGACTTTGAAGGTTTTCTGCGGGTCTGCCACAAATTTTGATGGAGAAAAAACACTGCTTTTGAAAAGATACGAAACAGCGATGAATTAAAAGGAATAAAAGTATACGAATCGGATTCCTGAATTTAAAATATACGCTATGGCCCTGTAAAAGTGCACACTGTTGGGAAAGCAGCACCAGTGGTATCCTTTTGCCATAGCCCAGCACACCAGGGCGGAAAGGAGCTGATACCCAACACCATGGGGCAGACAAAACAGGCCAGAGGGCTGGCCAGCCTGAGCCGGGCCACGGACACCCTGAGCACCCTGCTGGCACAGCAGGTGCGGGAACTGAATGCCCGGCAGAAGGCGGCAAAAAAGGAAGGCGCATCGGGAGCAGGCACCATGAAAGACCTCAAGGAGGCCACGGCGGTGCTCAAGGATCTGGCCGGTGTAGCCAAGACCCTGAACGATCAGGGGGCACAGGCAGAAGGAGCGGAGTGCGGCGTGGTGCTGCTGCCGACGGTGGAGGAAGAACCATGAGCATTGTACAAGCAAGAGTGCCGGTGGTCTGGAGGCCCCAGCCGCGGCAGGCCGAATTTATGAGCCGCCCGGAACCGGAAGCGCTGTACGGCGGTGCAGCAGGCGGCGGCAAGAGCGACGCGCTGGTGATCGAAGCGCTGCGGCAGGTGCACATTCCACACTACCGGGCGCTGATCCTGCGCAAGACCTACCCGCAGCTTTCCGATCTGGTGGACAAGAGCCAGGTGTACTACCACAGGGCGTTCCCGCAGGCACAGTACAACGCCACGGAATTTTTCAATCTTTCCACTTTCCGGATAAAAATGAAA
>OJMK01002202.1_pt1 | contig 13843 bp, 8 predicted proteins | sample 1597201 | NCBI WGS metagenome assembly OJMK01 (sample SAMEA2452125, study PRJEB22498) | human gut metagenome | reverse complement strand
GAGTTTCGTGGCGTCAGCTATATTTATCATGGCATTGCTGTATACCCCTTTCACGGTATTGCTTGTCATTATCGGGGGAACACTGATAGCCTTTTATTATTATCGGCACGATATTCGGGAATTATTCCAGATCATCCTGTTCATCGGGTGTGGTTTCGGGCTTTTCGTCTTGATTAAATGGATGTTTAATCTATCGATTTCCGATTATTATATGTTACTTATCGTTTACGTGATTACAAGTATAACCTCGATCTACCCGATATATAAACGGAAGATGAAAAACATGATTACCCTGTTACTGATCTCGTGGTTATGCGTCGGGGCCGCTCCTTCCGTGAATTATGCTTTTGATCATCTTCAACCTCACCAACAGGATCGTATTAACGAGTTACTGGGTATAAAAGTAGATCCCAAGGGAACAGGATACAATGTCACGCAATCCAAAATTGCAATAGGCTCCGGGGGATTACTGGGTAAGGGATTCCTGCAAGGAACACAGACTAAATTGAACTTCGTTCCGGAGCAAAGTACAGACTTTATCTTCTGCACTGTTGGCGAAGAGTGGGGATTTATCGGGAGTACCCTCGTCATCGTGCTACTGGCAGTGTTTATTTTACGAATTATCAAACTGGCAGAACGACAACGTTCCAGTTTTTCCCGGATATATGGTTATGGAGTAGCCTCTATCCTATTCTTCCACGTGGCGGTCAATATTGGAATGACCATTGGAATGGCACCTGTTATTGGTATTCCTCTTCCATTCTTCAGTTACGGGGGATCATCACTATGGTCTTTTACCATTCTTATATTTATATTTTTGAGATTAGATGCCAATCGTTTACAAGTCTTTAGATAATAAATAAACTTTCTGAACGCTTTCCTTGTGGATTTTCAAGGATTTTAATACATTCGTTCCCAAATGAATTAAACACGAGAAGAATGAAAACATTAATTATAAACATAAAGCAACTTGTTCAGGTTGAGGAAGAACCACGTAAATGGGTTACGGGTGCCGACATGGCAAAACTGGGTATCATTGACGATGCCTACCTTCTGATTAACGAGGATAAAATAGAGGCTTTCGGTAAAATGAGCGAATTGAATCAAGATGCGATTTACGAGGGCACGGACACGGTGAAGGAAATAGATGCCAAAGGACGTTTGGTTCTCCCCGCCTACTGTGATTCCCACACGCATATCGTGTATGCCGGAAGCCGGGAAATAGAATATATTGATAAAATCAAAGGTTTATCATACGAAGAGATTGCCCAAAGAGGTGGTGGCATTTTGAATTCAGCCGAACGTATCCGGAAGGCATCGGAGGAAGAGTTATTTGATTCAGCTTATGCCCGTTTGCAAGAGATTGCCTCTCTTGGAACCGGAGCCGTGGAAATCAAGAGTGGTTACGGTTTGGACACGGCGAGTGAACTCAAAATGTTGCGTGTGATTAAAAGACTGAGCGAGGAAACACCTTTAACCATAAAGTCCACCTTCCTAGGTGCTCATGCTGTTCCGGTGGAATACAAGGGACGGCAGACGGAATACGTGGATTTAATCATTAATGAAATGATTCCGGCTGTTGCTGCCGAGGATTTGGCTGATTATATCGACGTGTTCTGCGATAAAGGATTCTTCACGGTGGAAGACACGGACAGGATGTTAAATGCCGGAATGAAATACGGATTGCGTGCGAAGATACACGCTAACGAACTGGATTACTCGGGTGGTATTCAAGTCGGGGTAAAATACAATGCCTTATCCGTGGATCATCTTGAATATGTCGGGGATGAAGAAATCGCTGCATTAAAAGGTAGTGAAACCATGCCGACCGTGTTACCGGGAGCTGCATTCTTTTTGAATATGCCTTACTCTCCGGTTCGTAAAATGATTAATGCCGGACTTCCTGTTGCTTTGGCTTCGGATTTTAATCCCGGCTCCTCTCCTTCCGGAAACATGAAATTCGTGATGTCTCTCGGGTGCGTGAATTATAAAATGCTGCCGGAAGAGGTGATTAACGCAACGACCATCAACTCGGCATACGCTATGGGTGTAGAAGAAGAGTTGGGTAGTATCGCCGTGGGTAAAAAAGCGAATTTCTATATCACGACTCCGATTACTGGAATAGAGTATCTTCCATACGCTTACGGGACGGATTTAGTTGAAGCGGTATTCTTAAACGGAGAACAAATTTAAGGAAGCTATGCCCTATTCACATTACAAAAAGGTATGGATTCGGAAAGCGTACCGGATAAGATACCCTTAGAAGATTTATTGATTGATGATTTACGATTTCATGATTGAGTAATTAGGAAATCGATACTAAATTTATTTTTTGTCAAATTATAAAATTAATATATATGAAAAAATTAATCGAATGCGTTCCGAACTTCAGTGAAGGGAACGATATGCATATTATAGATCAGATTACAGCAGAAATCAAGGCTGTTGAAGGAGTTAGTCTTATTGACGTGGACCCGGGAAAAGCAACGAACCGTACGGTTGTTACCATGGTTGGTACTCCGGAAGAAGTATGTGAAGCCGCTTTCCGTGCCGTTAAAAAAGCATCCGAGTTGATCGATATGAAAAAACACAAGGGAGCGCATCCCCGTTTCGGAGCTACAGACGTTTGTCCTTTGGTTCCGGTATCAAACATCACGATGGAAGAAACCGTGGAATACGCACGTGCTTTGGCAAAACGTATCGGTGAAGAATTGAATATCCCGGTATATTGCTATGAGAGTGCAGCCTTCACCCCGGAAAGAAGAAATTTGGCTACTTGCCGTGCCGGAGAATATGAGGCTCTTGGAGAGCGTTTAAGCAGTGAACAATGGCATCCCGATTTCGGTCCCGAAGAACGGCATCCCACTGCCGGAACCGTTGCCATCGGAGCTCGCATGCCATTAGTGGCTTATAATATCAATCTGAACACCCCCAGTCTGGAGATTGCACATGATATTGCCAAGAAAATCCGTTTTATCGGAGGCGGGCTGCGCTTTTGCAAAGCCATGGGTGTGGAACTGAAGGACCGAGGTATCACCCAGGTGTCCATAAACCTGACAGACTACAGCAAGACTGCCCTCTATCGGGCTTTTGAGATGGTGCGTTTCGAAGCCCGCCGCTACGGAGTAAGCATCATCGGCAGCGAAATTGTGGGCCTGGTTCCCATGGAAGCTCTGATTGACACAGCCTCTTATTATTTGGGACTGGAAAACTTCTCCATGCAGCAAGTACTGGAAGCGCAGATTATGGAATAACAAGAAATCTATCGTCATGAACAACAACCTTATCATCAAGAATGCCCGCATCATCACCCCGCTTGGCACCTCTGCCCTGAAAGGTAAAGAGATGAACCAACTGCTGGATCTCGCCGGAGGAACCGTAAAAGTAACCGACGGAGTGATTACCTATGCAGGTCCATCCCGTCCTACATGTGAAAAACCGGAAGAAGGCTACGAGATTCTGGATGCCGAAGGACGAGTGTTGCTTCCCGGATTCATCGACTCACATACCCACCTGGTATTCGGAGGCTATCGCCCCGAAGAATTTATTTGGCGCATGAATGGCGAAAGCTATATGAGCATCATGCAACGCGGAGGAGGTATCGTCAACACGGTACATGCCACTCGTGAAGCGACACCGGAGGAATTGAAATGCAAAGCCGAATGGTTCATCGATGTCATGAGCCGCATGGGGGTCACTACAGTGGAAGGGAAAAGCGGTTACGGACTCGACCGCGATACGGAGCTCAAGCAACTGGAAGTGATGCGTTCCATCAATCTCTCCCCACAACGCAAAGTAGATATAGCCACCACCTTTCTCGGTGCACATGCATTGCCTCCCGAATATCAGAAAAGAGCCGACCAATACATTGATTTTCTCATCCATGAAATGCTTCCTTTGGTCCGTGAAAAGCAACTTGCCGAGAATTGCGACATTTTTTGCGAGCAAGGTGTCTTTACCGTAGCACAATCCCGGCGACTCCTGCAAGCCGCACAGGAACTGGGACTCGGTGCCAAGATACATGCCGATGAAATTGTAAGCTTCGGCGGTGCCGAACTTGCCGGTGAAATAAAAGCGCTCAGCGCCGACCATTTGCTGCACGCTTCGGATACCGGCATCCGTGCAATGGCAGAAAATAAGGTTGTCGCCACGCTCCTGCCTCTGACCGCCTTTACGCTTCGTGAACGTTATGCACGAGGACGTGACATGATAGACAGCGGTTGTGCCGTAGCCCTCGCCACCGACCTCAATCCGGGCAGTTGTTGTTCCGGCTCCATCCCACTGACATTTGCACTGGCTTGCCTATATATGCATCTCACATTGGAAGAAGCTATCACAGCCATGACATTAAACGGAGCTGCCGCACTGGGTTATGCCCACCGGACAGGAAGTATCGAAGTAGGCAAACAGGGAGATTTTGTCCTGCTGGACACCGATAACCCGGCTGTACTCGTTTACTATACCGGCATGAACTCCGTGCAACACACCATCAAAGGAGGACGTATTCTATTCTAAAATATTCATCTAACTAAAAAACATAATACCATGTTAACAGAACTCACTATCAAAGAATTTATTCATAAAGTCATCAGCAACGATCCTGTTCCCGGTGGCGGAAGCGTATCCGCCTTCAATGGTGCTTTGGCAACCTCCCTCGCCGCAATGGTTGCCAACCTGACCATCGGACGGAAGAAATACGCCGAAGTAAATGAAGTTATGGAAGACCTTTCCGCCCGTTTTGAGGAACTGGCACGTCAACTCATTATTGATGTAGACCGTGACTCGGATGCGTATAACCGCGTATTTGCCGCATTCAAACTTCCCAAAGAAACAGAAGAAGAGAAAAACATCCGCAGCGAAGCGATTCAAAAAGAGACCAAATATGCAGCCGAAATACCGATGGAAGTGGCACGTATCGTCCATTCCATCCTGCCGATGATTGACGTAGTGGCACGAAAAGGAAACAGCAATGCCGTGACCGATGCTTGTGTGGCTATGATGTGTGCACGAACCGCTATACTAGGCGCATTGCTGAATGTCCGCATCAATCTCACTTCTATCAAAGACGAGAAATTTGTAAAAGAAATGACTGAAGAAGCGGATATGATAGAAAAGACAACGATTGCCGAAGAACAAAAGATACTGGACTATGTGAAAACCGTTTTCTAAAAAAGAAGATTATGAAGAACGTATATCAAATAGGTTCCGGCGAACTCACATTCGATATTATCGAACGTATCATCAATGAGAACCTGAAACTGGAACTGGCGTCCGAAGCACGGGAGCGCATTCAGAAGTGCAGGGACTATCTGGATAAAAAGATAGCCAATTCCGACACACCGCTTTATGGTATTACCACCGGATTCGGCTCGCTGTGCAACCGCAATATCTCGTCTGACGAACTGAGTACCTTACAAGAGAATCTGGTGAAAAGCCATGCTTGCAGTGTGGGCGAAGAGATGCCGCATGTCATAGTAAAACTGATGTTTCTGCTCAAGGCACATGCCCTTTCGTTGGGACATAGCGGTGTGCAAGTCATTACTGTACAACGCATCATCGACTTCTTCAACAATGATGTAATGCCCATTGTATATGACCGTGGCTCGTTAGGTGCATCCGGCGATCTTGCTCCGCTTGCCAACCTTTTCCTGCCGCTTATCGGTGTGGGAGATGTATATTATAAAGGTAAGCGATGCGAAGCCATCAGTGTACTCGATGAATTTGGCTGGGAGCCTGTAAAACTGAAAAGTAAAGAAGGACTGGCTTTGCTGAACGGTACACAATTCATGAGCGCCAACGGTGTTTATGCCATCTTGAAAGCGTTCCGACTGAGCAAGAAAGCCGACCTCATTGCCGCTATTTCTCTTGAAGCTTTCGACGGACGTCTTGATCCGTTCATGAATTGTATCCAGCAGATGCGACCGCACCAAGGCCAGATAGAGACAGGAGCCGCATTCCGCCGTATACTGGAAGGAAGTGAAATCATAACTCAGCCCAAGACACATGTGCAAGACCCCTACTCATTCCGTTGTATTCCCCAAGTACACGGCGCTACCAAAGATGCCATTCGCCATGCCGCGTCCGTTTTGCTGACCGAGATCAACTCTGTCACCGACAATCCCACCATCTTCCCCGATGAAGACCTGATTATATCGGGCGGAAACTTCCATGGACAACCTCTGGCACTCGTCTATGATTATCTCGCCATCGCTTTGGCCGAACTGGGGAATATATCCGAGCGTCGTGTGGCCCAGCTTATTATGGGACTTCGCGGACTGCCCGAATTCCTTGTTGCCAATCCCGGACTGAATTCAGGCTTTATGATTCCCCAATATGCAGCAGCCTCTATGGTAAGCCAAAATAAAATGTATTGCTACTCCGCCAGCAGTGATTCCATTGTATCCAGCAACGGACAAGAAGACCATGTGAGCATGGGGGCCAATGCTGCCACCAAACTGTTTAAGATAATGGACAATCTGGAACATATACTTGCCATCGAACTGATGAATGCAGCTCAAGGTATCGACTTCCGGCGTCCGCTCAGAAGCTCTCCATACATTGAAAAATTCCTCTCGGTTTATCGCAAGGAAGTACCTTTCATCCGCGAAGACATAGTGATGTACAAAGAAATACATAAGACTGTGGCTTTTTTGAAACGTCACCAGGTGGATTATTAAGTTATTATTTCACTATCTTTGCAGGCAAAAAAGAACAAAGTATGAATAGCGACAATAAAGAAGAAATGCTTCCCATTGTGGATGAACAAGGAAATATTGTGGGAGCTGCCACACGAGGCGAATGTCATGACGGCAGTAAAAAACTTCATCCGGTAGTGCACCTCCACGTATTCAACAGCAAAGGTGAACTTTACCTGCAAAAACGACCGGAATGGAAAGATATCCAACCCGGCAAATGGGATACTTCAGTAGGCGGTCATGTCGATTTGGGCGAAAGCGTAGAAATGGCACTCCACCGTGAAGTGAAAGAAGAACTCGGAATTACCGACTTCACCCCCGAACTGCTGACTAATTATGTTTTTGAGTCCACTCGCGAAAAAGAACTGGTATTCTCACACAAAACCGTTTATGATGGTCCCATTACCCCCAGTGAGGAACTGGCCGGAGGACGCTTTTGGACATTAGACGAAATTAGAGCCAATATGGGAAAAGATATTTTTACACCCAACTTCGAAAACGAGTTCCGTAAATTGGGCTTCTGAAACTTCTTTTTCATAAAAAGGGGCAAATTCTTGACCTGTATCAAGAATTTGTCCCTTTAGTGTATATTTTGACCTCATAAGTATACAACAGAAAACAAAAGCACGTAATTTTGTGTTATAAAACATAGAAAGAAAGGATAACGAGATTATGAAAAAGGTAAAAAGTATTGTAATGAAAGTCCTGGCTATGATGGGTGAAAACGAAGTAAGAGCTTGGGGCGTAGGCATTAAATAACATAAATGCCATCATTTTAATCAACAAAGAAAGGATAACATTATGAAAAAGTTAAAAGAAATCATTAAGACAGGTCTTATTGGTATGGGAAATGGTGCCCTACGTGCTTGGGGATACGAAATCAAGTAACTGTCATACTTGATTAGAGAACTTTATTTAAAACTCAATAGTATAAAGGAGAATAATCCAATGGATTATTCTCCTTTTTTATTTATCAGATATCTTATTTACTACAAATAATTAGAAAATGCGATAAGTATTTTAAGAACTTATCCTATTTTCTTCATTCACTAACAGCGGCAAAGATAATAATATTATTGATTTATTCACTATTATTAAGCTCAAAAAGATAAAATTATCTCATTCCCGTTTCACTGTCTTAATTATCCTATGCCATTTCTATAATTTTTCACACTTTATCTTTATGTAATAAAGCATCATGACGGTATATAAAAGGTAGAAAACAAGAAGCTAAAAGAAGCTCTTTTTCACAATGAATACCACCTATAGCTACTTCTGACAAATAGGATAAGTTCTTAAAATACTTAGCAAATACTCCTTAATTCATTAGCCTTTCAAATCTATTATAGTATTATTAACTCTATGAAACACTTATGAAAATTAAGACTTTAACCCAAAGAGGTAAGTACACATTATTAGCCGGTGTACTTGGAATGACTTCAATTCCTTCCTCTGCCATTCCTACCGGTATGGCTGATGTTTCACTCCCAACCGTAGCACAACAGACAGCCAAAATCAAAGGAAAAGTTTTGGATGCCAGAACCGGAGAACCGGTTATCGGTGCCAATGTCGTTGTAAAAGGAACGACAAACGGTAGTATCACCAATTTTGATGGCGAATATGAATTGACAGCACCGATTGGTTCTACTCTCAGCATCTCTTTTATTGGTTACAAATCAATAGAAGTGAAAGCAACCGGTGGCTTGCAAACAATCAAATTGGACGAAGACTCTGAAGCGCTGGATGAAGTCATAGTAGTAGGTTACACAACTCAGCGCAAAGAAAGTTTAACCGGTTCTATGAATAACATCAAAAGCGAGAAGTTGAAGGACATAACCACACCATCGGTAGAAAATTTGTTGAATGGTAAAGTTCCGGGAGTATATGTGGCTCCGGGATCAGGCCAACCCGGTTCCAGTGGTGCAGTAGTTATCCGTGGACAAGCCACACTTAACGGTACGACTTCTCCACTATGGGTTATTGACGGTGTTATAGTAGGCTCGGACGCCGGACAATTAAATCCAGCAGATATTGAAAGTATGACTATTTTAAAAGATGCCGCCTCCACTGCCATTTACGGTTCTCAAGGTGCAAATGGTGTCATTGTAGTTACAACCAAAAGCGGACGAGCCGAAAAAATGACTATCGAAGCTTCTGTAAAATTAGGGGTCAGCTCACTGAATAATGGAAATTTGGAAGTAATGAATGGTGCAGAACTTTATGACTATTATGCTTCCTTCCAAAATGCCAATGAAATTTCTTTTCCACGATGGAACAAGGACCTGCGTGACAGTAATTTCAGTTGGTGGGATTTAGCTACCCAAAACGGACTCACACAGGAGTATAATGTATCTTTACGCGGTGGTAACGAAAAAATGCAATCTTATCTATCTGTAGGATATTACGATGAAGAAGGTGCCGTGAAAGGATATGATTACAGTCGGTACAACTTCCGCTTGAAGACTACATACAAACCATTTGACTGGTTGACAATCAAACCTGCACTCAGCGGTTCACTTCGAAATATTGATGACCGCCAATACTCTGTCACAGCTATGTATTCCATGCTCCCATGGGATAGTCCCTATGACAAAGACGGCAACTTGGTTCCTCACCGCTACAGTGGTTGGGTAAACACTCAGCAAACCAACTACCTATACGATTTACAATGGAACTATTCAGAGTCCAAATATTACGAATTTATGGGAAGTTTAGATTTTGACATTAAAATAACAGACTGGCTGACATTCTCATCTGTCAACAACTATAAATACATCAACTCTACTTCTCACGGCTATAGTGATCCGCGCTCAAGCAGTGGCGAAAATGTAAACGGGCGTCTCACAGAGTGGAGAGCAGAAGTAACCCGCCGTTATACCAACCAGAAATTATTAATAAACAAAGACTTCGGCAAGCACTCTATCAGCGGATTGATAGCTTACGAATTTAATGATTATTATTATAAGAATCTAGATGTCTATGGTACCGGATTTGTACCCGGATTTGAAGTTCTGGATGTAGTATCCAAGCCCGAACGTACTAAAGGCGGTATCAGCGAATGGGCTACTCAGTCTTATTTCACTCAATGGAAATATGTATATGATGGTAAGTATATTGCCGAAGCCTCTATCCGCCGGGACGGTGCATCCAACTTAGGTACGAATGCTAAATACGGCAATCTTCTGTCAGGTAGTGTGGGATGGATTATCAGTCGCGAGGATTGGTTTGATGTAGATTGGATCGATAACCTTAAATTACGTGGAGGTTATGGTACAGTAGGTAACCGTCCCTCTTCACTTTACCCACAATACGACCTGTATTCGGTGTCTTCCAGTTATAATGAAAACTCAGGTGCACTAATCAGTGTTATCGGCAACAAAGACTTGACATGGGAAAAAACTTACACCACAAGCATCGGTCTTGACGCTGCATTGTTTAATAACCGTCTGCGCTTTACTTTTGATTTCTATTCAAAAGACACAGACAACATTCTTTATAATGTGCCTGTTACAGGGCTTACCGGAGTGACCAGTGTTTACAGGAATATCGGCAAAATGAAGAACACCGGATATGAAATCTCATTAGGCGGTGATATCATCAGTACAAAAGACTGGTTCTGGAACGTAGAATTAAATATAGGTCACAATAGTAATAAATTAAAAGATCTCTATAAACAAAAAGATACAGACGGAAGCTATGTGGTAAAACCCGTTATCATCAGTGATGGAAGTAGCATTGCCGGTACAGCGCAACGCATCCTCGAAATCGGTTATCCGGTAGATACTTATTATTTAAAGGAATGGGCAGGTGTAAATCCTGAAAACGGTGCTCCAATGTGGTACAAAGATACTAAAGATAGCGAAGGCAATGTCACAGGAAGAGAAACAACCTCTAACTATGCAGAAGCAGGATACTATAAATGCGGTTCAGCAGCTCCCGATTTGTTCGGAGGTTTCTCTACAACTTTAACATGGAAAGGTTTTGACTTGAATGCCGTATTCGGTTACTCTATCGGCGGAAAGATTTATAACTATTCACGTCAAGAATATGACTCCGACGGAACTTATACCGACCGCAATCAAATGAAACTGAAAGATGGCTGGAATCGTTGGGAAAAACCGGGAGATATTGCCACTCATCCCGTTGCCAAATATAATAATCAAGATAAAGGAAACTCTGCATCTTCCCGCTATCTGGAAGACAGCGACTACCTGAAATTACGTTCTCTGACCCTGGGGTACAACTTTAAGCTACCACAATGGGGTATTCAAAATTTACGCGTATTCATGAACGCAGAAAACCTGTTTACAATCACAGATTATTCAGGCGTAGACCCTGAAATTCCGGCCAGTGACGGTTCGGTAATGGGTACTGCCGGCCCTGCCGTTTATCCGTCTGTACGTAAATATATGTTCGGTTTAAATCTTACCTTTTAATCAGTAGAAACAACAATGAAAAAGATATTGACCTTATTATTGGCAGCGGCATCATTGACCGCTTGCGACATAGATCGTTTACCATACAATTCTATGGCTGCAGAACAAATCACCAACGACCCTTCCGCATCGTTGGAATCTCTAATGAACGGTATGTATGCCCAGTTAAAGACATGGTCAGACCCCATGCACCGTTGTGGTGAATATGCCGGTGACAATATGATGATTCGTGGTTCATCAACAGATGCCTTCTATGAATTCATTTCTTTCTCCCGTACTCCGGTAAACTACCGCTTACAGAACTTTTGGGATTATGGTTACAAAGCCGTTGCCCAAGCCTCGAACATCATCAAAATGATAGAAGAAGGACAGAGTGCCGAAATAGACAACCAGTTGGGCGAATGCTATTATGTGCGCGGTATGATGTATTTCTACTTATGTCGTGCTTATGGACGTCCTTACTATCAGGCCCCCGACAAGAATTTAGGCGTACCTATTGTCAATGGTACTCCCGATGATATTATGGGAGACCTGCTGTTGCCTGACCGTTCTACAGTAAAAGAAACGTATGAGCAAGCTATCAGTGACTTAAAAAAGGCAGAAGAGATGATGACTATCAACAAAGGCGCTGCTTATGCCTCAAAAGAAGCTGCTCAGGCAATGCTGTCACGCGTATATCTGTATATGAGTGGAACGTATGAAAACCCCAACCGGGAATATGCCCAACTGGCAGTTGACTACGCGGACAAAGTTATCAATTCGGGCAACTACTCATTATTACCTCGCGAGGAATTTATGAAATACAACACTCTTACTCCCGAAAATAATGACGAATCCATCTTTGTCGTAAAACGTGTTGCTTCCGAATTCTCCGGCTATGACCACTACTACGGTATTGGCGGTATGTATGCCAATATCGGCGGTATGGGTTGGGGAGAAATGTATGCCAGTGCCAAATATATTGATTTACTGAATGAGACAGGACGTAATGACTGGCGTCCGGATCATTACAAAATCGTAGACGCACGTGCTGCATTTATCGAGCCGACATACACTGATGATCATAAAGAAGTATTCCGCTTTATCAAACAAGACTCTGAAACGGTACTAAATTATGAACAGTTGACTGTAATCAGAAAAGGAGCAACAGTGATCTGCCAAAAGACCAAAGAAGTAGATGGAAAAGATGTACCGGACGGTCCGGAATATACACTGACTCCTGTAGATGCCGAACAAGAAATTTATTCTATCACTTACCAGGATGGCAAGACTTATACGGGTGTGTTAGACTATTACATCTCTCTCAACCGTGTATACCCACAATTCTACATCACTAAATGTTCTCGCGAAGGAGAAGATTCACATTTACATTCACCGATTATCAGTCGTTTGAGTGAAATTTATCTGAATCGTGCAGAAGCCTATGCCAAATTGGGCAACTATTCTGCTGCTTTAGCCGACCTAAATACTATTCGCGAACGTTCTATCATCGGTGGTGGATACGCTTCATTGGATGCAACAAACGCCAGCGAAAGAATTGATAAAGAGCGCCAACTGGAATTAGCCTATCAAGCAGAACGCAGCTATGATGTGTTCCGCAACGGCAAGCCTTTGACACGTCGCTATCCGGGACCTCACCAACAATTTGAAGACATTCCCGCATCAGACTACCGTGTCATTTATTACATTCCTCAGAATGCAATAAATGCTTATCCGGGCACTCTGACTCAAAACCCAACTGATAACAGCGGAGTTATTCTGAATTAGAGCTCTCTTTTCAATAACATATTAGTTTTTTATGGAGTTGTGTCAAAACGTGGATAATGCTGTCGTTTAGTCCGTAGGGGCGAGGTTCGCTCGCCCAAAAACAGTTTGCTTTGCGTCTTCGGGCAGGCAAACCCTTCCCCTACAGCTGACGATGGGATAGCCCCGGTTTAGTTTTGACACACTCCTTTTTTATAAACACAGAAGCACAAACCTTTCATTTATAAGCCATTCGGCAGCATTTACTTCTTTTTTATTCGTCCGTTCCGAAGATTTTATGTAATTTTGCATCAAACAACTATTAATCCAATAAAACTTTATCAGAAAAAACCATGATTAAAAAACTATCTACCTTGGTAGCCGGTTTAGCGTTGATATGCTTGACCGGATGCACTTCACCCCAAAAAGGAACAGCACAGAATGATGTGTTTTCTCCTATTGAAGTAGCAGTTCCCGAACGTCCCGCAGGACAACAGGATGTAATCCAACTGACCACTCCTAAACTCGACACTGTTCGTGTTGGATTTATCGGACTCGGAATGAGAGGCCCCGGAGCTGTGGAACGCTGGACACATATCCCCGGAACAAAGATTGTCGCACTCTGCGATTTACTTCCCGAAAATGCAGAAAGAGCACAAAAAATCGTCACCAATGCAGGAATGGAAGCACCGGTACTGTATTCCGGTTCGGAAGATGCATGGAAGCAATTGTGCGAACGTAATGATATCGACCTTGTTTATATTGCCACCGACTGGAAGCATCATGCCGAAATGGGTGTTTATGCCATGGAACACGGAAAACATGTTGCCATCGAAGTTCCGTCTGCCATGACACTGGACGAAATCTGGGCGTTAATCAATACTTCGGAAAAGACTCGCAAGCACTGTATGCAGTTGGAAAACTGTGTATATGACTTCTTCGAACTGACTACACTGAACATGGCTCAAC
>OJMK01002182.1_pt1 | contig 13962 bp, 12 predicted proteins | sample 1597201 | NCBI WGS metagenome assembly OJMK01 (sample SAMEA2452125, study PRJEB22498) | human gut metagenome | reverse complement strand
CCTCTTTGTTCGAGGTCGGTATCGGTCTGATGCTGCTTGCCGGTCTGTTTTGGTTGGCTTCCGTCATCAGTGCCGGTTTCAAGCCCTGTTGTCGCGAGGCTTGATCCGGCAAGAGGTTCCGATTAAAACCGGAGCCTCTTTTTTTAACCCTTAGAATCGTTCTAATACCGGAAGCAATTTGATTTGTTCAGCAACGTCATGATCAGACAGGCAAGGCCAGCCTAATATTTCAAAAGGATCAGAATTATACTGGAGCAGTGAGAGCACTTCCCGCAGGCGTTTAATATCACTTTTGGCGTAACGTTGCTCTGTTGTGGTCTTCGAATTGTGACCAAGCAAACGGTTGACTTGAAATGTTTCGACATTCGGTTGATTTTCCAAATAGGTACTGACTGTATGTCGGAAACTGTGAAAACTCTTCAATGTATCTTTCGTAATGTGTTCCCGATTGAACTTGTTGAAGAAGTTTTCAAAATTCTTTGTGTATCTGGAATGCGGACTCCATGTATAGGAGGGAAACAATCGTTCAAGTCCATTTTTATCTGGCTTTCCGCGCAAACTTATTACATAACCGAGGAAACCATGATTCAAAAGCGCAGGATGAATCGGAACTGCTCTTTTAGAATAAGCGTTCTTTACACGTTGCGTTGGATGAGAACCGGGAAGTTTGAAGTATGGAATTCCATCCGTCTGCACAATATCATCAAGAAACAGTTGACAAATCTCATTCAGGCGCATGCCGGAAAACATCGCAATAAGAATAGTCCAGGTTCGTTCCAGTTGTTTATAGTCGTTAACATCTTGAAGCTCTTTTAACTGGCGAAAGATTCGCTCTATATCGCTCTGAGAGTATGGATAGCGTTTTTCATCAGGTGCAACTGGATCTTCGATTTTTAATTCAATAACTGGATTTTTCTGGAGAATCTCTTTATAGGAAACGCACCATTTGAAGAAAGAGGAGAAATCAAACAGATATTCATTGACTGTTGCAATACTAATCTTTTTTTCTGTATCCAACTTGATTGCCTGTTGAAGTGATAGGTTACGGTAACGAGAGTCCGTATTACGCCGGACGGGCAGACGGCGAATAACATTTTCCCGCATTTCATACATCCGGTCCCGTGTAATAGTGTGGAGCGGACACTCATTCCCAAAGTATTCGCAAAGCAAATTAAGACTGGTACGACAATTATTTTCGGTGTTAGCTGTCCATTTGCCGCTGCTCTTCTTGTAGGCGATATATTCTTCGGTCATCTCCTTCAGAAGATAGATTGGAGCAGGTTTTTCCGGTTTGATATCCATTTGTGAGGAAGATTCCGGAGTTACAAGACTACCAAATCCTCGTTGTTGATCGAATTCCGTATCATAGTTGCCGTTAAGATGCTCTATTCCGATTTTGTCGATTTTGATCCGCATTGTATAGTATTCTTTGCCGAGTTGATGCAGTGCGAGAATGGAGATGTCATCCAGACTTCGGTTGAAATTACGTTGCGCCGTAAGCTGAAGTTGATCGGCGGCGCAGGAATCATCTTTGCGAACGAGAAATTGACGCATATTGGAAATATCATCTTCAAAAACTTTTCGATAACTGGCAATATCTGCTGAAGAATCTTTTCCATCAAGCACCATGTCGTCAATTCCGGCTTCCAATACTTCCAGATGCAGATGAACCGCTGCTTTGAGTAATTCCTGAAGCTGCTCATAGGTCCAATTAGTTTTCTCTGCCACAGTAAAGAATCCTTTCAGTTGTTCCCGTAGCAATTTACAGACTTGCTCTACTTTTTGCAAACTGCGCGAGGGAATCTTCTGGCGAATTTCCCGTTTTTGCCATCTATCAGCCAGTGCTTTGGGCAGACGCATCCGAAAATACAAAGAAAAAATTCCGTAATATGTGTGAGTTTTACGAAGTACCGGTATATTTCCTCGCGGATAAAGAGGAACTGGGAAAATTCTGCGGCAAGGAATTTCGTGCCAGTCTGGCGGTACAGGATGAGAACTTTGCGAAAGCAATGCTGAAAGAACTTGAGAAGATGGAACAGTAAATGTAAACAGTGTGATCCAGAATCAGCAAGATCCGAAGTCATTGACGTGAAGGAGGAATCAATGTGCCGAAGAGCAGAGAGCATGAACCTGCCAGAATAAAAGAACATTTATCACAAAGGGGAAAGGAGCAGATTACCAACGTGGATAATTCCAGAACAGATGAAAAAATGGTAACAACTAAACCGGAAGCAGAGAAGACAGAGGCTCCCAAAAAGAAAAAAAATATTATTCGTGTATATCACGCACAGAATGCAAGTGACGGTGGCAAAAACAGACCGAAACGTCCGTCATCAGATAAAAAACCGGCTGCAAGACCGCAGCAGAAACCACAGGCTGTAAAACCGGCTGAACCGGTACAGCAGAAACCGGCTGCAGAAGCAGCACCAAAGAAACCGCAGGCAGCGGCACCGTCTGAGACTCCGGAGACAAAGAAACCGACAGAGATCAGACAGGCAGCACCGGTACAGAACAATTCTGCAAGACCGCAGAGACAGGAACAGTCCGGTTACAATAATAACAGAGGACAGAACCGCCAGAATAATCGTGACGGAAGAGATTCAGGCCGTGACAATCGTGGTGGAGATAACAGAGGAAACCGTGATTTCCGTGGCGGAGAAAAAAGATTTTCTGATCGCAATGGAAATAATGGACAGGGTCGTCCGAATCGTGACGGAAATCGTCCGGCCAGACCACAGGGTGAAGGTCGTCCGGCACGTCAGGGTGATGGAAATGGCCGTCCGATGAGAGGTCAGGGTGGACGCCCGCAGCAGGGTGGCCAGGGAAGACCAGGACAGGGCGGAAACGGAAGACCGGATAACAGAGGTGAAGGACGCTTTGGCGGAAACAACCGTGGCGGACAGAGAAATGGCAGCGGAAGAAGAGAGAATGACGCTGTATTTACACCAGAACTGACAAAAACATCCAAAGACAGCAAGAGAGAGCGTGACAGAGAGAATAAGAACAAAAAGAAAGACTTTGAGAAATCCGGTGCAGGTCATAACAGACCGAACCAGGGTGGAAGAAGAAATCTTTCCAGAATTCCGAAAGCTCTTCAGAAACCGACTCCTCAGCCAAAACAGGAAGAGAAGAAACCAGAAGTAAAAGAAATCACACTTCCGGAGAAAATGACAATCCGTGAGCTCGCAGAAGCTATGAAGATGCAGCCGTCTGTAATCGTTAAAAAACTGTTCCTGGAAGGAACTATGGTAACGGTAAACCATGAGATCGACTTTGAAAAAGCACAGGAGATCGCACTGGATTATGATATTATCGCAGAGCCGGAAGAGAAAGTAGACGTTATCGAAGAACTTCTGAAAGAAGACGAAGAAGATGAAGCGGATATGGTTTCGAGACCGCCGGTAGTCTGTGTCATGGGTCACGTTGACCATGGTAAAACATCTCTTCTGGATGCAATCCGTGATACACATGTAACCAGAGGGGAAGCAGGTGGAATCACACAGCACATTGGTGCATCTGTAGTTGAGATCAATGGACAGAAGATCACATTCCTGGATACACCGGGACATGAAGCATTTACTGCAATGCGTATGCGTGGTGCAAACTCCACAGATATCGCAGTACTTGTTGTTGCAGCAGATGATGGTGTTATGCCACAGACTGTTGAGGCAATCAGCCATGCGAAAGCAGCGGGTGTTGAGATCATTGTTGCAATCAACAAGATCGATAAACCAAGTGCAAATGTGGAAAGAGTAAAACAGGAACTTTCCGAATATGAACTGATTCCGGAAGACTGGGGTGGAAGTACTATTTTTGTACCGGTATCTGCCCATACAGGAGAGGGAATCGATACACTGCTTGAAATGATCCTTCTTTCTGCAGAGGTACTGGAACTCAAGGCAAATCCGAATCGTGCGGCAAGAGGTCTTGTTATTGAGGCTCAGCTTGATAAAGGTAAGGGACCGGTTGCCACAATTCTTGTACAGAAAGGTACACTTCATGTAGGCGACTTTATTGCAGCAGGCGCATGCAGTGGTAAAGTGCGTGCAATGATGGATGACAGAGGCAGACGTGTCAAAGAAGCAGGTCCTTCTACACCGGTTGAGATCCTTGGCCTCAGTGATGTTCCGAATGCAGGTGAGATCCTGATGGCATTCCCGAGTGATAAGGAAGCCAAGAGCTTTGCAGCTACATTCGTTACTGAAAACAAGAAACATCTGCTTGAAGAAACAAAAGGCAAACTTTCTCTGGATAACCTGTTTGATCAGATCCAGGCAAGTGACCTCAAAGAGCTTCCGATCATCGTCAAAGCAGACGTACAGGGTTCTGTCGAGGCTGTTAAACAGAGTCTGACCAAGCTGTCCAATGAAGAAGTTGTTGTTCGTGTGATCCACGGCGGTGTTGGAGCTGTCAATGAGTCTGATGTATCTCTGGCAGCTACATCCAATGCGATCATTATCGGATTCAATGTTCGTCCGGATGCTATGGCAAAACAGCTGGCTGATCAGGAGGGCGTAGATCTTCGTCTTTACAAAGTTATTTATCAGGCAATCGAAGATGTGGAAGCTGCTATGAAAGGTATGCTTGATCCGGTATACGAGGAAAAAGTTATCGGTCATGCAGAGGTTCGTCAGCTGTTCAAAGCTTCAGGTGTCGGTACAATTGCAGGAAGTTATGTTCTGGATGGTATTTTCCAGAGAAACTGCAAGGTACGTATTACACGTGAAGGCGAGCAGGTATTCGAAGGTGAACTTGCTTCTCTGAAGCGCTTCAAGGATGATGTTAAAGAAGTAAAAGCAGGATACGAATGTGGTCTTGTATTTGACGGATTCAACGATGTGAAAGAAGAAGATAAAGTAGAAGCTTATATCATGGTAGAAGTGCCAAGGTAATTGGAAATACCGAGATAGGAGTGAATCATAAATGAGAAAAAACAGTATTAAGAATACAAGGATCAATGGTGAGGTTCAGAAAGAACTCAGTACGATCATCAGAAATGAAGTCAAAGATCCTCGCATTCATCCAATGACTTCAGTCATGGCTGTGGAAGTTGCGCCTGATCTTAAGACCTGCAAGGTATTTATCAGTGTCCTGGGCAACAAAGAAGCAAAGGACGCAACGATCCAGGGCCTGAATAAGGCAGAGGGATATATCAGAAGACAACTTGCAAAAAATCTCAATCTGAGAAACACACCGGAGATACGTTTCATTCTTGATGAATCGATTGAGTATGGTGTGAATATGTCAAAACTGATTGATGATGTTGCCAGAAGAGATGCTTCTTTAGGGAAGACTGAGGAAGAGTAAGAGGTGTGTTCATGAAAAATATAGCAGAAGTACTGGAAGGTGTGAAAACTGTCGGAATCGGTGGACATATCCGGCCGGATGGCGACTGTGTCGGCTCCTGTATGGCTCTGTATCTGTATATCAGAAAATATTTTCCGGATATTGATGTGAATGTTTATCTGGACCATCCGAAGCCGATCTTCGGACATATTGAATCTATCGATGAAATAAAAACAGAAGTGGAAGAAGAAAGAATCTTCGATCTTTTTATTACCTGTGATGTAAGTGCCAGAGACCGTCTGGCGCTTGCTGACAATCTGTTTGAGCATGCAAAGAAAACAGTATGCATCGATCATCATGTGAGCAATTCGGGATTTGCAGATGTGAATCATATCCGTGGAGAGGTTAGCTCCTGCTGTGAAGTACTGTATGGAATTCTGGATCCGGATAAAGTGGATCTTGCGGTTGCAACGGCTGTTTATACAGGAATGATCCATGATACAGGCGTTTTTCAGTATTCTTCTACATCACCGGAAACCATGAGGATTGCAGGAGAACTGATGAAGACGGGAATCCCGTTCAGCAGGATCATAGATGAATCTTTTTATCAGAAAACATATATCCAGAATCAGGTTATGGGAAGAGTTCTTGCAGAAAGTATTCTTCTTCAGAACGGTACATGCATCATCGGATATCTTCGAAAGAAAGATATGGATTTTTATGGCGTGACAGGAAGCGATCTGGATGGCATTGTCAGTCAGCTCCGACTTACCCGAGGCGTGGAAGTAGCAATCTTTATTTATGAGCTGGAGACACAGTCATTTAAAGTATCTCTTCGCTCCAATGGCAGGGTAGATGTGAGCAAGGTGGCAGTCTTCTTTGGAGGCGGTGGACACACCAGAGCAGCGGGCTGTGACCTGCAGGGCTCTATGTATGATGTGATCAATAATATTACAGCAGAAATTGAAAAACAGCTGACAGAAGAGGAGAACGCATAATGGATGGCGTATTGAATATCCGTAAGGAAAAAGGATATACTTCTTTTGATGTTGTTGCAAAACTCCGTGGAATCCTTCATATGAAGAAAATCGGACATACCGGGACACTGGATCCGGAAGCAGAAGGTGTGCTTCCGGTCGTTCTCGGAAAGGCAACGAAGCTGGTTGATCTTCTGACGGAAAAACAGAAAACATACGAGGCACTTCTTCATCTGGGGCTGGAAACAGATACCCAGGATATGACAGGAACGGTTCTTGAAGAAAAGCCTGTCGAAGTAACAGAAGAAGAGGTACGTACGGTGATCAGGAGTTTCCTGGGGGAACAGCAGCAGATTCCACCGATGTATTCTGCTCTGAAAGTAGACGGGAAGAAACTCTATGAACTGGCCCGTGAAGGTAAGACAGTAGAGCGAAAGCCGCGTGCTGTACAGTTTTATGAGATTGAGATTAAAAAGATAGAGCTTCCATATGTGCGATTTTCTGTGACCTGTAGTAAGGGAACATATATCCGTACATTATGTCATGACATCGGACAGAAACTCGGATGTGGCGGCTGTATGGAAGAATTGCTCCGCACCAGATCCGGGAATTTTGTCTGGGAAGACAGTATGACACTTGCGCAGGTTGAGGAAGCGGTAAGAAATGGTACAATTGGAGACCGGGTGATCAGTATCGGGCAGGTCCTGAAGGATTATCCGGAAATTTTTTGTACACGGGAAGGCGACCGCCTTCTGGAAAATGGAAATGCGCTTGCTGAGAGATTTGTCAGAGGAGAGCACAAAGAAGGCTGGGTGCGAATGTGTGACAGCCAGGGTGGATTCAAGGGGATTTACCAGTGGGATGAGGTGAAAAAACGCTATCAGCCACAGAAAATGTTTTTATAGGCTCCGGGTGAGCTATAAAAGTCAGGAGTAACAGCACAATATGGAATACGTAAAGATTGAAGGACAGTTTCCAAAGTTCAGCCACTGTGCGGTAACACTTGGAAAATTCGATGGAATCCATCGTGGTCACAGGAAACTGATTCAGACGATCCTGAACAGAAAAAAAGAATATGGAGAACTGGCAGTGGTCATGGCGTTTGTTTCCGACAGACAGACGATCCTTACTTCAGAAGAACGTCGTATACTTCTGGAAAAGATGGGCGTGGACATACTGTTGGAATGTCCTCTGAATGATCAGATAAAGCATATGAAAGCAGATGTTTTTATCCGACAGATACTCAAAGGGGATCTTCAGGCTTCCTGTGTGGTTGTGGGAGAAGATTTCCGTTTTGGTCATGAGCGCAAGGGATCTCCGGAGCTTTTGGAAAAATATGGAGAAAAATACGACTACGAAACAATTGTGATCGCAAAAGAAATGGAAGGCAACCGTAAGATCAGCAGTACTTATATCCGTGAAGAACTGAAAAAAGGAAATATGGAAAAGATTGCAGATCTTCTGGGAAGTCCGTTTTTCACGACAGGGGTCATTGAACATGGAAGAGGAATGGGGCATCGGGATTTTTTTCCAACAGCGAATATCATTCCACCGAAGTCGAAGCTGATGCCTCCGAATGGGGTCTATGTGACAGTATCGCATCTTGAGGATGGAGATTATCCGGGAATCACGAATGTGGGATATAAACCAACAGTCGGAGAGAATTTCCTTGGAGTAGAAACAAATCTGTTTGACTGTGATCTGGATCTTTATGGGCAGAAATGTAGAGTTGATTTTTATAAATATATTCGTCCGGAACAGAAGTTCACTTCTTTTGAGGCTCTGAAGGCACAGATCCGCAGAGATATTGAGTCCGGAAAGAACTGGTTTCAGGAAGAAAAAGAGCTGGTAAAAACTTTATCATTCGGCAAAAAATAGTTGTTTACAATGCTGCATGTTTTATGCTATACTAGTCGAGGTGTAATTCAGCCCATATTCAGAGATTGGAATCTCCAACCGTTTCTTAATATGTGGCGGTTCATTAATTATTATATTTAAGGAGGAAATCACAATGATTTCAAAAGAAAAAAAACAGGCAATCATGAAAGAATATGCAAGATGCGAGGGTGACACAGGATCACCGGAAGTACAGGTTGCAGTTCTTACAGCAAGAATTCAGGAACTGACAGAGCATTTACAGACACATCACAAAGATCATCATTCCAGACGTGGTCTGCTGAAAATGGTTGGTCAGAGACGTGGACTTCTGGCATACCTGAAGAAAACAGACATCGAAAGATACCGTGCACTGATTGAAAAATTAGGTTTAAGAAAATAATTAGTATGCGGACGGGGCGGATAACCATCCGCCCCATTTTTACATGTTGCAGTTTTATAGGTTTATAGCGACAGGAAAAAAGAAGTTATTTCCGAGACTACTGAAAAGTCCATTGATTGCAATGGTTTTTTCAGTTGTTTCGGGCTTCTGAATGACCTGGTTGCTGTGAACAGTAATAATCAACACAGAATTTAAAGGAGAAAAAATATGTACAAAAGTTATTCTATGGAATTAGCCGGCAGAACACTGACTGTAGATATTGGTCGTGTTGCAAAGCAGGCAAATGGTGCAGCCCTGATGCATTATGGTGACACAACTGTACTTTCCACAGCAACAGCATCCAAAGAGCCAAGAGAAGGAATCGATTTCTTCCCATTGAGCGTTGAATACGAAGAAAAAATGTATGCCGTAGGCAAAATCCCGGGAGGATTCAACAAGAGAGAAGGAAAGGCAAGTGAGCATGCAATCCTGACTTCCCGTGTTATTGACCGTCCGATGCGTCCTCTGTTCCCGAAGGATTACAGAAATGATGTAACTCTGGTCAACATGGTTATGTCTGTAGATCCGGAATGCAATCCGGAGATTCCGGCTATGCTTGGTTCCTCTATTGCAACCTGCATTTCTGATATTCCGTTTGACGGACCGTGTGCAACTACACAGGTAGGTCTGATCGACGGTGAATTCGTTATCAACCCGTCTCTGGCTCAGAAAGAACTTTCTGATCTTCAGCTGACAGTTGCTTCCACAAGAGAAAAAGTCATCATGATCGAAGCCGGTGCAAATGAAGTTCCGGAAGATACTATGATTGAAGCAATCTATAAGGCACATGATGTAAACCAGGAGATCATCCGTTTTATCGACAAGATCGTAGCTGAATGTGGTAAAGAAAAACATCTGTATGCTTCCTGTGCAGTTCCGGAAGAACTGTTTGAAGCAATTAAGAAGATCGTGCCTCCGGAAGAAATGGAAGAAGCTGTTTTTACAGATGACAAGCAGACAAGAGAAGAAAATATCCGTGAGATCACAGCAAGACTTCAGGATGCATTTGCAGATAATGAAGAATGGCTGGCTGTTCTTGGCGAAGCCGTATATCAGTATCAGAAGAAGACTGTTCGTAAGATGATCCTCAAAGATCACAAACGTCCGGATGGACGTCAGATCACGCAGATTCGTCCTCTGGCTGCAGAAGTTGATATCATCCCGAGAGTACATGGATCTGCCATGTTTACACGTGGACAGACTCAGATCTGCACAATGACAACTCTGGCTCCTCTTTCTGAGGCTCAGAGAATTGACGGACTTGATGAGTTTGAAACATCCAAGAGATATATGCATCATTACAACTTCCCGTCTTATTCTGTAGGTGAGACAAAACCATCCAGAGGACCGGGACGTCGTGAGATCGGTCATGGTGCACTTGCAGAGAGAGCTCTTGTTCCAGTACTTCCGTCAGCAGAAGAGTTCCCATATGCGATCCGTACAGTATCTGAGACTTTTGAATCCAATGGTTCCACTTCTCAGGCAAGTATCTGTGCATCTACGATGTCTCTGATGGCAGCAGGTGTGCCGATCCGTAAACCGGTAGCAGGTATTTCCTGTGGTCTGGTAACAGGCGCTACAGATGATGACTACATCGTTCTGACAGATATTCAGGGCCTGGAAGATTTCTTTGGAGATATGGACTTTAAGGTTGCAGGTACACATGATGGTATCACTGCAATTCAGATGGATATCAAGATTCATGGTCTGACAAGACAGATCGTAGAAGAAGCTATCCGCAGAACAAAAGAAGCAAGAGAATATATTCTTACAGAAGTTATGGAGAAATGCATTGCAGCTCCTCGTGATCATGTCAACAAATATGCGCCGAAGATCGTACATATTCAGATCGACCCTCAGAAAATCGGTGATGTAGTCGGACAGAGAGGAAAAACGATCAATGCAATCATCGAACGTACAGGTGTTCAGATCGACATCACAGATGAAGGTGCAGTATCTATCTGTGGCGTTGACCAGCATGGTATGGATGAAGCAAAGAAAATGATCAAAACAATTGCAACTGATTTTGAAGCAGGACAGATCTTTGAAGGTACAGTTGTCAGCATTAAAGAATTTGGTGCATTTGTTGAGTTTGCTCCTGGCAAAGAAGGAATGGTTCATATTTCCAAGATCAGTGATCACAGAATCAATCGTGTAGAAGATGTTCTGACACTTGGCGATAAGGTAAAAGTTATCTGCATGGGTAAAGACAAGATGGGAAGAATGAGCTTCAGTATTAAGGATGTACCGGAAGAAGCATAACTATGAGATATCATAATATAACCAAGGATGATATGCTGAACGGAGACGGACTTCGGGTAGTACTCTGGGTTGCCGGCTGCAATCACTGCTGTCGGGAATGCCAGAATCCGATCACCTGGGATCCAAACGGAGGCCTTCCGTTTACGGAAGCAGAAGAAGCAGAGATCTTTACAGAACTGGATAAGGATTATATCGGCGGCATCACTTTTTCGGGAGGTGATCCGCTGCATCCATCCAATATTTCTACGGTTACTGCTTTCGCAAAAAAAATTCGTGAGAAATATCCAAATAAGACGATCTGGCTGTATACAGGTTCCTTATGGGAAGAAATCTGTAATGAAGAGATTGTACAGTATTTGGATGTCTGTGTGGACGGTGAATTTCAGATTGATAAAAGAGATACTTCTCTTCGCTGGAAGGGCTCATCCAATCAGCGTGTGATAGATGTTCCTTCTACACTTCGTGAAGGCAAAGTCGTTCTGCATTGTGATAATTAAAGAGCAGGAACAGGCGAATAAACAGGAGGCAGCATGAAACGAATTGCAAAATTTCATAAAGTAAGTCCGGAGCAGTTTGCAAAGGACTGGAAAGATACATTCCCGGCAGCGGATGATAAAGAAATACAGGACACTTATGAGAAAATTTCTCTTCCTGTAAGGGCAACAGCCGGAAGTGCAGGATATGATTTCTTTGCACCTGCGGATATTGTACTGAATCCGGGTGAAACAGCCAAGATTCCAACGGGAGTCCGTGTGGAAATGGAGCAGGACTGGGTATTGAAATGCTACCCGAGAAGTGGACTGGGATTTAAATTCCGTCTGCAGCTGAATAACACAGTAGGTATCATTGACAGTGATTATTTTTATTCTGATAATGAAGGTCATATCTTTGCGAAGATTACCAATGACAGTAATGAAGGCAAAACTGTGAATATTCAGGCCGGAACAGGTTTTATGCAGGGGATTTTTGTTGAGTATGGTATTACTGTAGATGATGAAGCTACCGGAATCCGTAATGGCGGATTTGGAAGTACTACCGAGAAAAAATAAGAATTAGTAATTGTTATAGAGATAAAATAAGCAAAATGAAATGGAGATTCAGGCCGATGTGGCTTAAATCTCCATTTTGTTTTGCTTATTTTGCAGAAAAATTTTGTTGTTTATGGAAATCTTTATTCCAGAGGTTCCCCGGCAGCTTCTGCCTTACGTGCATTGTCAAGAACAACGTCAAAAGCCTCTGCAGCTTTTGCATATTCATCATCACTTTCGATGTTGGCAAGAATTGGATCTCCTGTTTCTGTACGGGAGAATTTATAAAGATATACCTCTCCACTCTGATTCTGGCCATTTTCGTCCAGCGGCAACAGCGCAATGTATTCCTGTTTTTCTACTGGAAATACGGTCAGAATTGCACATTCGATCTCAGTGTCATCGTCCAGCGTCAGTGTAATGGTGTTGTGACTTTCCGGAGAAGTGTTTCCGCAGTCCAGTCCGCAGGAAGCACAGTCGCTGGGTGCACAGGTTCCGTTTTTGAATTCATCACTCATTTGATAATCCTCACTTTGTATTCGTTGTCATTCCATTTTAACAGATAACAGTAGTGAATACAACGAAAAAGCTCGAAAATAAAAAAATGTGTTTAAACTGATTCATGAATCATGTATAATAGAAATATCAGACATTTGATCGATTTGAAGGAGTAAATGAGACAATGAAATGTATTTCATGGAATGTAAATGGAATCCGTGCATGTGTGCAGAAAGGATTTATGGATTTTTTTAAAGAGGCAGATGCGGATATTTTCTGCATACAGGAATCAAAGATGCAAGAAGGGCAGTTGGAACTCGATTTGCCGGGATATCATCAGTATTGGAATTATGCGGTGAAAAAAGGATATTCGGGAACGGCGGTGTTTACGAAAAAGGAACCGTTGTCTGTAACTTACGGTATCGGAATCGAAGAACATGATCAGGAAGGCAGAGTGATCACATGCGAATTTGAAGATTTCTACTTTGTTACGGTATATACGCCCAATTCGCAAAATGAATTGGCGAGACTTGATTACCGCATGAGATGGGAAGATGATTTTCGTATGTACCTGAAAAAACTGGAAGAAAAAAAGCCGGTCATCGTAACCGGAGATATGAATGTGGCGCACAAGGAAATTGATCTGAAGAATCCAAAGACAAATCGAAAAAATGCCGGATTTACAGATGAGGAGAGAGGAAAGTTTACCGAACTTCTTGACGCGGGATTTATTGATACGTTTCGGTATTTTTATCCCGATCGGGAAGGAATTTATTCCTGGTGGTCGTATCGCTTCAGCGCAAGAGCAAAAAATGCCGGATGGCGGATCGATTATTTCTGTGTTTCGGAAAGTTTGAAAGAGCGTCTGAAAGATGCGAAGATTTTGACAGATGTGATGGGATCGGATCATTGTCCTATTGAGCTGGATATGGATTGAATATAATATGGGAGGTTGTTTGAAATGACAAAGATTGATATTATTTCGGGCTTTTTAGGAGCTGGAAAAACAACGCTTATTAAAAAACTGCTTTCGGAGGCGTTTGCGGGAGAACAGGTTGTTCTTATCGAAAATGAGTTTGGAGAGATCGGGATTGACGGCGGATTTTTAAAAGAATCAGGAATCGAGATCAGGGAAATGAATTCGGGTTGTATCTGTTGTTCTCTTGTCGGAGATTTCGGCAAATCTTTGAGAGAAGTTGTGGATACTTATCATCCGGATCGTATTTTGATAGAACCGTCGGGGGTCGGAAAATTATCAGACGTCATAAAGGCGGTTCAAGACGTACAAAGTGAGATCGACGCTAAGTTAAATAGTTTTACGACTGTTGTGGATGTGACGAAATGCAGAATTTACAGAAAAAATTTCGGTGAATTTTTCAGTAATCAGATAGAATATGCGGGCGCGGTTATTTTGAGCAGGACAGATAAGGCAAAACCGGAAAAGATCGAAGAAAGTATTGCTATTTTAAGAGAATTGAATCCGAAGGCGCCGTTTATTACTACACCTTTGGAACAACTTGCGGGAAGTAAAATTTTGGAAACGATGGAATCCGTCAGATCAATGGAGGAGGAACTCCTTGCGGAGGTTGTCTGC
>OJMK01002158.1_pt1 | contig 14092 bp, 11 predicted proteins | sample 1597201 | NCBI WGS metagenome assembly OJMK01 (sample SAMEA2452125, study PRJEB22498) | human gut metagenome | reverse complement strand
GAACTATTTCACTCTTCTGTTCGAAGTGCTTTTCACCTTTCCCTCACGCCTCCACTTTTCATATTGCCGCTTTCCTCGCAGCGATTCCGGTGTTTCAATGATGGAAAGCCCATACTTTTGGCAGAGCGCGTCTGAAAGGGCGCGTACCTCAGTGTAATAACTTTTACTATTGCTGTGGTACTTCTTTCCATCCTCCAAGCTAACGGCGCTCCATACAATGTGGTTGTGGTAATGCTTAGTGTTCAAATGCGTTGTCACAATTGCTTGGTATTTCCCATGCAGTAGCTGCTCAGCAAACTCGACACCGATCTGGTGCGCCAGTTCTGGAGTCACCTCCCCTTCTGCAAAACTCTGGACAAGATGGTATCCCTGCACACCGGTTTCTTTGTGCCAGCGAAGCGTATTCAATCGCATATCTTCAAAGGCGCTGGTGGTTGTGCAGCCCAGTCCTGTTTCAAAACAGGCTGATTCGGTTTTATCCCGGTTTGCCGCATAGTCCACAGCTTCTTCCAGTGATTTCGGTGTCGTTTTTGATTTGTTTTGTACATAGTCCACTGTGCGGTCAAGGCGGCGCACAGGGATCACGGATGTGTAAGCCATTTTTCATAGTGACTCCTTTACCAGTTTTCTTTTACTTCCCGCCAGACCTCTTGGGTTAGCCGGGTCATTTCATCCACACTCCCCTGCCCCGCTGTTCCGGTACTGTTGGCACGGTGGGCAAGCTGATTTGCATTGTTGCACAGCCCTGCCACCTTCCGAAGCAGATCCGCATGATGCTCACAGGGTTTTGCCCGCACCTCTGCCCCCACGATCAGTGAACGGAGGAATTCTTCCCTGGACAGCCCGCTCCGCTTTACCTGCTCATCCAGCAGGCGCAGCTCCTTTGCATTGAGGCGGATGGGTATCACATGATTTCGTTTTCTCATCCTTTCACCTGCTTTCCGTTCTTTCATTTTTCTTTTTCACTTCGGCCTCCCGCCAATACTCCATTGGCAGATTTGAGGACAAGTCTGCCTGTGCCAGCACCTCTTTTCCTTCAAGATCGATTCTCCGGCAGTCCGGCACAAATGCGGCATATCTCGGATATGCATATCCTTCCGCTTCTATCAGGATGCCTTCCCTGTACCCGGAGGTTGTTACAAGGATGCAGTGCATCCTCCTGTCTCCCGGAGCCATATACATGGCGTCACGGTTGTCATATAGAAACCGATAATACCCATACAGTTCACCAGAAAATTTTTCGAACTGCTCCCTGGAAAGCTCTGCGATTTTTTCCACTTCAAAACCGTAACGGGAACTCCCATAGTAGTGTTCTTTTAAATCCTCCATGTTGATAGGTTTCCTTACAAATTCTGCAATGTGATTCTTTTTTGCATCTTCCACTTACATTTCCCCTTTCTTCTTCAGAATTATGAGGGCAGCAAGCAGCGATACAACGATGGTTCCTGCAATCACTTTCTTTTTCATAGCACACCTTCTTTCCAAATTAAATTCCGGGCGGAATGAAAATAACTTCGTTTCCCATGAACCGCCCGGTCTGTCTTTTATTTAAACCCATTTATAATCTTCACCCCATTCTTCTCTCTATCTGCTGTATTACCGCACCGTCTCGTCTCTGCCCGGACTCTGCTTGGCTTTCGGCTGCAGGTCGCGGGGATGCTCTCCTGAGAGCGGCCTGATAAAATCGATCCTGCCAGCGGCTGAGATTGCCTGATGATTTAACTGTCTCTGCCATGCGCTGACACTCGGCGCCCACTTAAATCCATTCTGGCGAAGTATCTGCCGTTCTTGGGCGGGCGGTTTTTCTTCAAAGAAAAGCTGCAGACGGTTCATTTCCTGATTTGCCACGGCCTTTCCTCCGGCAAAATCCCATCCCTGAAATCCTACCTCCGCATATTCTTTCAGCTCTGCAATGCGTGATCTGATGCGCCGAATCTCTGCACTGTTATTTGACAGCGCATAAGAGGCAAACGGCTTATCTTCCAAATGCCAGGGCTGTGCCATGGATACCTTGAGTTTTTCTATCTCCACCGCACTAAGTGCCGGACATCCATCCAGTGTCTTATGCTTTCGGTAATATGCATTTACCTCTTTCATGGTCTGTTGGGATTGCTCCAGCCCCTTCAGCTTTTGTTCCAGCTGCATGACCGCATGGGGATGGTCTGCACTGATCCCTCCCATCCCCGTACCTTTGATCTTATCCAGAAGCCCCTGCACCTGCCGCCATTCTTCCATATTTTTACCCCTGGCGATATTCTGCTTTTCTTTTTTTCCCGTTGGGAAATTCGCAGGCCCGGCAATCATAACAGATGGCACACGGGCATCGATTTCAAATCTCTGGTTCATGTTGTCTGCCAGCTTTCGGGCATAGGTATCTACCAGTGCATCGATCTTCCCATGGTAAATGGGATCTACTTTTTCTTTCTGGCGGTTTGCGATCTCCACCGCCTGATCCACGCATCTTTGGTATTCTGCTGTGGCAGTTCCTTCATGATAGCCGGAAAAACTATTCATCTCTTTCGCCCTGCGCGCCATATCTTCACGGATTGGATAATAGATTACATTTCTTTCCTGCCCTACTGCCAATTATGTGCCTCCTTTTTCCAAAAAATAAAACCAGCCACAAGGCCGGTTACGATCATTCCTGCGATTATCTTTTTCTTCATGGCACACCTTCTTTCTGTTCATTTAGTCATGGCCGGAGAAACCACGATCCCCCGTATCTGCATCTGGAGGGCAAATTCTGCCATCTGCCACTTCACGCCATTGATCTCGGCATGGTCCTGATCCAGATAGCGGCACACGCCTGCCACGGTTTCTCCGTCACCATACATAAGAGTTACACAGTCCCCATCGGGAATGGTAAACAATAGGATACCTTTCGGATCCGTAAAGCGGATTGTCCTGCCACCTGTTTTCGGCAGGGCAGTATCCGACACCTGCCTGCCCTCTGGCTCATAAATGCCATCCTCCTCATCCGCCTTTTTGGCTGCAACCGCAAGGCAGGTGACAACAACTCCAAAACAACCGCCGACCATAGCACCTACAAATACACCAATCATTCCCATCTTTTTATTCTCCTTTCGTTCACGGGGGTTTGGGGTTCTCCCCAAAGTGCGTTTGGATATCCAAACGCTATGCTTGCCAAACCAGTTCCATCGATTCAAATCGACTCCCCCATGCAAGTTCTCTTTAACGTTCTCTTTGATATTTCTTCACTGGATGGATCAACTTTTTATAGTCATTCGCCATTCGACCTAAAATACAATATCCATCGGCACCATCCGCCACCTGATTTTCATATTCCTTTATTTTGGATACTACAAACTTTAATTCTTCCACTTGATTTCGAAACTTTCGTATATCAGGTTGAAAATCCTTATCATTATTAGCGTGAGCACACTTATCTAATCTGGTCTTATTATTTTCAATAACACGACCTGCCACATTAATTATGGACTGAGTACTTCTGTAATTAACATCTAAGACAATAAGTTCAGCCTCGGGATAATAATCCTTAAACTCAATCATAATCTCCGGTCTTGCTCCACGAAAACCATAAATGGACTGGTCATCATCCCCCACCACAAAAATATTGTTAAGAGGACTAGCCAACAGCTCTATTATATTCATTTGGATTCTGTTAATATCCTGAAACTCATCTATTAAAATATACTTATACAGCTCCCTCCACTGTTCAAGTATTGTATGATTCTCACATAACAACAAATAACACTCTCTTAGAATATCATCAAAATCCATCTTACCATCCTTCTTTAACTCCAAATTATAAGCGTTATAAACCTTTATAAAATCCTCTTTCTTGCAGCAGGACGGCTCATATTCCTGAGCATTAAGCATATTACCTTTAATATTTCCAATATCATTAATAATGTTCTGAGACAATTCTGAAATATCATTAGAAGAAATACCATACCTTCCAATAATCTCCCTTATATAGTCCGTTTTCTGCCTTTCAGACAGAATCTCCGTTGCCTCATACCGCCTTGATTTTCTCAAAATCTTATAAAAGACGCTATGAAAAGTGCCAAAGGTAACCGGTTGTCCCTTCCCTCCATTCATTAATGTAGAAAATCTCTTCTGCATACTTATAGCCGCTGCCTTAGTAAAAGTTACAACTAAAATATTTTCCGGGCGCACTTCCGCCTTCTCTATTAAATTCTTAATTCTATGGGTAATAACTGTGGTCTTACCAGAACCCGGTCCTGCAAGAACCATGGCCGGACCATCCATATGGCTGATTGCCTGAATCTGTGATTTATTAAACATATATACAACCTTTCCGGTTGTTTCTCTCCAAGTACTGAAAGTCTATCACAGTCTGACTAAAGTGTAAACAGGTAAATGTGATTTCTTATGTTTTCTTATTTTTTTCAAAGAATACTCAGATTACAAGCAACAGCTTTTCTATTATCCGGAGGATTTTATTATTAAAAAAGACCTTTGATATGCTATTTATAGCTTTAATCAAAAGTCTTTTTAATGTTTTTAACATTTATATTATTTTAAAATCAATCTATTAACATTTCTTATAGTTATTAACCTGACAGTTACTCGCCTAATAACTATATTTCGTATTAAAATTATTTTGATAATAATTCAATACCTTTCTTAATTCTGCTAATTGATTCTTCTTTTCCGATAACTTCCATAATTTCAAAAGCCCCGGCAGGTGTCATCTGCTTTCCTGAAACTGCAGTTCTAAGTGGCCATAAAGCCTGACCATTCTTGCAACCCTTCTTTCCAATATATTCAAATACTGTATCGTGAAGTCCGTCAACTGAATAATCATCTGTTGCTTCAAGAATTGGAAGTAATTCTGTTAACACTTCTAATGAATTTTCTGAATTAGTTTTCATCTTCTTATGAGTGTACATAGCCACATCATATTCAGGTAATTCTTCAAAGAAATCAACCATATCCATAAGCTCTGGGAATGTTTCAATTCTAGTCTTAACCATATCAAGAATCTTCTCTAAATCCAAATCCTTAGTAATAACTTTCTTGATGTATGGCATAGCTTTTTCATAGAATTTTTCATTGTCCATAGCCTTAATGTATTCCCCATTCATCCATTTAAGCTTCTGAATGTCAAATACTGATGGGCTCTTGTTTACCTTGTGATAATCAAATTCCTTAATCAACTCATCAAGTGAAAAGATTTCTCTATTGTCTTCAGGGCTCCATCCTAAAAGTGCTAAATAGTTAACAACTGCTTCAGGTAAAAATCCCTGTTCAATTAAATCTTCATATGAAGCGTGACCTGAACGCTTGCTTAACTTCTTGTGATTTTCATCTGTAATCAAAGGTAAATGAACGTATTTAGGTGGTTCCCAACCAAAAGCTTCATATAATCTCTGATATTTAGGTGATGAAGAAATATATTCATTACCTCTTACAACGTGAGTAATCTGCTGAAGATGATCGTCAACAACGTTAGCAAAATTGTATGTTGGATATCCGTCTGACTTAATCAAAATCATATCGTCAAGTTCTTTATTTTCAACAGTAATCTCACCATATAATTCGTCAACAAAAGTTGTAGTTCCTTCTGTTGGCATATTAATTCTAATTACATAAGGCTTGCCTGCATCAAGATTTGCCTGGATTTCTTCTTTTGATAAATGAAGACAATGCTTGTCATAAACTGTAATCTCTTTTCCATCTTCACCTACAGAAGTCTTCAAAGATTCCAATCTCTCCTTATCAGAAAAACAGTAATATGCATCTCCTGATTCAATTAACTTCTTAGCATATTCAAGATATAAACCTGATGCCTGACGCTCGCTCTGCACATAAGGACCAAATCCCTTATCCTTATCAGGACCTTCATCATGTACAAGACCTGTTTCAGCCATAGTTCTATAAATAATATCAACTGCGCCTTCAACCAAACGCTCTCTATCTGTATCTTCTATTCTTAAAATAAAATCTCCACCTGCATGCTTAGCAATTAAAAATTCATAAAGTGCAGTTCTTAAATTTCCTACATGCATTCTTCCTGTTGGACTAGGTGCGAATCTTGTTCTAACTTTTGTCATTTTCACTTTTCTCCTACTATGAAATACTATTTGAGATTACATCTCTAACTAATATAGTATAGTGCAAAAATTAAGGTTGTGCAAGGGGGGTGAAAAATAGTATTTTTCTACACCATCCTATCTATTTGCATTTATAGCATTATATAAAAAACACTTCTTCTTTGTACTTGTCCTTTATTCCTATTTATATCCTCAAATTGGATTTTCTCAATTAGAATACTTATTCACGATATTTTTTAGTGTTTCTTCAAGTCTATTTAAAGCATATTTGTCCGCAACTTTTTCACTTTCAATATTTCTATATTCTTTTGCCATTTTATCTTTTTCCCAATTATTTTCATATACTTCTTTTCTTCTGATTTTCTCTTTTTCACCATACTCAATCGGAGTATAATTCATTTTGCAGAAATACTCCCAATGTCCAACTTCATGAAGAATAGAAAATGTCACAATTGAAAACTCATCTCCATATGTTTCTTTTATATAATCTGGAATCATATCTAGTAGACTTTTTTGTTCAACATTAAAGTATTCCTCATAATACTTATATATTTCTTCACATGTACTTATAGGAGCATTAATTGAAATTAATGGGTGTAACCTAGACATTGTCGGATCTATTCCAAATTCAATCAAATTATACACCTGTTTTACCTTTAAATTACATTTATACAGATTAATTTTACATTCATATCCATTCGCTGATTTTTTCAATCCTTGACTTTCTATAATCACATCCAATATTTGACTTGTTGTAAGCATACCATATCTACATTCCGTATTTTCATTCATACTCTTTCACCTTTCTTTTCTAATATCTCAGTTTCTGTCATTAACACAATTTACATATATTTCAAATAATGCTAACAAGAATAAATCTTCCATTGTTCCTATTACTTCTCCATCATATTTTCCTGGAGAACCATATGATTTATCGATGTTTTTATTTTCATTTCCATAGATTGCTACAAACTTTGCGATAACAGTAACCAATTGGCACGCCTCTATTTCTTTGCAACTTCCAAAATTGTATTTTTCTAACAAATGTTGAATAGGTTTATCTTTTTTATCATTGTTCTTAAATGCAGTAACTAAAACATCTGTAATATAATTTTCATACTCAAACTCTTGATGCGGAATCGTCTTTTTAGCATAGCTTTCTAAACTGTGTAGAAAATATTTCCCTCCCTCATAAAAAATTTTCCTATCATTAGGAAAGTTTTCATTCACTACACCTTCTATTGCATTCAAACACTTTTCGTAAATATTATACTCTTTAACTCGTAAATCTAATTCACAATATTCCAAAATTATATTTTGAACTTCTTTAGTAGAACAGCAAAATTCTCTATACATCTCTCTGTTGTAATAAAACAAATCATTATACATCGTAGCTATTGCACATAATGGAATAAGCCCTCTATCCTTATAATATTTAGAAATAAATGAAACCGCTTGTGATTTTACGCTTTCTTGATGGCGCTGTTCATCACGCTTGTCCTGTCTTCTTTCAAGCCTCTCCATACGGTTGCTTTGTCTTATTTGTAGGACTGCAATAATAATCGTAACTATTAAAGCAATTCCCGCACAAATAATACTTATCCAATCTGAAACACTCATCATATAGTTTCTCCTTCTACTGTAAACGATAATTTACCGCATCAGTCACTAATGGTGGCTTGACCGTTCATCAGCATAGGCAACAGCCAATCACGTAAAGTTGAAAGCTCGATATTTTCCTGTTGATTTTTGATAATTATCTTTCTTACTTTTTCAGCATAACTTTCAAAAGCATTCAATTCTGTTATTGGAGGGACTTTTAAGGAATATAGTGTTAAGTTTTCTCTTGTAAGTTGTGGTTGTGCCGAACCTGAACATAAATAGTTTGGATTTTTTGCAAGCAAATAATAATAAAGATATTCTCTATATGGGAAGTCAGAATGCGGCCTTACCACCATTGCGTTTCCAGTAATCCAAGAAAACGGTAATGTCATCTGAATAGAGCCACAGCTTGCTCCTCTACAAGCGACAGCTATTTCAGACTCGGAATGATTATATTGATTGTATTTTCCAATAATTCCGTTTGCTCCATATACAAAATAGTTCCCATCTGCAATTAAATCTTTTCCACTAATTGTTTTCGGCTGATACATTTTGGAAAGTTTTGCTAATGATTGCTGTTTCCATTCAGTATTTGCATTTTGCAAAAAATGAAATGTAAAAATTGTTTTTATTTGCTGCTCTAAATTATCGTTTATTTGATTATTATTATGTATTTTTTCATCTATCATGAAAAGAAAATTTGCTCGTTTTTTATAATCATCAGGTATTTCAATTTCTATATCTTTTAACAAGTCTGTTGTTATATATGATTGAATAGAACCTCCCGCAGCATTTTCTATTTTCACTTTCAATTCGTTTAACCATAAATAATATGAAATATATAGTGATTTTTGCTTATCTTTACATCTAATTCTAATACAATTTGTACCTTGAAAACAGCCATCGTATTTGCTATCAACATATGTATGTCTTTCTATTGTTCCTGCTCGTCCAAATAAAATGTCACCTTTTTTTAGAATGTATCTAGGAAGTCTTTCACAAACAGCTTTTGGCACAAAGTCAATAGAATCTTCAACTACAACTCCGTTACCTATATTTTTAGAATTTAACATAGGTATTCCTTCAGAAACATACTCATCTTTGTGAAGCTGTGTACCAAATGGTCCAGATTGTATTTCTGATATATCTCCTAATTTATATTTATTCATATTTTACCTTCTCTAACTGCTCCATAATTTCTGTTTTCAGTTTATCTCCCTCTGCAAAATATTCCTTTAACTTCTTTGCATAGTCACTCATACGAGTATTAAATTCCTCCTGTGATAATTCAACATATTCAATTTTCACATCAAAATACTGTCCTGCCGAAAGTGAATATTTTTTTTCTTTGATTTCGTCATAAGTAACAGTAACCGAAAAATCATCAACAGCTTCTTTACTAAGAAATGTGTCAACAATTTTATCAATCTCAAAATCACGTAGCCTACGTTTCTGATTATTACCATCCTTATACTCTTCTCCCATTTTTGAAGCATCAATTAATACTACTTTTTCTGTCTTCTTTGAATTATCAAAAAATAATACTGATACGTTTGTTCCTGTATTAGCAAATACATTTGAAGGCATACTAATGCAACCATAAACAATATGTTTGTCAACAATATGTTGCAATATCTTTTTTTCTACCCCTGACTTTGCTGTTATAAATCCTGTAGGAACCACAATCGCACCTTTTCCTGTTGATTTCAATGAATTAAGAACGTGCTGAATAAACAATGTATAAATTGCCATACTCTCTTTTTTCTTTGCCGGCACTTTGGGAACTCCCGCCCAAAAACGAACAGGCATTGCTGCTATTCGTTCTCTTGTGTCTGAGAAATCCATCTTAAAAGGTGGATTAGATACAACATAATCAAATGTTCTTAGTTCTTTTCCATTATCGTCTTTGTGATATGGTGCTACAAGAGTGTCTCCTTGAACTGCATGATCAAGAGAAGAAACTAAACTGTTTAAAATAAGATTAAGTTTTAGCATCTTGTTACTTCTCTGCGAAATATCTTGTGCAAATATTGTACATTTATTCTTTCCTATTTCATGTGCTAACGCCATTAACAAAGTTCCTGTTCCTGCTGAAGGATCATAACATTCTATACTATGTAAATCCGTATCATTGCCAACAAGCAATCTTGCCATTATTGTAGCAATAGCATGTGGTGTATAGTATTCTGCGTACTTACCACCGCCGGCAGTATTATAGTCCTTTATTAAATATTCAAAAATATTAGCAAAAAAATCATAATGGTTTTCATATGCCTCTTCAAATGAAAAATTTGCCAGTTTATCTATTAACGCTCGTGCAAAAGGTGCTCGTGCCGCATCATCAGTTACATACTGTGTCAGCTTTTCAAATAATGGAATTTTTGTATTTTTCGTCGTTTGTGTAAAAAATATGTCTATATTTTTGTCAGCTATATCCAACATTGTATTATCAAAAATCACATCAAATTCTTCTTTAGCTTGTTGATTCCATAAATTTGCTATTAAATGCTGTGGATAAAGATGTGGAACATCCGATGACAAACTATCAAAAATATCAAAACGTTCATCCTCCGTCATTTCCTCATATGTTATTTCCCACTTTTCTGATTTTTTTAGTTTTTCACTAATCTTTTTAACTTCATATCCAAATTTATCATTAAGATATTTATAGAGAAATACTTGTGTAATAATCTTATATTCATTTCCGTCATTTCCCATTCCATATGTTTGACATGTTGCTTTCAATGCATCTATTAATTCTATTGTTTTTTCCTTTATGCTCTTTTCTTTTGGCATCTTTTTTGCTCCTCATTCTTATGTCAATGAATAAATCTGATTATACTGTTCGAAATACTGTTTTGTTATTTGATTTCTAATAAATAGTCTGTCATCTCGATTGCATGTAATTCCCATTTTATCCATTTCTGACTTTATTTGTGTCATAACCAATTGCTCAAAATAAGCATCTTTTTTTAATACATCACTTTTGTCATACACCTTTTTATCAATATCCCCCTTAATCAAAAGTAATAATTGCATAATTGATGTATCATAATCAGAGACAATAGGCTCCTTATTCACTATATTTCTAGAATTGTTTTCTTCTCTAATTCTCTTATGTATTCGTACAAATTTTACATCGCCATTATATTTTCCTAATAAGACTTTATTTTTTTTCTTCAGTTCCTTTAGTTTTTCCAATATTCTATCAAGTTCTTTTCCTTGTTCCTCAATTTCATATACACTATTCAATTCAAAACCATGTTCTTTAAATCTTAACAAAAAAGCTTCCTGTAGTGTAATAAACTCAGGATCTTCCTGATCAATATTATGTGTAAATGCTCTTACTGTTTTCTTATACTTTTCTACAACTGAATCCTTTCCTCCTACGATTTTCATTTCTTCTTCACTAATCTTATTAAAGCTAAATGTAATTTCTTCCATAGCCTCATTAACTAAAACTTTTGTAACATCCATCATATTAAAAATTTCTTTTTGATTTATGTTATCAATATGATGTTTTACTTCTGAAATAAGTGAAGGTAATCTAGTCAATTCCATTTTTGAAAATGTTGCTTTTAGTTCGGCATCTCCAAATGTTCTCACTAAATTACAACAGTCTCGTACATTTATAAGAACTTTCTTTAATTCCAACAATTCGTATTTATCTTCAATTACAGATATTTCCCTGCTAAACTCTTCTGCATTATCTGTTGTATATTTAAATAACACTTGCTGTGCTTCTTTCATTTGTTGAATAAGTTCCGTTGGATTTTCAATAACCTGATTAAATGTATCGAGTTCATTTCCCTCCCCGACCTCATTGGGATCGTTAAACCTATTTAATTCCTTTAAATATAACTCATTTGTTTCTTCAAAATTTTTCTTAATATCTGCAAAATCAACAACATATCCATATCTGTTTTCTTTGTAAGGTCTATTTACTCTTGTAATAGCCTGAAGAAGGTTATGATCTTTTAACTTTCGTCCTAAATACAACCTTTTTAACCTAGGTGCATCAAACCCTGTAAGCAACATATTATAAACAATTAAAATATCTATTGTCATATTTTTTTTAAAGTCGTTAACTATATTTTTTCTCGTTTCTTTGTCAAAACTATCAGATAGAATAAGTCCTGCTTTTAAATAACTTTTATTTGTAGTTGTTCTATTAAGTTCTAACTGAATTTCTTCAAAATAATCATATATTTTTCTTGCTTGCTCACTTGTTTCGCAGACAATCATGCCTCCTAATGTATCATCTCCCTGTATTCTTCTAAACTTATTTAAATCAGTAATGATATATCTTAGTAATTCTTTTACATAACTACTATGTTCAATTATTTGATCTTTCTTTACTTTCTTTTTTTCAACTAAAGTTTCTAATTTTCCATATATTTCAGTTATTTTTTCTCTATATTGAGTTTCAATATCTTCTCTAATAATTTTTAAAGTATATCCATCCAAAATAGATTTATCATAATAATAAGTATGAATATAATTTCCAAAAATTCTCCATGACTCTCTTTCATCTTTTAAAAGAGGGGTTCCTGTTAAGGCTATTTTAATGGCTTTTTTGTCTGCTTCAAGCAAGTTTGCCAAAAAAGAACCTTCCTTCTTATATCCTCTATGAGCCTCATCAATTATAAATACTCTTTGTAACTCTGTGGCATACGCCGACATATTAATGTTTTCTTCACTTTCATCAAAGCGTTGAATGTTTACAACTGTAATTTCGGCTTTTCCTGTATTCCCATCTTGAGCCTGATTATTCTTAAATTGTTCCATCAACTCTTCTCTATTCTTTGCCGTTTTTACAATCAGTCCACGTGCCGCAAATTCCTCTGATGCCTGGCTTAATAAATCTAGTCTATCTACAATAAAATAAAATTTAGCTACTTTATTATTTTTAGAAAAATAATCTGAAAGTACTTTTGTAAGGTTATATGATAATGCCGTCTTGCCACTTCCCTGTGTATGCCATATAATACCAGAAGTAATTCCTTTATCTATTTTCTCTCTAACTGTCAATGATGCGAACATTTGTTGATATCGCATTATGTGTTTCTGTTCTATAGATTCTATTTTCCCATCTATCTCTTTTTGATACCTCACATATGTAATGCCATATTTTAATATAAATAAAATTCTTTGCGGGCTACACATAGATGTAAGTATTCTATTTGTAGGTGTATATACATCTAAATTTGTTTTATACTCTGAAGATGTATGTATTATTTCGCAATTAAAATCCTGTAAAATTTTTCTTTCAACATCTGCATCTATTTCTTTATAAGGAAACTCAGCATTAAATGGAGCAACACTTAAATTCCTTGGATTTTCTTCTCTAAAGCAATTAAATGAAGCAGTTTTTCTTGCAGTAGTACAATAAAAGGCTCCTTGAACAGGTACAATTCCCCCTAAAGTTTCATATTCCATATTGTTAGAAAAAATCATAAATTGAGTAATATTTAAAAATCTCCTAAATTTTTTATTTGGAAATCTTCTTTCATTCATTCTTTTGCTTTCTGCAACCATACCACCATGATTGTTTGGTTTTTTTACCTCAACGAAAACTAATGGCAGTCCATTAATAAACAAGGTTATATCTGGTCTAAATTCATTCTGATCACGCTTACAAGTAAACTCAGCCGTAAAATGATATACATTATTTTTGGGATTTTCAAAATCTATTAATTTAATAGGTGAAGTATTAGACAATCTTTTATAAAAACTTTGTCCAATATCATCATTGTCTAGTTCCTGTCTTATATTCTGCAAAATTTGTTCTACTTCACCTACATAATCAGGATTCAGTTTTTCAAACTGTTTTTTGAAAATCTCTAACAAAATGTTTGTATCAGGATCATATACTGTTCCTGCCATACTTTCTGTTATTTTTCCAAAATATGAATAACCAATTCGTGTCAAATGCACCATTGCTGGCATTTGAACACGTGTAGCCTCGTTAAACATATTACGCTTAGTCTTAACTGCCATTTTATAGCCCCCTTTGCTTTAGTACCAATATAACCATATTTAATAAAATATTACCGTTTCAGTATTAACTTGTTGCATTTATATAGTATTTTACTTAAAACATACCTTTTTTTCAAGCAAATAGGCTTATTGTTCTTAATTTATATCTTTACTTGCTGCCTTCTATTTTCCTCCCTCCATTATCTTTTCCAACGCCCAGCTTTCGTCTATATCAAACCTATCCGCTCTAATGTCAGGGCTACCCTTCAAAAATTCTACTCTAATCTCCTTCCATAAATCTTCTTAGAACCTTCTAGCTAACCATTCCCTCAACATTTTCCACCTGTTTTTCATCTCCACTATCCACCATAACCTGCCCGACTACTTCTTCACATTGTTCGGATGTATCCTTTTTCTCCACTTCAATTACTACATTTTTCAGATTAGGC
>OJMK01002140.1_pt1 | contig 14205 bp, 9 predicted proteins | sample 1597201 | NCBI WGS metagenome assembly OJMK01 (sample SAMEA2452125, study PRJEB22498) | human gut metagenome | reverse complement strand
ATTCTCGAGAATGGGCAAATTGTAAAAAGCTTGCAGAAGTATGTAATAACTTCTGTGAAGATTTCAAATTTGATACCCGGGAAGGTTTTATTAAATACATTGAGACTGGGTTAAAGAGGATGACTGATTATCGTAATGTTATGCAAAGGTTATTATCCATGCAGGAGAACATTACTAATCAGATAGATGCTGAGATAGAATTACAACATTCAGATTTAGAACTTACTAAAGAGATACATGATTATTTCATAGGTAAGATTGCTAAGGCAACTGGTATATATGAGTCTTATGAAAATCAACCCGAGAAGTATGTACACTTTGCAAAGGTAGGTGAATTCCTAAAAGAGGAGGGCTGGAATTATAAGACCTTCATCGATGCTCAGTTTGAATCTCTTGCATGGTGCAATGGGTTACCGGATATTGCACAAATGTATACGGATAAAGCAATTGAAAGATACAATAAGTATTTATATAAATATAAGAATAAACAACTACTTGAAGGTGAACCAGAAGTTGAAGGTTCCCTTTGGGATAAAATAAGAAAATGATATGAAAGGTTTACAATTTTTCGGAAACAGAGTAGAGGATGCAGCTAATGCTTTTATAGATGTCCTCAAGTATTCAGACCAATCCGTGGATTATCCAGATTTTAAGGATATCGAACCATGGCCTGATGAGATAATTAATATGTTCTATGTGATTTGGAAGAATGCCAAGTTCTCAGAACTAAGTGCCATCATTATGTATACCCAACAGTCTTCTAGATTTGAAGAAATATCAGAATTGATGTTGGGTATTGGACGTTCTTTGACGGTTTCGCTTGGTTGTGGCAGATCGTGATGTTCCTTACGTTAGGCTTGCTAGTGAACCCGCATGAGTTATTACCGGTGACGGGTGTAGGTGTTATGGTGGGAGTCTTTATGATCTTGATCGCCCGTCCGATTAGCGTGTTCCTTTGCTTGATACCTTATAAGAATTTCTCCTTCAAAGGTAAACTGTATATCTCATGGGTGGGATTACGCGGGGCGGTTCCTATTATTTTCGCTACTTACCCGATGATCGCCGGGATCGAGCATGCCGGTATGTTCTTTAATATCGTATTTTTTATCACGATTCTTTCTTTGCTGATTCAAGGAACCACGGTTACCCAAGCCGCTAAATGGCTGGATATGGTGGATGAGCCGGAACGAAAGGATGAGTTTGGCATCGAGCTTCCCGAGGAGATCAAGAGCGCTATGAGCGAGATCGATATTACCCCGGCGGTATTATCCCATGGAAATAAATTGATGCAGCTGACTTTACCCGATCATACCTTGGCGGTAATGGTGAAACGGGAAGGCCGCTATTTCATCCCGAAAGGAAATACGGAATTAAAGGAGAACGACAAGTTGTTAATGATCTCCGATAATGACGAGGCGCTTTTGCAGGCGTATGATTCCTTGGGGGTGAAGGATTATACGATGAAGAAGAATTGAAATAATGTGCCAATGGGGGAATGTGCCAATATGCCAATGCAGATCTATTTGTGTAGAATAAGCATTGGCATATTGGTACATTATTTTTACCGTACCGGAAATTCAGTTATACGTAAAGTGGTACAGCCATAAGGGATTAACTCGATGCTTTCTTCGTCGCCCATATCATTGCCTTGCTGGGTAAAATACGAGATAGAACCAGAGGAACCTCTATATAAAGACCACCCATTAAGACGTTTGCCTTTCGCCTTGATTGTAATCGGGGCATTCTCTATGTTCCAAGGATAGTCGGTAGTCACTTTCGTTTTCTCTACGACAAAGTTGTCGTTGATTTGGTCTGGTTCCAAGGATTTATGTGTAAGCGCATAGTTCCAAGGAGAATCTGAAGTCACTTGATAATACCAGTTACCGTATTGAGCCGCCTTCTCTCCTTCAAATGTCTTCTTCTCCCATTTCTCGTTCATCTTCAAGGCATAAACCAATGGCCCCCGTTCGATTACCGCACTGCCTCCGTACCAACGGCTGGCCGCTACTTGCATTGGGAGTTCAACGGTTAGGACATCACCTTGTTTCCATTCCCGGTTGATACGGGCGATCTCCCCGGGATATGCATCCACGACGACATTCTCTCCGTTCAGTTTGATCACCGGCTGATTACACCATGCTGGGATGCGAATATGGAAAGGGAAGAAGGCTCTCTTTATTTTTTTATCCTCGAAAGCGAATTTAAAATGCAGAGTCTCGTCAAACGGATAAGCGGTCTCTTCCTCGATTTGCACGGTCACTCCGTTGGCTACCTTAGCTTTGACACTCGAAGGTGCGTATACAAGAGCGGCTATACCATTATCCGCCGTAGCGTACCAAAGGTTTTGAACTAATTTAGGCCAGCCTTGATGTAAGTTTGAGGTACAACAAGGATAACCCGTAAGTTCTCCGAATAAGATATCCGTATCATCGTGTGGCGTGGAGAAATTACGCCACTCACGAGTAACGGCTACTTGGTTGGTTTGCTGATAATATTGACGGGCAGAGTAATCATCTGTCACTTGAGTCGGCAATGCGTTGTAGGCCACTCGCTCCAGATAATCGGCCCATTGAACATCCCCTGTAATTTCCAGCATCTCTTCCAATGAGAACATCATCTCCACGGCGGTACATAATTCGGAACCGGTAGTCGGCTCACCGAAACGAAGTAGTTCGTCGCCACCCCAAAGCCCGGTCGGGAGACCGATCGTATTATGTATATCCTTTACCGCTTTCTTAACGGCGCATATCTGTTTCGGATCTTGATTCTGTTGATAATAAACAACCGGTTCCTTGAAGCCTTGCGCCAGATTGACACAGTGCAAACTGAGTTGGCGGGATAGATGATCTTGATTTAAGAAGATATCCGTCCAGTTAAACGTCTGTTTGTGAATCAACTCTCCTAAATCCAATAAGAACTTGTCGCCTGTGATATTATATAGCCAATAGACGACCATTAAATTATCACCCCCTCTTTGCTCTCCCCAAAAGGTCCATTTACCTAGTGGGTTTTGAGGCAACTCGGCTAATTGGTATTTAAAATATCGAGTAAAGAAATCAATGACCCGTGTATCGCCTGTGGCTGAGTAATATTGTTGCATTACTTTCATCATCACCATCTTAGGCCACCAATCCCGGGAATTGTCCCGTTGTAATCCCGGTTCGTAACTCCGGTCTGTATCCGGTCCGAAATAGCCGTTGGGCTTTTGGGAAGCCAAGGTCCATTCGACCCATGGCTTTACCTTATCGATAAGCGCTTGATCATTGAGTATATAGGCTAGTGGAAGAAGACCGTCTATCCAATAAGGGCCACGTTCCCATACGTCACCATCACCACCTAGCCAACCATTACGAGGGCCCATGACTTTCTCGTATACTTGATCCAAGTTTCCAGTCATGCCGTTCTTCATCCGTACTAATTGCTCCTGCATCCAGCCGGTAGGCCGGATAGAACCGATCGGTAATTCTATGTAAGGTTTCTGTAGCAACGGATAACGGTTGTTTTTGTAATTAACAGAGATAGCTGTTTTTTCATTAGCAAGCTGATTGGCCGCTACGGAAGTGGTAACGACCATAGCGAGCGATAATGCTAATATTTTAGGAAGAAGTTTCATAAGTTAGTAAATTAGTAGTTTATATCATTCGTTATAATCAATCCATACTTTCATTTTCCCCGCTTTCCGGTTATCCCATGTATAATAAGGGATCAAAGTGATTGCCAACTCATTCGTAGTGGCCTTTATGGTTGTAATCCCATTTAATAATTTCGGATTAAACTGGGCATTAAAAGAGGTGTTCGCCGCGATTTTTAGGTTATCAAAATCTTGAGGGTTATCTACCTCTTCCATGCAATATACGAGAGGCCCTCTTTGTATGGCACGCTTACCGATGTTTTGCTTAACTCTAGGGTCTGCGGTCATCAATTTGACTGGCATCTCCATTGATAAGGAGATTACGTCTCCTTGTTTCCACTCTTTATTTAATACGGCGTATCCTTTCTCTGTTGGAGCTTTTACTAGTTGCCCGTTTACCGATAAGGTATATTGTTCACACCAACTAGGGATACGTAAACGTATCTCTTTTTTCAACGGATTAGAAGGAGTTACAGTTAGTTTTACAGTTCCATCCCAAGGATAATTGGTCTCTTGTCTCAACGTGACATTTGTGTTGTCTGTGTTTATCTCAGTAGAATTACCTATGTACAGATTTACCCAGATCGCCTCATTGGAGGTTCCGTAAATATAATTACCGATAGATGGAAGGAAGCGAGATATTTGGCTTGGGCAACAAGCGCAACCATACCATGCTTGACGGTGATGGTCTCCTTTAGATTCCAAAGGATTAACATAGAAAAAACGATCCCCTTCCAGCGATATACCGGCTAAAGCTCCATTGTACATGGATCGTTCGAGGACATCAATATACTTGGAGTCACCAGTAAATTGATTCATTCGTTGATTCCACAATACCATTCCAACCGAAGCGCAGGTCTCACAATAAGCATCTAGGTTTGGCAGGTCATAGTCTTCTGTGAAACCTTCGTTATGGCGTGAGGAGCCGATCCCCCCGGTAATGTACATATTTCGGAGTACGACATCATCCCATAACCGATTCAAAGATTCGATATATCCAGAATCTTGCTTTAACGCTGCCACATCCGCCATACCACAATACAAGTACATGCAACGAACGGCATGACCAGCGATATCACTCATCTCACGTACAGGTTTGTCATCTTGGTAGTAGAATGGATCCCATTCACCTTCCCCACCTTTCGAGCCATGCCCGTGTCCTCGTTCCTCGATCAACCAATCAGCGAAATCTAGGTATTTTTGCTCTCCTGTGGTTTGATATAGTTTGACAAGGGCTAACTCAATTTCCTCATGTCCGGGAACCCAATCTCGTTTTCCCGGTCCAAAGATACTCATCATGTGATCGGTCATTCGTATACAAACATCTAGTAGTTTTCGTTTTCCGGTAGCTTTATAATAGGCCACTCCTGCCTCTATCATGTGTCCGGCACAATACATTTCATGCTTGTCCATATTAGTCCATCGTTTTTCCGGGGCGGTCAATGTGTAATACGTATTAATATATCCATCCGGTAGTTGGGCGGCGGCGAATTTATCGATCCATTCATCCGCTTTTTTCTCCAACTCTGGATTTGGATTGTTGATCAAACTGTATGCCATGCCTTCCAACGCTTTGTATACATCAGAATCATCAAAGAAAATACCGGAATGTTCCCCTTCCCTTTTTGCCGCATTCTCAAAATTGCGGATGCGCCCTGTCTGGTTCTCGATCTGATCAATACAAACAGGCAAAGTGGTCGATATATGTTTCTTTAACCTGGGAGACCAGAAATTATCTTGTATATGAACTTGTGAGAAGTCCACTTGGTCAATCATTTTGAAAGGAGCTTCTTTATGGGGAGCTTGTTTACATCCCCATAATGTTAGACATGTCAAAGATAATAATACGAACTGTTTCATTTTTTTGAGATTTAAAGTTATAATCTAATCAATGCTTTTATAAATCAGACCTATTGATGTTAGTAGGTCTGATTTATAATAAAAGTTTAAAGTTTACAAACCATTTTTGTCAAAGCATCTGCTGATGCTACTCTTTTTCCGTCGACGAAGATAAAGAATCCTTTCCCGTTACTATATTTTTTTCCTGTTTTATCATATAGAATACATATTTTTTTATGATGATACATTATATGATCTAGGCAAAAATAGTCCCATTTATCTTCTGGTATCAAAGGATTGACGATAAGAACGTCTTCGCTTTGCGGACGAATTCCTACCAGCCCACTTATGACTAAATCACAAAAAGAGGAGTGGTTGTAGTTTCTGCCTCTCTCTTTAGGTTGGTGATTTTTCAACATGGTTCTGGATATCCAATCTCCCGTAAAAGGATTTAGGTTCTCGTCGATCCAAGGAATGACATTACCATTATCGAGTGTGAGATGTTGGCTTTTTGTATATATTTTCAGTAATGTCCAAAAATCGTCTTTGGATATATAGTTTTGTTCTTGATCGTTCAGTAAATTCGCTAACCCTGTCAATGTCATGGCTGTGGCGAAAGGCCAAGACGGACCATTCCATTGGCATTCGTGCCCTTCATAGACAACTTTGAATTTGGGATGACATTGTTCTGCGGTTGTAGGACCATATGGAGCAAAAAAATGGTTTTTGTCCATTAGAAATTTCCATGCGATAGCATAAGAATGATTTGCTAGATCAAAACTCCAAGGCGTGTAACCATGCAATTCCCTGACATCGCGTAATATTGCTTTGCTATCCATAGGCAGTACTTTTATAAAAGAAGCCTGTTCGTCCCATAGTAAATCAAACATTTTGTTACGGATAGCCTCTGCTTTCTCGTGAAAATAGGAACCTTGAGGATCATTCTTTTTCTGAGCGACCCAAGAAAGAGTATTTGCTTCTGCTGCCATATATGAGTTAATGGTAGCCCTATAGCCATTTCCTCCGATAGAAATTTCCATGCCGTCACGGTTGTCTGTTTGCCAGAAAAGGCCGGTTTCGGAATTAAATTTCTCTTTTTCCCATCCGTTGAAGTTAGAGACCAGTTCAGGATATGACTCTTTTAATATAGAGTCGTTCCCTGTGACTAAAAAATATTGGTAGATTGCATTCGCTATAGGAAAACTATAGGATCGAACATCACCTCCACCCCTTAACCAGTAATAGGCGTAATCATTCAAGTAACGCTGTTCATGTAGCCATCTCCCTTCCCTGAAATGAAACCAAGCTGGACAACAAATTCCGTTATATTTCCCAGCCCAAGAGACATCAGGCAGAAATTCTGTTATTATAAATCCCTCTGGTGTTTCTTTTATATGTTTTCTATAAGTCCACCATCGGAAATAATAAATCTCTTCGATATCTTTATCGGGACATTCGAAAAAAGGAATGTTTTCGGCGAGAAAATCTTTAGCTTGTTTGTTCGATATGGACTGTATGTATATTTCCTTATCTTGCTGGTTGAATTTATCCGCATATAAATCAGATAAATGACGATCTAAAATCTGCCCTTGAATATTTACAGAAAAACAAAGTCCAATAAGTAAATAGAAAATGTGTGTATGACTCCTGCTCATATAATGGTTTTATTGTAGGTGTCCTTCTAAAAGAAGGGCACCTAGGTTGGACATTATGTTTGTTTATAAATAATTAGGATTCTGCTCTAGGTTTGGATTTGAGGTCAATACTGTTTCCGGAATAGGGAATACTGAACGATAATCCCCCTCAGGCTTGTGAGATAACCAGCTCTTTGTCGTATATATACCAAAACGAATGGCATCTCTGCGGCGATGCATTTCCCAAGCAAATTCCCAACCCAGCTCATCATACATCCTTCCGAATTGGATTGGATCAGTGTTTCCTCTATCTACGATTTTATAATCTTCCACATAACCATATTGATAGCAAGTATTTCCCGCTAATTGGGAGTCTGTTACTGTCGCTAATTCAGGATTATCTTTAAACGCCCTTTGGCGCACTTGAGTAACCAAAGTACCAGCCCCGGATTTTCCTGTACGTAACAAGCATTCGGCTTTCATCATCATAATTTCCGCATATCTGAATACAGGAATGTCTGTGTTTGAACTGGAATATGAATTTTCAGCGACCTCAAATTTATTCATTCTGTAGCCTTCCAACTCACTGGTATAATTTCCGCTAGGAATATCCTTCGTGTAGATCAGGGGTTCTCCCATTTTATCATAAGTTCCGTATAAAGGAGTACCATCAGCGGCCAATTGTTGCCCCATAAGCCAAGTATCGGCTAAACGTGAATCTTTTTCATTGTAAGTGTCTATGAATTGAGTAACTCCCATGGCAGATCCACATCCCCAAGGTGTATCAATCGTATTGTATTTCTTTTTTAGTTCACCGTGCCAAGAAAACATAAATATACTGTTTCCCGTAGCGAAATTCTCGTCGTAAGGGATTGTAAAAATGATTTCTTTACAGCTTTCGACACCCAGGGCCCTAAAAAGATCTTTGTAATTTTCAGCTAAAGTGAATTTCCCGCTGTTTATAATATCATCACATTGGGTTATACAGTCATTCCAGCGTGCTTCGTTTATGTAAACTTGTGCGTTTAGATATAAGTTGGCTAATAGAGCTTTGGCTGCCCATTTCGTCATTCGCCCGTAATAATTGCCTCCTACTTCTTCGCTTAAATTAGGTATTACCTCTATAAGTTCGTTTTCTACAAAGTCGAAAATTTCTCTGCGTGTATTTTTGGCAGGTAAATCCATCGCAGTTGTTGTTACAAGAGGAGCGTCCCCGAAATTGTCACATATTTGCCAATAGTAGTAAGCTCGCATAGCCCGAAGCTCTGCTAATCCTTGTGTTTTTTCTGTGTCGGAGGGTGTGGGTATTACCCCTGTTTCAATTTGTTCGATAATTTTGTTACATAGTAAAGCCCCTTGATAGAACCATGACCATATATTTTTCACATGGTCTTGCTCTGAATTCCAGGTTTGATAATGCATACGGCGGTATGCGCCACCATCATCCCAACCAGAGGCATTAGGTGGCATAACGATTGCGTCTGCGCTTACTTCTTGTGCGCAAAAGTATCCCCAATGATCTGATTGGCTACGTAAATAACTATATACACTCGCTATAGAAGGAGTGAAATCATCTACTGTATAATTGTATGTTTGTTCTGTTACTTTCGAATATACGGTCTCATCCAGATTGTTGCTGCAAGAAAGTATGCTAAAAGAGCAGCAAGTGCCTAATAGAATTTTTATATAAGTATTCATGATTTATTGCGATTTAAAATTTAATAGAAACACCAAATGTGTAAGTTCGGGTAGACGGGTAACGGTTTTTGTTATCTACGCCAGGAGTCAAACCACTTAAACTGACCTCAGGATCGATTCCTGAATATCCAGTGATGGTGGCTAAGTTAGAGACTGTCCCATATATCCTTAACCGTTTAATCCATGTATTGAAATTGAATGTATAACCGAGGGTTATATTATCTATTTTCCAGTAGTTGCCTTTTTCGATGTAGTAGCTTACATATTGAAGTTCCTGATCTATCGCCAAAGGAGAGTTGCCAAATTTTGTGTCGAATGCCTCGTTTAGTACATTACCTCTTGCTAGCATGACAGGAGCCCCATATTGTAAGCGTGGCATATTCAAGATATCAAATCCGAAAGCTCCACGCATAGTTACTGAAAAATCGAAACCTTTCCAACTGATAGAATTGTTCCAATTAAGGTAGTGCTTAGGTAAGCCGTTTCCGATGACCTGTTTATCTGTTGGTTGTTGCTCGGAGATTGGTTTAGGGTTACCATCTGCTCCCTCTATGATCCAATGTCCATTATCGTCAATATCAATTGTTTTGTATCCCCAAAAATTACCTATTGGTTCACCTTCTTGAATGCGATGTGTAGTGGTTTGTAATGGTTCTCCGGTGGAACCTTTATCTGAGTAACCACTAGATATAAACTGATCATTAGATAGTGATAATAGCTTGTTTTTATTTGTTGAGTAGTTGGTCGAGGTTGTCCATTGAAAATCTTTGGTTTGTATGGGTATTGCGGTTATACCAACCTCGATACCTGAATTTCTCATAGAACCTGCGTTCGCCACCATACTAGAATAGAGATAAGGTGGAGATGGTACGGTATAATCCCATAGCAGATCCTCTGTTTTACGATTATAATAGTCAATATTACCGCTGATACGATCATCCAGAAATCCGAAATCTATACCAATGTTAACCTCTTTCTTTTTCTCCCATCTTAAATCTGGATTAGCGTTAGAATCTGGGCGGATGGTTTTTATATATAACCCATTGTAATATACATATGTGCCGAAATCCAATGTGTTTAAGGACATATAGGGATCATCGGGAACTGTACCGGTTATACCGAAACCTGCACGTAATTTTAAGGTGGATAGTTCTTCTATATCTTTTAGGAAATTCTCGCCTTTAATATTCCATGCACCGGATACGGAGGGGAAATTTCCCCATTTATGATCTGCGCCAAATTTGGTGGATCCTTCGTGACGAATACTGGCAGCTAGCATGTATTTACCCTTGTAACTGTAGTTTAAACGGCCGAAATAACCAATCAGCCTACTTTCGTTTGCTTCTGAGAATTCCGTGGCTTTGCCATCTTTTAAGGCTTGTCCGGTTTCCATATTATTGTATGTGTAATCGTCAGATGGAAAATCATAGTTTTGCATATAATAATTTTGATATGTATCCTTTTGCCAACTATAACCGGCCAATAGCGTGAATGAATGGTCTTCTAGTAGTGTTTTCCTCCATTGAACTGTTAGCTCTGATAGATCTTGCGCTTTTCGTGTTGTTCCGCGAGATGCGTAACCATTTTTCCCATCTCTCCATGTAGATTTATGGTTTTGCGTCTCGTAATAACCTCGTGTTTGATTATAAGTGTTGGAAGAAACGAGATATTTAATGTCCAAGCCTTCTATTGGAGTGTAAGTGATATTTCCAAACATCCTCAAATTTGTAGCTTGATTTTCTCCTTCAACCTCATTTAGCATAGCGACAGGATTGTAATATTCGTTTTTGGTACTTTCCGAATATTTTCCCTCTGCATTATAGACAGGTGTTGTTGGATTGTATATCAGAGCATTCCTGTAAACCTCGCTGTTATAACTTCCTCCATCCGAGCCAGAGAAATAACTTTGCTTATATCCGCTTAAACTAGCGTTTAATTTTAATTTATTGTTGAACATACGATGTGTAATTTCAATACGGGGATAATACATCTGGTTGTTGGTTCGCTTGATTAATCCATTTAACCCCCTATATTCAAAACTAGCTACATAATTTGTTGTACGACTACCACCTCGTAAGCTGATGTTGTAAATTTGAGTAAATGGGGTACGGGTTACTTGGTCTAGCCAGTCGGTTGTAGCACCATCGTCTTGAGCCCCGGCTACTCCTTCTTTAACTCGTTGACGGTATTTGTCCGCATTCATAAAAGGCAGTCTTTTTATTATTTGTTGTGTGGATATATATGCGTTCACGTCCACCTCTGTTGGCATTTCTCCTAAGGTGTTTTTAGTCGTGATCAGAATTACGCCATTTGTTCCACGTGTTCCGTAGATCGCTGCGGCAGAGCCGTCTTTTAATACGTCTATTTGTTGAATGTCATCAGGTGAAACTGAATTTAAGTCTCCTGGAATACCATCAATCAAAACGAGTGGGCTTGCGCTGGCTTTTAGGGTTGTGATTCCCCTAAGAGAAATTTCGGATGTAGATGTTGGATTTGCGTCTGGTGTGATGATGCTTAAACCCGGTACTTGTCCTTTAATAAGTTGGGCTGGGTCGGTAGACGGTGTTTTGATGAAATTTTCGGATTTGATAGAAGAGATTGCACTTGCGACTTCTCCTTTTTTTTGAGTACCATAGCCAACAACGACTACTTCATCTAAACTTTGTGTATCTTCCGCTAAACGAACAGTTATTTCTTTCTTGCCGTTTACATTGATATCTTGACTCAAATACCCGATGTATGAAATTTGGATAATAGCGTTTTCTGGAACTTCCAGTGTATATTTTCCATTAAAGTCTGTAATGGTTCCGATAGAGGTCCCTTTTATGAGAACGTTGGCTCCTATGATAGGTTCTCCATTTTTATCAATTACAGTTCCTGTAATTCCTTTTTTACTTTGTTGGGGAGATGAATCTCTATTTACCTCTTTTCTCATCAGAAAGATGTTCTTCCCTTCTATCTTATAGATCGTGTCTGTATTCTTGAAGATATTGGACAAAATCTCCGTTACAGTTTGGTTGGAGGCTGTAATTGAGATTCTTCGTTCAAGATCCACTTCTTCAACGTTGTAAATGAAAAGATAGTCTGTCTGTTTTTCAATCTCCTCCAGAATATTGTACGTTTTAGCGTTATTTAGTATAAAGTCTATACGCATATTTTGTGAGCGAACAGAAGCTAATAATCCGGTAGTAAAAATAAATAGTGTTGTTAAGGCTAACTTCATGACTCGAAATATTTTATTTTCCATACATTTGTGATGTTTTAATGTTAGTACTAAATAATTTAAGGATAATTCGGTGCTGACTTCTGCCGGGAGATGCTGCAACATTTCCCGGTTTTTCATACCGATTGAATTTATCGACTTTTCTGTTTCATAGGCATATTGATTTAAGTAGTGAATAAATGTGTTTATTTTATTATAATCAAATTCTCTTCCTCATTCTTCGTATAAGTAAACTTATGTTTTAATTGAAGTACTTTTAGCACATGTTCGACTCCATCCTTAATCCTAAACTTACCGGAGTAACGATACTGGAGTAGGGATGGGCGTTGTACGTCTATCTGGATATCGTAATAAAGTTGTAACTTGTCTATTAGATCTTGGATCGATTCATTTTCAAAACAAAATAGGCCCTCTTTCCACTTGAAATAGTTGTAATCCGAGATGTGAGATGTTTCTAGTCTTCCATTGTTGGCTACGGCGATCTCATCAGGTTTTAGACGAAGACTTTGAGATAACTCCGGTGAAGTTATTTCTACACTTCCTTTTATAAGGGCAGTTTCAAACAATGGGCTGTTGTGATAGGCTTTTACATTAAATTCAGTCCCCAATACTTGGATTGTATACTTTGGAGTTTGCACGGTAAATGGACTTTTTTCATTGTGCTGGACGGAGAAGTAGCCTTCGCCGTCTAATTCCACGTTGCGAGTGTTTGCGCTGAATTGTTCAGAAAATTTTAGGGTTGAGCGAGAGTTTAGCCATACATGTGTACCATCGGCCAAGATGACCTCTGCCCGTTGTCCGGCTGGTACATGAATAGTTTGCATTTGTGCCTTGTCTGGTTGTTGTGTCAATAGTTGTTTACTACCCCAAAAACCAACCAAAAAGATGGCTGCGATCTTTAAGAGCTCGATAGTTATTTTTTGTATTGAGAAATGTCTCTTTCTAACGGAATATTTCTCGTTTGTATCACTTTGCCAAAGTGAGAGATCATATAATTTGCGCAAAGCTAGAAATTCACGCATATTCTCCGGGCTTTCGTCCAACCATGACGCTACTTTCAGTCTCTCTTCTTCGGAAACCTCACCTCTTATATATCGTTGTAGTAATTGCTCCATGAATATCTATTAATTTCGCTTTGTATTATAAAAACGATACAATGAGGTAGATCCCTAGTGGAAAAGCGAAAAAAATTAAGAAAAAAGAAAATAAAATAAGGGCAGGTAATCTTTTAGGTTGATACGTAATACCTTTAATGCCTTAGTTATATGATATTCTACTCCTTTTGCAGTAATGTTGGTCTCTTCCGCTATTTCTTTCACGGTTTTATTCTCGAAACGACTCATCTCGAATATCCGGCGGGTTTGCTCGGGCAATGATTGTAGTGTATTGTGTATGATGGTTTGTATTTCGTGAGAGAATATTTCTTCTGGATCACATGCTTCAAGTGTCGATATACGAATATTGAGTTCACGATCATTAAGTTCCATGATGTTTTCAATGGCGGATTCGTGGATTACTTTATGTCGTAAATAATCTAAGGCTTTGTTTTTTAATATGGTTAGCAGAAGAGTTTCTGAGGTCTCTGCCTCTTGTGATAGGGATAATCTCCAATATTTCACGAGAGATTCTGCCACGATATCTTCTGCCGCCATATCGTCGTGTACATATGATTTTGTAAACAGAAATGACCGTCGGTAATTTCGTTCATAGATACTATTGAAATCATCTCCTTTCATTTTCAATGTAGATTGGATGACAAATGTAGAAATTTTTGGATAGAAAAACAGTATTGGGCTAAAAAAGATGTTAAGAACAGATTGAGCGGTGAAAAATGGATATCTTTGTGAAAAGCATTAAATCATTAGGTCTTATGGATATAGGAATGCGGAACTACGATCTTCGGACTTTAATTGATGATGTGGAGGCGGAAGCCTCGTCTTTCTTATATCGGGAAGTTTGTTCGGGAATTGAGATCTGGAGATGTGGATGCCTTCCTCACTCGTTTAAAAGCCTTTTTCGCTGATTTCCCTTATGAGTTAAAGGCTAAAACGGAGTGTCATTATCAAGTAGTGTTTTATCTGGTGTTTAAATTGATGGGACAATTCTGTGATGCGAAGGTGCGCGGTGCGAAGGGACGTGCGGATGCGGTAGTAAAGACGAAAGATTATATTTATGTTTTT
>OJMK01002130.1_pt1 | contig 14253 bp, 11 predicted proteins | sample 1597201 | NCBI WGS metagenome assembly OJMK01 (sample SAMEA2452125, study PRJEB22498) | human gut metagenome | reverse complement strand
TATAAGCAAACTACCATCCTCGTTATAAGCTGAAACATTCGGCTTTTTCGGTATCCGCTTGTCGATTAACTTGATAACATACTCTAAAATTTCTTCTTCTTTACTTTTACTCATTTTCTTCTCCTTTCAACAGTTCAGGGTTGTCAAATATGTTACCGATTACTTCTAACTTATCAGACAAATAAAGACCTGCATTGTCATTAGTCATAGCCAAAAATTGACCGTCTGTATATGTCACAACTGCGTAGACTCTATGACCGCTGTAATTTGAAAAATGACTTACTATATCCCCCTCAAAAATCTTCTCGCCGTTTTTATCCTTCATGCCCGTATACTGTCCAACTGTATCTTCCTGCACCTGAACTACATTCAAGTCATCGTCCGACAGCCAAATGCCGTCTCCGTCACGTATGTATGTTTCGCTGTCATAAATCCACTCGCCGTTATACACTCGCTTACCTCTGAATAATATCTCCCTCATCGGTTGCCTCCGTTCTAACCTTTTCCTTTTCATAATTAGCGCATTTAAACAAGCTTTCAGCAAAATCCAAACCCGCTTGAAAACCGTCGTAATATTTTTGGCGCCCATATGAATCACGATCGTAATCATACTCCTTTCGACGACGATAAGCTTCAATCGCTTCTAACGCTTTATCAGTATCAATATTTTTTGCCTTATACATAGATTACCTCCTAATTTTTTATCCTCCCTGACTTTCATTAACAGCCGAATAACTGTCGTTCGTTATTTCAATCTCCGTTCTTGGATTTTTCTTTTCTGTCTTTCAGCAAAACTTTCGTCTCCGGTCATTATGGATATAGTTTCGCATGCGTTTACGGCGATGTCGTATAAATTATCAGACTTTTCAATTTCGTTAAGTAACGATCCGGCTTTACGTATATTATCCTGATACGCCTTATAAACTGAACACCAGTTTAAATACTCCTTTTCGAACTCGCCGCATTTTGAAATCAGAATGCTCTTTTCGATTTTGCGTCTTCCCGTTCTATCTGCCCTTTCCTGAAACTGTAGTATAATGCTCTTAGCGACGTATACAGACACATTTCAGGAATTGTCATGTATTTAGGAATAGGTTTGTTTTTAGCGGCGGACGCTTCTATTTCACCCGTCCGCATAAGTAATCCTCCAAAACCTTAATTGCCTCCTCATATCCGCGGCAGACTGCGCATTTATATCCTTGGGCTTCAAGCTCTTCTATCCACCAGCTTTGATTTTCTGATACTTTCCCTTTATCCGCTTTCATTTCGATATACAGTCCGTGATACCCGCCTCTTGACGCCGGAAGATGAAGATCGGGAACTCCCGATTTAACGCCCAGAAGCTTAAGAAGTCTGCCTTGTACCGGAGAGCACTGTCTTTCATTGGGAATATGATACAGAAGCTTTAAAACGGGATATTTTCTCCTTATGTGCGCTTGCTGGGTCCATTTAATTAACATCCGCTGATGCTGTGATTCATTCATTGCTAACCTCCCATAACTCTGTTTAATATCTGTGAAGCCTGTAATTTAGTGAGACAGTCAAAATCTATATCGCCGTCGTACCTCTTGCATTTACGCTTTATCAGACTTTTCTGTTTCTCTGAGGCTGGCTTGCGTCCCCAGCGTTTTGCTCTTTCAAGATTCCAGATATATTCGCTCGCCGGATGATTTTCCTTTAAGTCGGTAAAAATCATATCTATTGCCGACTGCATATCCATTTCAATACCGTTGATATTTACGTTTCCAAGCTCGTCCGGACAAGGTATCGACTTATTTCCCTCAGGGAGGTTACACACAAGTCTTCCGTCGGGCATCTGAAAAAAATTGATATTATGAAGCTCGTATTGCTGTCGTTGCGCCCAAAGATTTACCGTTTCAATGTTCCTGATCCAGCTTGAAGGAACGTCGGAAGCCCTTTCTATTTTTTCAGGCAGTTCAAACAGATCGCCTTCCAGTTTATCCTGCTGTGATTTCGGAACTCCGCTTATATCTATTCCAAGCAGCGACGGCGCCGTACACAGCGAACGCCTGCCGGTTATTCCTACGCAGTCTATAAGCGTCAGTTTATCCTTTTCGGGGTGAAGCCTCAGTCCTCTGCCGACCATCTGAGCATACAAACTTTCCGATTGGGTAGGTCTTGCAATTATAACCGTTTCTACCAACGGTATATCGGTTCCCTCCGTAAATACCATACAGTTTATTAAACATGGTATTTTTCGTTCGGTAAACCTTTTGATAATCTCCCCGCGGTTTTTCGTTTTACCTGTAATAACGGCCGAGCCCGGTATTCTTTCCGAAATAGCTTCGGCGTGGCTTACGCTGGCGGCGAATATCAAAACGGCTCCTTTTCCAAGCTTGCGGTATGTTTCTGCAATTGCGTCCTCGGTACCGCTCATTGCTTCGGAAAGCTCTCCGGGGGCATAGTCGCCTCGGCTTGTATGTACTTGAGAAAGATCATAGCCTATATCTACACGTTTACAGTCAATATCACAAAGATAACCGTTTTTTATACCCCATTTCAAATCCCGCTTAAATACTATTTCCTCATATAAATCGTCAAGTCTTGCGCCGTCCGCTCTGTTAGGGGTTGCCGTGAATCCGATCACTTGCTCCGGCTTAAAATAATCAAGTACCTTTCTGTAGGTTTCGGCGGCTGAATGATGAGCCTCGTCGACTATAACGGTACTGAAATCACAGGGAGAAAATCTGTCAAGCCTTCGGGCTATACTCTGTATGCTTGCCGATACTATTTCTTCGCCCAACGACCTTTCCGACGCCATTTCTATTCCCTTTGAGCAATCAAAGTATTTAAGCGGCTGTCTTACAAGCTCTTCTCTGTGGGAAAGAATAAGCATTCTCCCCGTACGTCTTATGTTTGCAAACGTAACCGTTTTTCCTAATCCGGTAGCCATCTGTACAAGATAGCGTCCGGGACCTTTATCTGACAGAATATCAATACATTCCTGCTGATAATCTCTTAATTTAATATTCAATGTTTTTATCGCTCCTTTTGCTGTATTCCCTGTTCAAGGGCGCAGTTTGCCATTTTCAATACGATCTTCATATCGTCATAGCAAAGAGTAACGGGGATATTATAATCTGTCAAAATCTTTACTATTTTTCCCGAAAGCTTCATCATTTCATTCAGCTTGTAGGGAGGTATGAATTTATACCCTTTTTCTTCAGCTTCTTTCATTTCTTCGTTTAATGTCATTTTTAATCGCTCCTTTGTGTGGCACATGCGGCACTCTGCGGCACTGCTGTTCCACAGCTTAACCCTCGCATTTACGCGCTTTATAACGTGCTGTGGCACTGTGGCACAAAATCGCGCATTATCTCGTCTGGAAAACTTTTTTTATTAAAACGGGGAAATTATAATATATTTGTATATATGTCTTATATATAGGGGGAAAATGTGCCACAGTGCCACACGTCCCGTAAACCTCGCAAATGCGTGGTTTATTCCCTGAGATTTGTGCCACAAACGGGTCACAAGCAAGCCACAAGCGAGCCACAAACGACGCCGCATTATAATAAGTCTTCGTAATCTTCAATATTTATTTCCTCTTCGCCCATAGGCAGTCTCATTACCACGCACTCCACATTAACGCCGTTAATTCGCTTTCCGCGGGTAAATCTTCGCCCTCTCGTCAGAATAAGACCGTTGGTTTTGAGCCATGAAAGCAGCGCTCTGTCGTCAAATCCCGCGTCCTTTGCAGCCTTTCGGAATACCGCTCCGTTTATGTATGCCCAATCGTCCTGAATAACGCCGTATACGTCTGAATTTTCGTTGTCGGCTTTAAATCTGTTAGAATTCATCGCTACCCAGTCACACATATAGCTGTAACCGCGTTCTCCTGCCGATACAGAGGTTTTGGATTTCAAAAAATCTGATATCTGGCTTACCGTTAGACGATTCCCCGTCTTGAATATGATTTCATCCGCAAGCCTGTCGGCAAGCAGAATTGCCGCCGCCGCCATAGCCTGCTTCTCTGTCGTACTTCCTGAGGATAATTCCTTAAAAAGCTTTTCATATTCCGCCTTCGCCTTTTTTATACGTTCGTCCGTCAAGCTTTCAATAAATATTTTACCGGCATGACCGTAATTTAGCTTTATAACCTGCGTAACTCCTATTCCGTCCTTTACGACCGCGTCCTTTGCTTTGCACTCTATGTCGATTACTCGGTTAATGGCTCCCGCGCCGGAATTATCGGCTGTCAGAGGCGATTCTCCGGTCGTAAGTATACAGAGCAGCCATGTAGGCGGCTTGTCGATACCTCCGGTCTTTGTTCCTCTGGTCCTTCCTACTCCCTGCGAAAGCTGATACACATCAAATTTACTTCTTCCGCGGCTGTCCTTTGAAAGCTGAAGCTCGTCAATACACATAGGGATATTATTAAGAAAAGCCGCGGTTTTTTCATGACCTACCTGAGTAGCGTTAAATGTCTGCACATACTGTCCTATGGCCGGATTCCCCCATACTGACGCCGCCAGCATAAGAGCGACCGTCTTGCCCGTTCCCGATTCCACTCCCCAGAGATGAACAAAAAAGCACAATCCCCCGATCTTACTGATAAGCACGCTTGCAAATGAAGCTGCAAGCATTATCTGCGCCGTTATACTGTCGCTCCGGCATTTAACCGCGGTATTTAACCATTTTTCAAAGCTCCCCTTCTGTGATATCGCCTTGTAAATTGTACTGTAATTCGCGTCGCCGTCAAAAATCAATCCTTCCACATAAGGGGAGAAGTCCTGCCCGTCCCCTATGTAGCCCAGTCTTGAAACGCTTTTGTGCTCAGGCAGGGAATCATAATTCAAGGCTTCTATATCGCACAAATACTCGGACAGCAGCTTTGCGCTTTTAGTTGTAACCGATATTCCCACCGCCGCAAGCTTGATAACCTTCGACGCGTCGAAAAGGTCGTTTTTTCCCACTATTATTTTTTTCCACTGTTTGCCTTTGAAGTACGCTATTTTAAGCTTTTCTTCGTTTGTATCAATGTTTACAAGCCGTTCTACCGGTATAATCGGATGCAGACAGGCAATCTCCTGAGCGTCCAGTCTGGTTCGGGAAACTCCGTAGGCGTCGCAGTTCCATTGCCCCGCCTCAAGCTCTAAAGGCTGCTCGGGAAAATCGGTAGGGTGAGTTATGTTTATGTTTTCAGCGGATTTAGCCTTTATAAGACGCAATGATTTTTCATAATTGTTAAACGCTTTCTTAAAATTAGTAAATCCGGCTTTTTTAGCTTTCACCGCCGCACATTCAAGCTGCACCGTTTTTTCAAAAGGGTCTGTATATTTGCTTATTTCCTCATAAGGCGCCGTAGTTGAATAATCCTCAAGACAGTAATCGTATGACAAATCTATCTGATTCTGTGTAAGATATTCGTAATTATCTACCTTATAATCAAATAATAAGCCGTCGAATTCTTTAAGTCTGTTACATTCTGCCGCTTTTTTTCTAAGCGCTGTTAAGGATCGCAGTCTTTCTTCGCTGCTTTCGCTGAAAAGAGCTATATGTTCTATTACTCCGGTTATTCCTTCGGCTTCCGCGCTTTTCAAATCAACGGCGTCTATTTGTTCCTGTGTTATATTAACTCCCCCTTGCTACATTTTAAAACGGTACAGCGTCGTCGCCGAGGATTTCTTCATAATCCGAAAGATTGCCAAGCGCAGAAGGGACGGAATTGTTTTGAGTATTATTTCTGTGTTCTTTTGTAAGTTTATCATTAGGAATAGTAAAGTCGCCGCTTTTAATCCTGTCGATAGAATTTGCAAATCTGCATTTTGTGACAAAGTGATATTCGCCGTTATCCGCCTTAAATTCTTCACGTCCAAACACGCCGCCAAATATTTTACCAATAAGTGATTTTTCATCCCAATTCCATATATATCCCGGATTCGACTTTTCAACACTTGTAGTAAATCTTTTAAAATACTGTTTTGTTATATTGTCATTTTCCGAGCCGTCATCCTTAGGAATAAAAACGTCGAATACTCCTGCGTTCGGCCATTTGGCTTCAGGATTTTTTATGCGTAACTGTTTAAACTTGTTTTCAAAAAAGTTTGCATATTTATCATGATTTATGATATCAAAAGCTATTTTCAATATCGAAAAATCGTTATAGTCTTCTGCTCTTGCTCCCTTAATAGTTAACTCATACCCGCCGACCTCAAGTGAGAGGCCGCCTTCATAAACTTGTAAATCATCATAACCACTGAATTTTTGTATCATTTTATCCTCCGTTATTCTTCATTTTCGTAATTGTTTAAGGCTTTTATAACTTCTGTTATGTCGTTGGGAATTTCATCTGATTCAAACAATCCCATAGGCGATTTAGCAGTACTGTTTTTAGCATGAGTTTCAAAAATGTATTTGCCTCCCACGCATTTTGCAATTAAAACTGTTGTAAATTTGCTTTCAAGGCAAATTTTATCTAATTTTTTACCGCTTGTTTTAATGCGAGTAAAAAGAAACCCGCTGTCATCACGTTCTGTCTGAGTATGAGCTATAAATATGACGGTGAGATCAGGTCTGTACATCAAAGCGGAATCAACTATATCCCAAATGCACTGCGCCAAATCCTGCCATTTGTCGTAACCTTTTTCTTTCATTCTTCTCATTTCGTCAGCGACCATAATCGAGCCTATGGTGTCGATCACAAGCGTTTTTATTTCCGGTCGGCGCTCATTCACAGCATCCATTATTGTACGTACTTTAAGCGGTCGATCTGTGGTATAGTAATTTTTATTTTCTATACTGTAATACTTCTTCCAGCCTCGCCATGACAAGCCTTTTTTATCGGCGTCAATAATGTATGTTTCGGCTGGATTAAGATTTCTTAGCGAGGTTGTCTTGCCGGATCCGCTTTCTCCGGCTATACATATAACGTTTGCCATTATATCCTCCTATTTTATTTGTATATTCAGTTTTTCCGCCAGTGCGCACCCTGGAACGGAAAGCCCGCTGTCAATAAGCTTCTTAATAGCGACTTTATCCGGTTTGGGTTCTCCGTATTTAACAAGTCCGTCATTGAATTCAGCTACTTTATATACGTCAAAAACCTCAACTGATTTTGATTTTCTGAATGATACCGCAGCTTTGGCCGTATTAAATTTTTCTCCATGAAGAGCGTCGGACAGATAATTCTGTAAGCTCTTTAAAAGGGCCGTTTTACCTTAAGGATTTCGGAACAGGCTCATATACCGTAGGTTCAGGCGATTCATGGGATACCGTAACCCTCGTTCCCGGCGATACTACATACAACGCGGACAACGATAATCAGTGGAGCGACGACGTTATAAATTCATCTGATTCCGCATACGTCCAAAGCTGTCTTGGAGCAACGAGGGGCGACAGCAATTTCAATCCCAGTATGGACGCAGACTGCGATAACGTAATCAGTCAGGCTGATCTGGACGCTTTCTGCGCTTTCTATGAAAACCTTGCCGACGATGAATATTACACGCTTTCTCAGTATGTTCAGAGTCTTGACATAAATCTTGACGGAGTAATCAACGATACCGACTACAAGCTTTTAGAGGAATCGGGCGCGTCCGAATCGGAACTGGCGGATTTTAAAAGCGAACTGGATACGGCAAGAACCGTAAATTCATGGGTATATATTTACAACCATGAAATGACGGGCGATGTAATAGTTAATAAGGAAGATTACGAACAAGGTCTTGCAAAAATAAATACATACGCTCAGAAACGCGGACGTTCTGACAATTACTTTGAATACATGGACAAGGATAACAACGGAACAATTGAAAACTCCGACGTTTCATGGTTTTCCGCAGCTTATTCGGCTTCAGGAGATTTGGACTGGGATCACGCTTTCAAAAGAAATCTGAAGGTACTTGCGGGCGGTGAATTCCCCTACAGCTTTAATCTTCACGATACCAATCTTGATTTAAACGGTCAGACTGTTTACGTGGCGGACTGTATGTCCTTTACAACGGATATGCCGCAGTTCTGGTCTGGTAACGGAGCAACTCTCGATATCAACGGCGGTAAGCTTTTAATAGAAAACAACCTTGTGTTCAGAACGGCGTCTCCAGACGGCTGGGGAGGAAATACAGGACAGCTAATGAATCTCAACGGCGGTCAGGTTGTAATCGGACAGCATTTTGATTTCGGTCAGGCTAACTGCTATGATACTATCCTTATGACAAATTCTGCGGATAATCTATATGTAGGCGGAAACTGGACATATATCACGCTTCAGGATATGGAAGGAAAGTGGACGGCAGGACAGATTTGGTTTGCAGGACCAGTCTGGGAAGTCAACGAGCTTTCGGGAGATAAGGCGATCTACTCTTCAGGTACACAGTCCATAATCTTCGGATATGAAGGCGGTAAGCAGACAATTCTCTGGGACAACCCCGAAACATATATAAACAACGAGGACGGCAGTTACAATACGGAACGCAGTTTAAATTTTGACTACGAATTCGGAATCCTTGTAACAAAGGAATTTACGGAAGAAAACTTCTGGTTCAGACCGTGGTGGCGTCCTTATGACCTGCCAGACTATACCCTCTACCGCAAGGGTTGGGAAATCGGCGACGGCGTACATATTGCAACAGGCAACTACACAAAATCCTTTACCGATTTAAGCATTGCCTCTCCCGGAGTCAAATCTGATTTTGTCAGAACATACAACTCCATGAGCGATGAGGAAGGCAGTTTCGGTATCGGTTGGGATTTCAATATCGATGTGAGCAAAATCGTAATTCCTGCCCCCGGTTACTATCAGGTGGTACTCCCCGACGGCTCCAATACAACGTTCAAGGATGACGGCAACGGCGGATTCGAGTGCCTTAACGCACACAGCACAATGACAAAATCCGGCGATGAATACACAATTACAAACGCGGCTCAGTCCAAGTATCACTTCAATTCAGACGGAGAGCTTGACTGGGTCAAGGACGCTAACGGCAATAAGCTTACAATTTCCGCAATGAATAACAATCAGAGAATCGTGACCGATTCTACGGGCAGAAACTACAAAATTACTTACAACGGAAACAGCGAACATTCACGTATTACCAAAATTGAAGATACAGCTGCCAATAGAATTGTGATGTATGCCTACAACAGCGATTTCCAACTTGTATCCGCTGCAAGCGTTTCGGGCGGTACGGAAAAGTATGAATACGACGGAAACGGCAGACTCTGCAAGATCACTAATTGCTATGACGAGGTTACTGATACAATTGTTTACAACGATAACGGATCAGTAAATTATCTCATAAATTCCGCAGGACTCAAGCAGGAATATACCTATGACAAGGCTTTCAAGCAGACAGGTCTGAAAGAGTATGATGGCGATAAGCTTGTAAAAACTTTCACTTATGATTATGATGAAAAGCTTTCTGTAAAAACAAATAAGGTGGAAACCGACGGTCAGACATACGAGGTTGATAAAATCACCTACAACATGGTCGACGACGAAAACAAGTATGATGAAATTAAGGAAAGCGTCGACATCATGGGCAATACTACCAAGTATGAGCGTGATGATAACGGAAATGTAATCAAGACCACAAATCCCGACGGCACATTCACTTTAGCTCGTTACAACGATAAAAACATGCCGCTGGTTCAGGTTGACGAGAGCAACAATGTTGTAATTAACGAGTACGATAATTCAGGCGTGAACGTGCTGAAATCATATCAGAGTCTCTCCCCTGTTTCAAATGCGGCTGCAATTGCAGCAAGCGGTTATGATCTGTCGCAGGTAAGCTATGCTGATTATGCAATGACAGTTTACACTTACTATCCTGCAAGCGAAACGGCTTCGATTGCAGGTCTGGTACGCACAATTACCGATCCCGAAGGGAACGTGACCGAGTACACTTACGGAACTTCCGGCAATGCAAAGGGACTGCCGATAAAGAAAGTTATTAAGGATGGAAATACTGTTGTAAACTCGGTTGAGTATGAATACAACAATCAGCTTCAGGTATCAAAAGAAAAAACAAGCGTTGATATTTCCAAGAATATTTACGCTGTAAAGGAATATGAATACGATAAATTTAACAATGTAACAAAGGTAAGCGATTTCGGTACGGGAAATACGGCTGCAATTACGATTTCGGAATATGATAAACTCAGCAGAAAGACTGCCGAGTACACCCCTAATTATTCTGCCGATAAGAGTCATGGAACTCTTACCTCATACTATCCAAGCGGCAGTGTTAAAACACAGACCGACGCACTGGGTAATGTAACTTCATTTAAATATGACGCATACGGAAATATTACAGAGAAAACTAATCCCGACGGCACGATAAATATTGTTGAATACGACGGTTTACAGCGTGAAAAAGCAACGTATTTCAAGTGGAAAGCAGCCGCCGAAAAACAGATTCTTACTTCAACGGATTATGAATTTGCAAAGAATCACAGCTTTGACGTTTACGCTGCTCTTGATAGTTCGTCATCGAAATCATGCAGCGGACTTAAGACAATCAAGACCGCATATATCACAGCCAATAAGCAGGTTGTAACGGAAACTCTTGCAGATTTCAGAGGCAATGCGGTAACGGAAAAGACCAACGGCGAAACCAAGCGTACAAGCGCGTATTACGCCAACGGACAGCTTGCCCGTCAGACTGACGCTCTTAACAATACCACAAAATATGAGTATAACAAGCTTAACAAGCTGACAAAGACATATACTCCTTTTAATACTGATAAAAATTCCATAACAGAAAATCAGTATGACAAAAACGGAAATGTTATCAAAACAATTCAGACTGTTCAGAAGGAAAATTCGAATACTCCGAAGTACAGCGTAACGCAGAATCAGTACAACGCAATGGGACTGCTTGAAAAAGTAACTCTCAGCGACGGTACTGCAAACGGCGAAAAGAATATTTCAAAATATTTCTACAACAACGCAGGCGTTCAAGTTAAGATGTACACAGGCATGTCGTCTGAATCAGATACATCATATCTCACAACAAATTATGAGTATGACAGCTGGCTTAGAGCGGTAAGAACAACCGACAGCACAGGCTACAATTCCGGTACGATCACATATGATCTGAACGGAAACGTACTCACAAACACGGACGCTAACGGAAATGTGACAACTAACACCTATGACGCTCTCAATCGTGTGCTTACTTCAAATACGGTAAATTCAGGCGATTTTTCAAAGAATATCAGCAAATCGTATACCTATGACAGCATGGGAAGAATAACTCAGACAGTTAGCAACGGACTCACAACAAATACCGTTTACGATGATCTGGGCAGGAAATATACCGAAACAGAGTATGACGGTAATGGTTATGCAGTATTCAGAGGATTTTTCTATGAGGGTGTTTCGCAGTATGTAAGCAGAGAGCTTACAGGCAAGCCTAATCTTCTCAACTATTCTGAAAAGACATACGAATATGATGGAGAAATGCGTGTAGTCAAGGCCAAGGAATCAGGAAATGAAACTGTTTCATATACCTATGACGCAAACGGCAACAAGAAGTCGGAAACCCTTGCAAACGGCGTAGTTTCCACTTATACCTACAACAAAGCGAACAGAATTACAAAGATTGAAAACAAATCCGGTAATACTGACATATCAAGCTACGAATATTCTTATTATTTAGACGGTTCTGACGCTTGCAAAATACGCAGTGAAAGTGGTATAATAGAAACGACATCATATGAGTATGACGGTCTGAAAAGGCTGACTGAGGAAGCTGTTAAGATTGGAAACAACACGACAGATACCTACACATACGAATACGACGATTACGGCAACCGTTCCAAGATGACGGCAGAAGGTACTGAGGATTATGTAACCGAGTACAGCTATGTTGATTCCAACGGCAAATACACTGCGCTGCTTCAGAAGGAAGTAAAGACTGTTGAAAATGAAGCTGATGAAAATCTGATTAACTTAAATCCGGCTTCAAACATAAAGCAGACGGTTTACGCCTACGACGCTAACGGAAATCAGATCACAAAGGCTGCCGAGGGCAAGACGGAAACCAACACTTATGACGGTCTGAATCAGCTGATTGGTTTTAACGACGGTGAAACGACTGCAAGCTACAAGTACAATGCAAGCGGGTTACGTTATGAAAAGACTGTTGACGGTCAGAAAATTAACCATGTCTGGGATGGCAATAAGCAGATTGTTGCAGATGTGGTTGATAACCAGTTCTATGAGGCAGATTGTTACATTAGAGGTACAAATCTTGTCGCTAAGTACAATTACTGTAACGGCAATAAGTCCGAGTATACCTACTATACGCAGAATGCGCATGGCGACGTTGTAAATCTTACGGATTCGACTGGTGCGGTAACTAAGACTTATAAGTACGATGCATTCGGTGTTGAGAAGAATATTGATGATTCTGATACTAATGCGTTCAGATATTGTGGTGAGTACTTTGACAAGGAAACTGCAACTGTTTATCTTAGGGCGAGGTATTATGATCCGAGTACTGGTAGGTTTACGCAGAGGGATAGTTTAGCCGGAAATATTACTGATCCGTTAAGCCTTAACCTATATACGTATTGTGCTAATAATCCTGTTTTTTTCTGCGATCCAAGCGGTCATTTCGTAGTCGAAGCAGCTTTAGCTACAACAGCGGCAGCGGCTATGACATGGTTGGCGGCATCAGCTATCGAATCCTCAAGGTCAAAAACACAAAGTTCCACATCAAACAAAATAGTAAATGCATTTTCAATAGCGGCAATTACAATTATATCGCCAATTAAACCTATTTTGACATATGGTGCAAAAGCCCCTGAGAATACCCTTCCAGATGGTTTAGCGTCTAATTTCTATACTACAAGTGCAGCTGAACAAACATGGTCACGATGGGGATATAACCCAACTTCATTTAAATTAAGGAATTATACTAAATTAATTACTAAAGCCATCACATCCTCTATTTCTCAGATAGTATCAAAAACAATTTCTCAGAAAAAAGCAAATAATCAAAATGTTTATCTTCTTTATGATGAAGAAACTGATCAAATAGAGTATGTTGGAAGAACCAATAATTTAGCAGCAAGAAAAGATGCACATAAATCTAAGTATTCATCAAGAAAAGACTTGGAAATGATACCGATAGCCAAAAACATTTCTTACGGAGCAGCGCGAGGACTGGAGCAGTGGGCAATTGAATATTATAATACATATAATCCGGTCAGGTTTGGCGGGAATGCATATAACAACCAAATAAACGGTATAAGTCCCATTAATCCATTAAGAGCAATTTTCTTTGCGGACGCTGTCCCATATGCTTCAAAATTGCCGGAGATAATGAAAAAAAATGGTTTAAAAAGGAGGAGCGATTAAATGGGCGCATGGGGAGTAAAGCTATATGACAATGATGTAGCGGAAGACATAAAGAACACATATAAAGAAAAATTGCAGGAGGGCAAGTCTAACGAGGAAGCTACAGATGAAATAATCTCAGATTATGAATATATGTTAGAAGATGTTGACGACGCTCCGTTGTTTTGGATGGCATTGGCAGACCAACAGTGGAAAGTAGGAAGATTACTTCCCAACGTAAAAGAACAAGCGTTGAAATGGATAGAAAAAGGCGCTGACTTACAAGTATGGTACGATGAATCGGAAAAGCTTGGAAATCAAAGAAAAAAGGTGTTGGAGGAATTAAGCTTAAAGCTTAATTCCCCACAGCCGCCTGAAAAGAAAATATATAAACGCAGGTATTACAGATGTCCATGGAAAAATGGCGATGTTTTTGCATTACCACTAAACGATTGTGGACAAGAATATGGGTTAAATAATAAATATATAATGTTTCAACAAATTTCTCAAATAAAATTTTGTAAAAATACTATTCCTTTAGTAAGATGTTGGATTTCCGATAATTCTGAATATACATTAGATAGAAAAGGTTGTACTAAATGTATCAGATGGAGAAAAAAAATGCCTGGAGGATATAATTTATATATTTATGAGCTAAATATTACCTCTAAAAGAATAATTCCAAATGATTTAATATATGTAGGCAATTATCAGATTTTTGTCCCAGAAGATGATGGTGGTTATGATACTGATCATTGTTCTTTATTGCAATTTAATAATATAAAGGAAACTGTAATAAGAAAGTATATCAAATTAAATTGTTGAAAAAGTATAGCAATTTATAAAGAGGAATATAAAGTAATGGGCGCATGGGGACGTTGTAAATCTCACAAATGCTGACGGCGAGGTTACAAAGAAGTATACATATGACGCTTTTGGCGTTG
>OJMK01002127.1_pt1 | contig 14267 bp, 18 predicted proteins | sample 1597201 | NCBI WGS metagenome assembly OJMK01 (sample SAMEA2452125, study PRJEB22498) | human gut metagenome | reverse complement strand
GTGCAAACCGGGTACCGGTTCGGTCCGGGAGCCGGAGAGGGAAACCCGGAGCGGGGTTATCGATACAATTTTTAACACATTGTACGTTCCGTCATAATCCGCCCCGAAACCGTCCGTCATTTGAGGCATCTCTTCCACGGTCAGTTCGGGCAAAACGGGAGTTGCGTTGATTATGGAGTCGGCGGCGGCTTTTTTGTATTCGGACATTAATTTCCCGGTCTTGTCAACGACCCAGTAGCTTTTAGGGCTTCCTTCTTCGCTGAACGAACGTACTTCGTGGCCGGGAACAAGTGTGCCGGTTACGGTTTTGGGGGCAGATTTTTCGTTTATGCTGCATGAGGTCAATATAATCATAAGACAGCCGATGAATATTTTTGCGTGTTTCATGTCTTTTTCTTTTGCCTTGATAAAATAATACGGGATTTGGGCAAATTTTCAATATTAACAGCTTTAGTTACAATGACAGGCTTCTTGACAAGTTGCAGTGTATCTGACAATGCGTTCAATGACGAAAACGTTGATGAGATCGTATTGTATATAATGATTGCAATAGTAGCTGTCGTGGTCATTGCTGGATATATTGGCGAAGGTTCGGATGATTATTAATAACTCAATCCGATTGCAAAAACTCCCTGTTTACAAGGGAGGTATGCATTAGGTAAAAGCTATCCGAATTTGTCGTCAGGTCAGGAAAAAAGAAACGGCAGTTACCTAAATAACTGCCGTTTGTGTTGGTGAACCGACTGAAATGAATTGCGAACTTTTGACCTCAGAAACTTACTATAATGCGACAATTGATACTTATGAGAAGATACTTTTATTTTGTGCAAACAACAATGAATTACAACAGGTCGTGAAAGCATCTTAATCGCATTGTTCTATCCATTTTTTCTTTTTGGGGTCAAAGAGGAAAGATATATCTTGTATTGTTAGTTCTTTAATTTTACCTTTTCTCAAATCACTAGCATAAACTTCTTTTTTATAACTAATTTCACTTTTATTACTGAAGAACAATAAATCAAGCAGTTCTTTACATTTGAATTCTTTTAAAAAAATTCTCAAAGAATCCCTAACATTAGCGATTTCTTTTGCTTCAATTCTTACTTTTGATGAATAGAAATCGAAGCCTTCACCAGTTTCTTTATTCTTTTTATCTATCGCTTTTTTCTTTCTTACTGCTTTTTTTAATACACTTACGATTTTATTATCTTTTTTCTCATTAGTTTCGTTAAATTTTATATCTAAATAAAAATCTATGCCACGAAGAAAAAGTCTCATATTTTTATTTTTGAATGAAATAATTGAGTACATAACACAGGGGTCTTTAGTATTAATTTCTGGAGTAGGATCCTCATTTGATAGAATTTCTACTTCATATCTCGGATTACCTTCTTCTGAAGGAAGCATAGGAATCATTTTTATCAGATTAAACTTTGCATAATATTCCATAAGTTTAACAACGTGGCTTTTACCTTTGCTCTGTTTCCTTAATTCGTTATCTAACTCTTCTAATGCTTTTTGTGTTACAACCATAACCGTCATCCAAATTGTTTATAATATGAGAAGATTCAAGCATATTCAGTATAACGTGTCAAATATATTGTATTAATATATCATTTCCTGTCGTTTTCCTGACTGGGCAAAGTGTGCTTAGATTTTTGACATATAATTTATCATTTTGAAACAAGTTTTATTTTCCTATATAAAAAACGTTATAAATTGACAATAAAATATTGTTTTACAATTAACAAGAGTGTAAAATCGTTGAATGATTTTCATTAAATAAGGATAAATAGATGTTTGCTTCGTGGCTATACTTTATTGGAAATAAGGAAAATAAATCACAAATATTTTTGTATGGTTTATCTTTACCAACAGATAACAACGTAGCTATGAATTCAAAACCTCAAAAAATTGGGAGGTTATCTTCGGGAGAAGAAATTTATCTTTTTTTCAGCATTATAAATATTCATCCTGAAAAATTTTGTCAGAATAATAAGATAAAGTTTAATTCGATTAACAATAACTTAGCTATTGAGGTTATATATAACGAATATTCTGAAATTATTCAAAGTAAAAAACATTATGACTTTGATATTCCATCCTCTCCAGTAGCTTCAACAATAACAATGCACAGTTATTATACAGATGATTTCTTTAGTTTTCGTGATGAATATTTTCTTCGAGAAGAAAATAAAGAGATACTTAGAGAGATATTAGATATACTTGAAAAAGATACTGCTCAACATTTCTTAGATGGGTATAGTAAGAGAGTTGGTTGCTACGAATATGCTGATGTGCCAACATGGATAGAAAATATTCCTCCTTTCAAAATTAGAACGACTAAAGAACAACCTAATCAGTATATTTTTAGACGGGACTTCTGTGATGTAAAAAATATAATACACTTAACTGTTTTTTCAGTTACTTCAGAGATTCTTTTAGATGAAGTACAGATTATCCACAAAGGAAAAAAAGAAATAACATTTAATAAACCTTTAATAAATGATGGGGGGTATGAATATTGGGTGTTTGATGAAAATGACAAACTTGTCCATACAGAAAAATGTCATTGGTTATTAGGGATTAGTATGGATATGAGAATGATTGGTCGAAGTGTTAATATCAAATATGGTAAAAATGAAGAAAAAGAACTTAATGTTTCAATAGAAAATCGTCCAATAAAAACCGAAGTAAAATATCCAGTAAAAAACCCATTAAACATTATAAATGAGCGGCAACAACTTATTTATCAGCTGGCAAAAAATAAAACAAATCATACAAACAAAACAATGCAAAAATATTTTTCAAAATCCAAGAATACACTTCAAGATATTATTAATTATATTAATGAGCGTATTGTCGATGACAATAGCACTATTTATTTTATTGATCCTTTTATCTCCAAAGAATCACTTATACCAATATTGGGAATAAATAAAAATGATATAAAGATTGAAATTATTTCAGCGTGGACGAGTAAGGATCCAGATTCTGAGCCTGATTTATCTTCCTCAATTATGGAAATAGAAAAGATAAAACAAAAGACCATTCAAACGATTAAAAATATTCAAGGAAGCGGTTTGCCTGCAGCTAGACTTATTTGGCATAATTTATCTAAAGAATGTTTCCACGATAGATATATTTATATAAAGTCCTTAAAAAACCGCTATGTTTTTTCTTTAACAAACAGTTTAAATAATTTATTAACCCGATACGATATTTCAATTTTTGAATATGATGGAGAAAATAAAATTTTGGCTTCTAAATATTTAGAGGAGTTAATTTCTAAATGTTGTGAAGATAATCGCTTGTTTCCAGAGGGGGAATAATGATTAAAGACGAAGTATTCTTTGATGTGCTAAATAATAATATTTTAGAATTGAAGCCAGATGAATTATCAAAAGTAACAGTTGGTTCAGCTGAGAAAATAAAAGCACAACATCTTTTAGATAATAACTCATCTCTTGAAAATATTTGTGCTGTTGCAATATTGTTAGCTTATGTGAATGATAAAGAATTACAGCAAATACTATCAGATGCTGTACAAAAAAATGCTTTAACAATAATATCAAAACTTGATACCGAAATTCCCAAGATAGAATATAATCCTCATTATTCTAATATCCAATTTTATAAATGGATATTAGAATCAAAGTTAAATAAGGAATTATTTCATCATATTCCTTTGTTTCACGAAAATATATATTTTCAAGATAAGTATGGAATTAAATATCTTCTCTATTATTTACTTATTTATGCTTTTAATGAATTTGACGTTTGGTTGAAAGAAACATCAAGAAATGATTTAAAATATCTCCTTATTGAATACTTATTCAATTTTGGACATTTCTTAACATTAACTGACGATAAATTTAGCAAGTCTCAAAATATTTTTATAAAAGCTTTGCATTTATTAACAACTTATCCTATTTCAAATAATCTTCCAACAAAAAAAAGTAACATTCAAGATATTATGTCATCCACCTTGAATGAATGGGAAAAAATATATATACTTTGTTATTATATTTTTAATAATTATAGATATGATGAAAATTTAAAAGAGGTTACTGAATTTTTAGAGAAGTTGAAGCCAACAAAAATACTAGAACATATTGATATTGATCTACTAAACAACTTAGCTCCAAATTATTGGTCATATGGAATATTATTGCAAATGGTTGATTATATTGAAAATGAAAAGTTAAAAGCGCAAATAATAGTTTGGCTTTATGATAAAATAAGTGCAATTAATTTTAAGAATTTCTATAGTAAAAATATGGTATTAACAAATGTGTATAGCGATATATTGTTAAAGATAGAAGGTAGATATAAAAATGAAGTTGAGCAAAGATACACTAAGATTGTAAAAAAATTAAAAATGCCATACGGTTATTTTAGAAATTTTGAACAATGGAATATATTTTTTACAGAATTTGTCTTTTTAACTATTACATTATTTCAAATATCATTTCCTTGTAAAGAAAAATGTCACTCATTAATAGAAGAGTACAATAACTTAAAGAAAAATTATCATATACTTAACCTTGAAGCTTATAACAGTTTTATAAAACAACTAGAGGAAGCATTAAATAAAAATGTAGAAACAGTTTAATAAAATCCTACCCGCCGCAGACTTTACAAGCCCTTGCTCCTTGAGTTTGGGCTTTTTGTTTGGTGGTTTTGATGCAATTCTTCGTGCATTTTTTAGCCCATTTGCAGGTCGGGTTATGGTAGATATATGTTTTAGTATTCATAACCACAGTTTGACTATCAGCTGCTAGAACTGATGATGTTAAAAACGTAATCATCAATATAAGAAAAAGTTTTTTCATATCGTAATAAGCTACTTTTCAGCTTCAGCAATAATTTGCTTTAAATCAACACCTATGACATCAGCGACCATTAAGAGTGTCCGCAAGGTAGGGCTATTCTTTTTTGAAACTGTCAATGTCCACGCAGTACGGCTTAGACCGGTCTTTTCATTAATTTCGGTCTTTGTGATTTTTCTTTCAACCCTTTCTTTTTCAAGTAAGTCTACGACCTTATGGGTTATATGTTCTGCGTATTCTCTTTTCATAATAATTCAAACTTACCTGTTGACATTCTATATTTAAATGTAATTATAGTTACAGTAACTATAGTTTCACAAAGAGGATAAAATGAGGAAATATGTTATAGGATCAATTGAGGCAATAGCGACAGTAATTGCCATATTAACTATCGCTGGAATTATAAATAGTGTTATCGGTCTGGTGGGAAAATCACAAATTTTTGGAACAATCTCGCTATCAGCAATAGGACTTATATGGAGTCTTTTTAATTATAAAAAAGATAAAAATTATAAATATATCGCCTACGCTATCGGTGCAATCATTACAATTATTCTAGCACTTGGCTTATTGATAGCTTCTGTAATTCAGCACAATAACGAGCCATCAATTACACCAACCTCAAACATTAGTTTTTCAGAGACATTCTCTGTTGTTTGTTATGCGCATTACAAAGGAAATGAAAAAGCACAAAAACTATGTATGAGCGATATGCAAAATTATGAACAAGCCTTAGATAGCGGAAAATACAAAAAGAACTGTGCTGATATTGAAGAAGCTAACTGGGAATACCAAAGTTATTTAACAGAAAGCCGCTCATACGGAATGAATCGTCTTATCCAAGAAGAATTCTTAGCACTCAGTGCCATAAGAGACATTGCACCCAAATTTAACTGTCAAGTTTCATCTTGGATTGGTGAATTTCAATCCGCTATTGAAGCAGAATTGAGGAATGCACAATGACTGAGAACAAAGAAGAAAAAATAATCCTCATTAAAGATGTCGGCATAGAGAAAACAACCATTGATAAAGCCAAACACGAAAAAATTACGAATATTTTAACGATTGTCTGGGGCATATTAACTCTATTGTTAGGACTAAAATTCAATAGTCTTGGCGATAAGATGACTAGTGAAACATTTAAGATGATGTCAGATGTTACAGATGCCTTATTATTTATATTTAATATGTTGGTTGCAAGTGGAGTAACGGCAATCGTTATGTTTATACCCTCATTATTTTTCTCAAACCGCTGGGAATTATGTACCTTATGGGGAAAACGAATAATCAAAATCATAAAATACCTGATAATTTTCATACCACTATATTTTCTAACATCTTGTATCTTTGGATTGGGTGATGTTGGAAATATGCTGTCTAACAACTAACACAAAGGATTCAACGATGAAAGAACTAATTTTAACATTGACTTTATGCCTTATCTCCACCATCGCATATGCAAATGATAAAGACTTATGTGCAGAAAGAATAAAAGAAAAATATGGAGCTATAATTATTAAAAGCTCTGGTATTGATATGCTTGATGGTTGTAATAAATATGCCCAAAGCCAAGGTAAACAGCAATTAGATAAAAACACACAACTTACTATTTTTAAGTCAATTGAAGCAAACAAAGTAACGCATTATGCTTGTCTTGTAGATTACAACGAAAATGCTATTCTTTTATCCCCTATCAAATCAAACTATTACCAAAAATTTAGTGGCACACAAGCTTGTTTGGCTATGGTTGACGTAGTAACATTGTTAAAATCAGTTAATATGTATGCTGATGACGACAGCTTAAGTATTAACCGAAAAAATAATATCTCTAAAAAAAACAACAAGACAACATCAAAACAAAGAAAGAATACATCCAATATAGGAAAAACAACCTCTATGTAATCATTAACAGCTATAGATTCCGTGAGGATTACTAAGACCATACCGGATTGATTAACGCTAAATATAAGTTTTAGTATTTTACAACTGGTACAAATACCCTGTGGCTGATTGGTCGCAGGGTATTTTTTATGCTTTAATAAATTCGTGGCATTTGTTGGGGTGCGGGCTGTAAGGACATTTTCCGCCGTGGGGTTTGGGAGCTTGCTTGCCACAATATCGGCAGACATAGCCCTTTTTATTCAACTGTTCACGGAGCTTTTTCATCTCTAGTCGGAAAACCGCCAATAAATTTGCAAGTTCTATTTTTTCATTCGGGTCTGTTAATTTTTTCATCGGTAATAAACTCCTGATATATTGTTTTTTATACAACTAAATTATCAACTAATTACCTGATTTTTCATAATATTTTACTTGCAATTTGTAGTAGAATATGTTATATTTAATCATAATAAAAATTGATTCGATTCGTTTTTATTATAAATCACAAAATATACAAAACCGAGTATAGCGCTGTTTTTTAGCAAAGGCAGCAAAGGTTTTGTATGTTTGAAAGTGAGGTGTAATAATGTGGCTCTATACTGATGAACTGAAAATAAATTGGTTAGAGTCGATTACATCTCAATCCAACAATCGGAGCTTCAACCCAGTGTTGAGGCTCTTTTTTTATTTTAAAGGCGAGAAAATGAATATTGAAAAAATAAGACAATTAAACGATTCGTTTCGCAAGTCATTTAACGGTGGACGGGTGATTATTACCCCTTGCGTGCAATCATTAACCGATGATGTCCGAAATGAGCTTATGAAACAAGTTCAGGAGTTTGATAATTTTACCGAGGACAACGATCCATACGGAGGACACGACTTCGGGGCTATCAATTTCAAAAACGATACGTATTTCTGGAAAATTGACTATTACGACACCGATTATAATTATTTCAGCCCTGACCCTAGCGACCCGAATGTCACAAATCGAGTCTTGACCATTATGCGTGGAGATGAATATTGACGGCAATCATCAGTCAGGGATTTACCTATTTATGTGGGTGTTTTGCAAGTGTCATATCCACTACAAAAGCCATAAGCGGGTTTAAACATCTTTCTAAGGAGTATCAAAGGGAGTTGTTGAATGCTATTTATATAAATCTGGAAAATTGCGGCAAATTATTGAGTGTTCATTTAACCGGAACGGAAAATTCTCTGCTAAAAATGTATTTTATCTGTATTGATGAAAAGTTAAAAATTGATTTCGGCATATCCATTAAGGTTTCCCGTCCTTTGTTAAGAAAAAAACTGCCGGTTGATGAAGTGATAAACCAGATTAAACGATATTCAGAAATGCCTGACACTGCCGTTTTAATCGGGCTAGAGGGCAAATATTCACACTGGACGACCGTTGACAAGGTTATGAGTTCAATCAAACTCCTTGACAGCGGCAGTATTAAACAAATCCCCATCCGCAACATTCCGCAAATTCACCAAATCAGCAAGAACGATGTGTATGTTATCAAAGCGAGGGTATGCAAATGAAGTATACCGTGCTTTCACAGATGATTTTATGTGCAATCTACATCAAAAATACGGTTCATTGCACAGGTGTAAACCAAAATTATAAATATCAATTTCACACAAAGGAGCAAACAATATGATTTTTAATTACAAGAGAGTATCGACCACCGACCAAAACACCGAACGTCAGCTTTTAAATATTGCGTGCGACCGTGCCTATATCGAAAAAATCAGCGGTAAAAATACCGACCGTCCTGAATTGCAAGCTATGTTGCTGAATATTCGTGCCGGTGATGTGGTAAACGTTCATTCAATGGACAGACTGGCTCGAAATACCAAAGACCTGTTAAATTTGGTTGAGGAGATAACCAGTAAAGGGGCTAAAATTGTTTTTCACAAGGAGAATTTGACTTTTGCCCCTGATAGACAAGACCCATATCAAAAAATGATGATGACGATGTTAGGAGCGGTAGCGGAGCTGGAACGGAATTTAATCCTTGAACGCCAACGAGAGGGAATTGCCATTGCAAAAATGCACGGCAAATATAAAGGCGGTCAGCCTAAACTAACCGCCCAACAAGTCGAGGAAATAAAAGCCCTCATTACCAATCGCACACCGATTACCCAAATAGCCAAACAATATGGCATCTCCAGACGCACCGTGTATAATTACCTTAATAATTAACTCCCATTTTCAATGTCTCTAATAATATTGCGTAAAATTTCTTTACCTTTCCCACCTGCAAAAGCTAAATCATATATTTTGAAACGCTTAAGATGAGTGAAGTTTGTATAAATTGCTTTATACGTCATACTCGTATTTTTTAATCCGACTGTTAAATCTCTTCTCGTAAATGTTCTTTTCCCACCAAATAAGGCTTTAAAGCTATATTGAATTGCAGATTCCAAATCATATTGAGGCCTCACAACAAATGGTCGGATACGACTTTCTGGAAAATATTTTTTTATTGCTTTTGCTAACTTTGACTTTTCCCAACGTGTCAATGTACGAAAAAATATTCCGTGAATATGCGGTGTCATCAAAGTACCGTCTTGTTGAAAAGATATCCGAGGAAATTCATCTAAAGCAACATTAGCGATATAATTATATCCTTTAAAAATCTTTTTTATTTTCTTTTGAAATGACTTGTATTGAAAATTCCAGTTATCCTGTCCGAAGTTATATTTATCGACAACAACCGTAAACATTGAGATGTTATCGCTACCGATAATTGGTTCCAAATATGAATAAACAACATCCGAAAAGTTTTTGAGGGCTAATGGTTGCATCATTCCAAACCCTGCTTGACTACTAACATACCGTATCAACCGACTTTTTATATAAACATTCTTAACATACAAATCGATTGCTCTTGTTACTTTTCTTAATTGTAAATTTGCGTTCTGTTCAAATTTTTCTGAAAAAGTTTTCATTTGATATTCCTTTATTTTATTGATTTAACTGCATTGTTTTCTTGTTGTGGTTGTATACATATTTGCGGTTTTTTAATCAAAACGTTATTAAATAACGGAATTGCTGGGGGCTTTTTACGCCCCCAACAAAACAACCTTCAAATTTTATTAATGTTTTGTAACTCAATGCCATTTTTCTCAATAAAATTTATAATTGGTTTAGTGTTGTTTTTGCCCTGACAAATAAAAATTTTCTTGTCAATTTTTATGAGTATTAAGCGCTTTTTATTAATGCCGTTATCTTTTAGCATTCTGCGAACTTGTGAAGACTTTTTTGGTGTGTTATCTGTTTCCTTATTATTCTCCTCTTTCGTATCATAGTTTTCGTCTTCATCATCTTCTTCCTCATCATAATCCTCATCCTCAATATCATCACTTTCATTATCAGAAGTATCATCTTCATCAAATTCATTATCGTGCAAAAGCTCATCTTTACATTTCTTGTGTTTGGGTTTCTCACTATCAGTATTATCTTCCCTATTTTTAAGTTTTTTTAGGTTTGCAATCGCATATATGCCATAATCATCTATAAATTTTCTCGCATCTTCTATATTGGCATCAACTTCTTCCAATTGTTTCAGTAGTCTGGCATACATTCTTATGCGACAGCTTTCTTTTTCATAAAAAGGGTTTTTCTTTTTACTTTTCGGTTTTCCCATTGTCAGCCACAAAATATATTTAGCTTTGTTTTCTTTCTTATATTTCTTGATAATTTTACCTTCACTGAGTAAACACTTTATTTCATCATCAGTCGTTCTTAACAAAATTTCGTAACAGCCACAGAGACCGTTTCTCAGATAATCGTGTCCTTGGCACTCAATTTCATTATGCTCTTTAAAATACTTTTGCGTTGTTTCAATTAATTCATTTATTGTACTCATATCAGTTTTCCTTTTCTATAGAATGAGTTGTTTGATTTTCTTTGTCAGCATAGTAGAGAGTTAGAAAATAATTGAGTAAGCGAGAGTACATCTCGTCAACTTGCTCGTCAGACAAGACATCCTCGGGATACCAACTCCTTATTATTTCCCTTTTACTTCTCACTCGCCACCTTTTAGACAAAATATTTAACGATATTTGACTTTTTAGTCGCTTATAGATTAGCATATTTCGTTAACAATAAAAGGCTGTAAATCCCTATACTTTTAAGGTTTTAATATACAAATGCTATAGAATATTTTTAATATTTATTCGTAAAAATATAGTAATAATATCGTGTTAAATTTATTGTATTTTGTCTATGATTGCCGTATCATAAATGCAGTTGAGTTCTCAGATTAAGGAGTTAGTAAGTTGTATAAAAAAGCCGTTACCATTCAAAGGGTCAGCACAAGAATGCAAGAGCTTGAAGGGTTTTCTCTTAAAAATCAAAGAGATAGCACATTAGCGTACTGTCAAAAGAGAGGTCTTGAGATAATACATAGTTTTGAAATTGTTGAGAGTAGTACTCGTGGCGAGCGTAAACAGTTTATGGAAGCAATAAGTTTCATAAAAAAGCAGAGGTTTTGTGTTGCTCTTGTTTGTATAACCACAGACCGCATTTTCAGAAATTTTAAAAACTACACAATGATTGATGAGCTTAGGCAACAAGGTAGGCTTGAACTACATTTTATTAGAGAAAATCTAATCCTAGATAAAGATTCTAAAAGCAATGACTTAACCCGTCTTGGGATAAATATCGTTATGGCACAAAGCTATGCGTTAAGCGTGCGTGATAATGTAACTGAGAATATGGAGTGCCAAGCAGATAAGGGATATTGTATGAGTAAAGCTCCACTAGGTTATAACAATATCAGAATGCCTGACGGTAGAGCAAATGTAATAATTGATGAAGAAAGGGCGCCATTGGTTAAAAAATTGTTTGAATACTACGAAACTGGACTTTACTCAATAAGTGAGATAACTCAAAAATGCAAAGAATGGGGATTTATGAACAGGAGTAATACCGCCCCAATAAATACAAGTGCAGTTTACAGAATTCTAAATTGTAAATTTTATCACGGTATTGCCGTTTTTAGAAATAAAGAAAGGCCTCATATCTATGAAAGGCTGATAACTGAAAGGACATTTGAAAACTGCCAGAGAATATTAAAAGGCAAAGGAAAGGCTGAAGCTCGGCAGTTTAAATATGGTTCTAGACCTTTTGTCTTTCGTGGACTGATACAATGCAGTTGTGGATGCACCATAACATCTTACATAAAAAAAGAGAAATACACCTATCTTCGTTGTTCACATTATAAAGGTAATTGCAAAACAAAGCCGCTCAATGAAGATGTTGCACTAGCCCAAGTTAAAACGACTTTGAAAAATTTACATCTTGATGAAGAAATTATGCACTATATTAGGGCTGATATGGAAAGGATTATTGACAATCAAAGTGAATTTCAACGCAGACAGCTCGCCAAAGCACGTAAAAAATATGATGAATGTGTTAACGGACTGAAGAATATCAGACTTGATTACGCTAAACAGAGGATATCTGCAGATGAATATAACGAGATTAGTTCCGTTCTCAAAGAAGAACAGTACAAACTTGAAGATGAGATGAGTTCCTTAACTCAAGCCGACGAGCGGTTTTCTATTGCTCTGGGAACGGTGTTGTCTTTGGGAAGCAATGCCTATGATATCTTCTCGAGTTCGCAAGTTGAAACAAAAAGGGCGATTTTAAATATTGTACTTGCGAACTTTAAATTAGACGGTCAGAAATTTTCGTATAACCTTAGAAAACCGTTCGATTGGGTGCAGTCTTTAAATAAAAAAATACCCTCAAAAACTGAGGGTATTGCAATTGGTGAGCCCGACGGGATTCGAACCCATGACCCTTTGATTAAAAGTCAAATGCTCTACCGACTGAGCTACGGGCCCTCAACTCAACTGAAATGGACTTATAAAGGATAAAAATCAGATAGTCAATAAAAAAATATAATTTTTTTTCACATGGCTATTTATTTGTTAACTATTATGTGCTAAAAAAACATAAAATACAAAATAACAAGCTTTTATAAGAGGTGAAAATGTCCACAATGAAAGAAGTTGATCAGGAAAGCAGGTATGATATTTTGCAGAATGAAGAAGGCGATATCCTGATTATAATAAATTCCCGCGCCGGCGGTCCCGAAAATCCGCGTCTGGTTTATGACGGCGGCGAACAGGCATTGCTTTACCGCAGCCGTGAAAGCGCTTTTATGCTGAATTCCATTGCCAGGGAAGCGCGCATGCCCTTAAAGTCGGTTAACGAGGTGCTGATGGTGGAGATTGAAAACGACGACGTTGCCCGCGAATACAGGGTGCCGGTGCGCGTAGTCAGAAATTTGCAGGCGCTGGCCTGACGATAAAACTTTTTTCAGATGGTGATAAGGGCTTTAAAAGCCCTTATTTCTTGTTATTATTCAGATAATAACGGTTGAAGCGGAAGATTTGATGCTGGTTGAATTACTCATTTTGATTTTAGGCGCCGGGCTGATTTCCGAGCTGGTTCCCAAAAACCGGCTGCCGGTGCTGTGGTCGCTGTTCTCGGCAGCGGCGGTTTCTTATTTTGTTTACCGTTTGTCGCTGCTTGGGAATGCGCCCGATTTGTATCTGAACTGTCCCTGGCTGAAAATACCCAATCTGGCGGTTAATCTCGAAATTGTCGTCAACGCCGGCAACATTTATCTGGTGTTTGCCTTGTCGATATTGGCTTTGCTGGTGCTGCTGCAAAATACTTTCGGTGCCGAAAATGCCAAAAATTCCCTGAACGGGCTGGTGCTTCTGAACCTTTTGTCATCTTTGATGCTGGTGTTTGCCGGCAACTATGTCCAGATGCTGGTGGCGGTCGGCGTCTGCGACGTCCTGGTGTTCAGCGCCGTCAACAATATTGAAGCCAAAAAGAAATATATTTATGCCAATTTCCTGGCCGATATCGGCCTGGTCAGCATTTTTGCCGTCATCCTCGGCCAGGGAAGCGGTTTGGAACTGGACAAGCTGCCGGACTATGCCCGATTCGGTCATCATAAGGATTTTGTCGCGATTCTGCTTTTGCTCTGCATCTTTGTCAAAACCGGACTGTTTTTGTTTCATGGGGCTTATACCGAAATGCGCACGCTCGGTTTCAACCGTTTGAACTATGTTTTGTTTACGGCAACGCCGCTGACCGGCTACCTGCTGCTTTTAAAAACGGAATCTTTGCTGCAAATTTCTCCTTTTTCCTATCCGCTGCTCAAAATTTTTGCCCTTTCTTCCGTTTTGTGGGGCGTTTGGGGCGCTCTGGCAATTGATAATCTCAAACAAAAGGCGGTTTATTTTGCCCTCATGTTCTGGGGGCTGGTTTATGCTTTTGCCGCTTTCGGCAGCCGGCTCGACAGTTTGCAGTTTGCTTCGCTTCTGACCGCGGCGTTTTTGTTCGGGCAGGTTCTGATGCTGATTTGCGCCGCGGCTTCCAACGAAACTCAGGTTTCGGAAACGGGCGGCTTTTTGAAAAGCCTTAAATTTACCTTTTTGTTGGCGCTTCTGGTACTGGCGGCCTTTTTTTCGGTCTTGTTCAAAACCGCGGAAGGCAGCCCGTGGCTGGCCGGG